>Ga0209591_10005431_pt1 | contig 14238 bp, 15 predicted proteins | sample MAT01_FD_187207 | JGI IMG/M metagenome (GOLD analysis project Ga0209591, IMG submission 187207) | Freshwater microbial communities from Lake Fryxell liftoff mats and glacier meltwater in Antarctica - MAT-01 (SPAdes) (version 2) | ecosystem: Environmental > Aquatic > Freshwater > Ice > Liftoff... | reverse complement strand
AACTGACGCGGTTCTGCTTCACAGCTGCTGGTGGTGGCATCGACAACGCCTCAGTTCGTGGGCGCTGGAGACTCGACCTGGAAGTGACGCGGAAGTTCCTCACAAGCCCAGTTGGTGGAATCAACAACGCGTCACTTCGGGCGGCGAGGGCCGACTGTGCCGGCGGACCTCAGGGCCGCAATGTCGTTGGGAGAGTGGCCGAGTTCGGCGAGCACTTCGTCGGTGTGTTCATCGAGCTTGGGGGCATGGCGGCCGAGCGACGTGGGTGTGGTGCTGAAGTGCGCTGGTGGGCGCGGTTCGCGAACGAGCCCGAGCCAGGGACGGTTGTGCTCGATGAGCATCTCGTTGTGTCGAACCTGCGGGTCGAGATGTACGTCGGCGAGCTGAACGATGAGCGCGCACGGCACATCGTTGGCGTGCAATGCATCGCGCAACGCGGCACCGGGATGCTTCGCAATCTCTGCCGTGATGAGGCCGTTGAGGACGGCGGCGTTTGCCTCTCGATCCGTCAGCGTGACGAAACGAGGGTCCGTCAGCCACCGCTGTGTGCCAAGCGCAGTGCACAAGCCAGGGAACTGCGAGTTCGATGTGGCGATGAGGGTCAGATAGCTGTCTGCCGTACGACGGACCAGGTACCCATCGGCCATGTGCGGTCCTGGGGTCACACGGCCGTCGTCGGCCAGCAGGGTGTGCTGCATCATCCCGTCGGGCCAGAGAAACGCCAGAGCGGCGTCGATCATTGATAGTCGAATGTGTTGCCCGCCGGCCCCTCGCTCACGTGCAAGGAGGGCTGCGAGGATCGACTGCATCGCCGTCATTGCGGTGACCTTGTCGATCACGATGTTGCGAATCAGCGCCGGCTCGCCGGTCGGCCCGGCTTGCAGAGCAGCCATGCCGGAGAGTGCCTGCACCACGTAGTCGTAGCTCTTCTGATCGATGTATGGGCCGGTGCCACCGAACCCGCTGACCGACACGTACACGAGGGATGGGTTGACGGCGCGCAGCGCAGGTTCATCGATGCCCAACCGCTGGGCAACACCGGGTCGGAAATTCTGAATGAAGACATCGCTGTTCGCTACCAGCGCCTTCAGTAGTGCAACACCCTTCGCCTGCTGTAGGTCGAACACAGCGCTGCGCTTGCCGCGGTTGACCCCCGCCCACAGTGCTCCGATGCTGCCAACGCGGTCGCCCATCAGCCGCATGCGGTCGCCACCTTGGGGCTGTTCGATCTTGATGACATCGGCCCCGAGGTCGGCGAGCAGCGTGCCTGCCCACGGCCCGGCCACCATCTGGCACGCCTCGATGACGGTGAACCCTTGCAGTGGCCCTGGCACGTTGCGCACCGTAGTTCGTGTGGCGCGGTCCGCTTGGTCCGAGCACCATGCTGCCGCCTAACGTCGGCGACATGGATATCAATGGAGTCAGCGCAATCGTCACGGGTGGTGCCTCCGGCATCGGTGCAGCAACCGCTCGTCTGCTCGCCTCGAAGGGGGCCAAGGTCGTCGTCGCCGACCTGCAGGAGGACAAGGGCAACGAGCTCGCCAACGAGATTGGTGGCGCGTTCTGTAAGGTCGATGTCACCAAGACCGACGACATCATCAACGCCATCGAAATGGCCAAGAGCATGGGCCCGCTGCGGGTGCTGGTGAATTCGGCCGGCATTGGTTGGGCTCAGCGCACGGTCGGCAAGGACGGCCAGTACGAGTCGGCCGCCAACCTCGATGCGTTCAAGAAGGTCATCGCCATCAACCTCATCGGCAGCTTCGACTGCATCCGTCTTGCAGCAACCGCCATGAGCACCACCGAGCCGCTGGAGTACGGCGAGCGTGGCGCCATCGTCAACATCGCCTCCGTCGCTGCGTTCGACGGCCAGATCGGCCAGGCGTCGTACTCGGCTTCGAAGGGTGGCGTCGTCGGCATGACCTTGCCGATCGCTCGCGATCTCGCTGCCGTTGGCGTGCGCGTCAACACCGTTGCCCCCGGTCTGATCGACACCCCGATCTACGGCGAGGGCGACAACAGCGAAGCATTCAAGTCGAACCTGCAAAAGGGTGTGCTGTTCCCGCAGCGTCTCGGCTTCCAGAGCGAGCTCGCTTCGATGGTCGTGGAGTGCATCACCAACAGCTACATGAACGCCGAGACCATCCGGGTCGACGGCGGCATCCGTATGCCACCGAAGTGATCGACGACACTGCCGGGCATACTGCATGGCGCGTCTACGAGGAGGAACCGCCATGAAGGCAGTGGGGAACGGCACAGTGATCGCCGAGAGTGACGACACCGTCGTGGTCGAAGGGAATCACTACTTCCCAGCGACCAGCGTGAAGTCGCAATACCTCACCGACTCGCCCAGCAACACGGTGTGTCCGTGGAAGGGCACCGCCAGTTACCAGCACGTGACAGTCGACGGCCAGCTGAATTCCGATGCGGCCTGGTTCTACCCGGCTCCCAAGGATGCAGCCGCCGAGATCAAGGGTCATTACGCGTTCTGGAAAGGCGTGCAAGTCACGGCTTGATTGACTGTCTAGGTCGTGTAGTCGGCGTTGATGCGGATGTATCCGTCAGTGAGGTCGCAGCCCCACACGGTTGCCGCGTCAGTGCCGCCGGTGGCAAGGGAGACGTGGATCAAGACATCGTCGCCTCCCATATAGGCGGCGAGTGCTTCGAGGCCGCTGTCGTCGAGTCTCACCGGGTACACCTCTTGGGTGCCAAATCGAATGACGACCGAGTTTTGGTCGACCTCGTCGGCAGTGGTTGCCTTGCCCACGGCCATTGCCACGCGACCCCAGTTGGGGTCGGCGCCGTGCACCGCAGTCTTGACCAGCGGGGAGTTCACGATCGCGCGGGCGACTCGCTTGGCCTGCTCGGCCGAAGTGGCGCCGTCGACGGTCACTTCCAGCAATGTGGTTGCGCCCTCGCCGTCGCGCGCAATTTGCTTGGTCAGCGACCCGGCGACGGCGTACAGCGCGGTTTCGAACTCCTCGGCCGTCACTGGACCAGCGACGCCGTTGGCCAAGATGACGGCCGTGTCGCTGGTGGACGTATCGGTGTCGATGGACACGCAGTTCAAGGTGCGGTCGATGACCCGCCGAAACGTGGCGTCGAGTGCCAACTGACCAATGTCGGCGTCGGTGAAGAACATCGCGATCATCGTCGCCATGTTCGGCTCGATCATGCCCACGCCCTTGGCCACGCCAACGATGCGGGCGGCGCCCACGGCAGCGCTGGCAGACTTCGCCACGGTGTCGGTGGTCATGATGCCGCGAGCGACCGCTGACGCATCGGTGCCCGGCAGCGGAGACGGAATGGCCGCCAGCCCCGCACGAATGACATCCATCGGGTATGGCCGGCCGATCACGCCGGTCGACGCCAGCAGCACCTCGGAGGCAGCGCAGCGCAGCGCAGCGGCCACGCCATCGACGACTTCCTGGGCGTCGGTCAACCCACGCGGCCCGGTCGCGACGTTTGCGTTCTTGGAAATGACGACCATCGCGCGAGCAGTTCCAGTGGCGACATGGAGGCGACTCATGAGCACGCTGGGCCCGGCAAACGAACTCTGCGTAAAAACGCCGGCGGCCACGCATGGGCCATCGGAGGCGACGACGGTGAAGTCGTCGGTGGTGTCCTTGATGCCGATGTTCGTGACGTGCGCGTGAAAGCCCTGAGGGAGTTGCAACGGTTCGTTCATGGTCAGGTGGGCTGGGTCTGGTGCAGGTGCTGACGAATCACGCCGAACAGCTGGCTGAGTTGCTGCACGCCAACAGCGCCCAGCGGTTCGAAGAAGTGTCGACGGACGCTCTCCACATGGTCGGGTGCCGCCGCACTCATCTTGGCCACGCCAGCCTCGGTGAGGTGGGCGTACATCACGCGTCGGTCGGCGCTGCAGGCTGACCGCTCGACCCAGCCAGCCTTCACCATGCCGTCGAGGCGACGCGTGAGGCCACTCGGCGAGAGGCGCAGTGACGCTGCCAGGTCGCACATACGCAAGCGATGGTCGTCGGCTTCGGACAGGAAGACCAGGACCGTGTAGTCGCCCATGGTGATGCCGTGGATCGCAACGTCGGCTTCGAAGGCGGCATCGAGGTCGGGCATGGTGGTGACGAAGTTCCGCCACGCTGTCTGTTCGGTCTCGGTGAGCCAGTTCGTGGTCATGCTCACAGCCTAGCCAAAAGAGTTGTTGTACGAAATAGTTGTGAGCGCAAGTATTGATCTCTACAATCATTTGCAGACTCACCCCTTCAGTGAGTGAGTCGCCACTTCCGTGTCGTTCGATGGTTGTCGTTCGATGCCGTACTCAAGGAGCAACCACATGTCAGATTTCAGCGCACTCACCCCCGGAATCTGGACCGTCGACGCCGGCCACTCCACTATTGGCTTCGTCGTACGCCACCTGGTCGTCGCCAAGGTGCGCGGTCAGTTCACCGATTTCTCTGGCACCATCACCGTCGGCGAGAACCCGCTCGACTCGAGGGTGGAAGCGGTTGTCACCGCGAAGTCCATCGAAACTCGCGACGGCGGCCGCGATGGACACCTGCGCGGCACCGACTTCTTCGACACCGACAATCACCCAGAGTGGACACTGGTCAGCACGGGCATCGAGGCCAAGGGCAGCGACTACGTGCTGCATACCAACCTCACCATCAAGGGTGTGACCAAGCCCACCGACTTCGCCCTCGAGTTCGACGGCGTTGCAGTCGACCCGTGGAACAACACCAAGGCCGGCTTCACCGCCGAAGCCGAGATCAGCCGGAAGGACTTCGGCCTGGAGTGGAACGTTGCGCTCGAAGCCGGTGGCTTCGTGGTCGGCGACACTGTCAAGATCACACTCGAGATCGAAGCCCTCAAGTCCTGGACTTCGCGTTCGGCAGAGTCGAACGTCGATCACCCCTGAACCAATGAGCTCACGGCTCGAAGGAGAAGACCCATGTCCATCAAGCGACTCAACCATGCGGTGCTGTACGTGACCGATGCGAAAGTGTCGGCGGCGTTCTACGGCGATGTGCTCGGCTTTGAAACCGTCACCAACATGGGCGACAAGGCGTTCTTCCTTCGAGCCGACGGCTCGGACAACGACCACGATCTTGGACTGTTCACTGTTGGCGACCGCCAATCGGCGGCGCAGTCCGTGGGGCTGTACCACCTGGCGTGGCAGGTCCACACCCTCGAAGATCTGGCGGAGCTGCGTGCGCGCCTCGTCCTGGCAGGTGCCTTGGTTGGCGAGAGCGACCATGGGGTCAGCAAAAGTCTGTACGGGAAAGACCCCGACGGCATCGAGTTCGAGATCATGTGGGCTGTTCCGAAGGCCGATTGGCCCACCGAGATCGGGATCTGGCCACTCGATCTGGACGCCGCCCTGCAACGATGGTCAAAGGTCGATACGGCGGATCAGTAGCGGCAGCGCGCTGACGGCTAGTTCAGTAGTGCCGCGAACGCCGCATCGAGGCGAGGGTGTTGGAACTGGTATCCCGACTTCGTGAGCACGGTGGGCAGCACGTTCTGCCCGGTGAACAGCAGCGCTTCGGCGAGTTCACTGCCCAGCAGCAGCTTGGGCCCGAATGACGGTACCGGCAGTACTGACGGCCGCCCGAGTGCCTTGCCGAGCAACTTGGCGAACCCAGCGTTGGTGACGGGGTTCGGTGCGGTCAGGTTCACCGGGCCGCTCACATTCGCAGTGAGGAGATGCTTGATCGCTCCGACCTCATCGGGCAACGAAATCCAGCTCTGCCACTGCTTGCCGTTGCCGAAGCGCCCACCTGCGAAGAACTTGAACAGCGGCAGCATCTTCTTCAGCGCCCCACCCTTCGGTGTCAGCACGATGCCGGTGCGCAAATACGCAACGCGAGTGCCTGCGGCGGTAGCCGGCGCGGCGGCGGCTTCCCACTCTTTGCACACGTCGGCCAGGAACCCGGTGCCGAGCGGTGAGAGCTCATCGAGCTCGCGCCCGTCGCTCGCACCGTAGATGCCGATAGCCGAACCGCTGAGCAGTACCGGCGGCCGTTGTGTGCACGAAGCGATCGTCTCTGACAGCAACGTCGTGGAGCGGACCCGACTGTTGAGAATTTCTGCTTTGTACTCAGGCGTCCAGCGATGGTCGCCGATACCGGCACCAGCGAGATGCACGATTGCGTCGGCGCCTTCCAGCGCATCGACCGGGAGAACCCCGGCTGCCGGGTCCCAGTGCACTTCACCGGCCGCTGCCGTGCGGCGAACCAGCTTGACGACGTCGTGGCCGTCGCTGCGAAGCTCGCTCCACAGGGCCGAGCCGATGAGGCCACTGGCCCCGGAAATGATCACTCGCATACTGACAGGGTAGGCCCGATGCTGGGTTGCCGTCGTAGTGTGACCCCGATTCGGTGACGGCGCCTGCGGCGAGTCGGCAGATCAGTCGCCGTCGACAACGACATCGGCGTCGACGTGCACGGGCACACTGACCACCACTGTGTCCGGGCGATAGAGCAGACGAGCCTTCAGCGCGAACGCCGACTGGTTGTGCAGCCACTGGCTGCTGACCTTGGTGACGGACTCCGGGATGACAACGGTGATGATGTCGTCGTCGCGCTCCTGATCGAGTTCGTCGAGGTACGCCAGCACTGGGCGAGTGAGTTCGCGGTACGGCGACGAGATGGTGTGCAGTTCGATGGGCACGTTGTATTCGTCCCACTGCGCATGCAGCGCCCGCTCTTCCTCTGGGTCTTGAACGATCGACAGTGCGATGATGCGCTCAGGATTGAGGCTGCGAGCGTACTGCACCGCATCCAGCACGCCACGGTTGACCTTGCCAACCAGCACCACGACGTAGTGCGTGCGCCGCGGCGACTTGTACCCGGCCGGCACGGCCAACGACTTCTTGACGTGCCTGTAGTGCTTGCCGATCGAGTGGAACGTGAACACCGTGATCGGAATCAGCGCCGCCGGAATCCAGGCGCCCTGCGTGAACTTCGAAACCACCACGATGCCGGCGATGATGCCGGTGGTGACTGCGCCGATCGCGTTGATGGTCAGGCTGAGTCGCCACCTGGGTTCCTTGAGCCGAATGTGGTGCACGACCATTCCGCTCTGGCTGAGCGTGAAACCCGTGAACACTCCGAACGCGTAGAGCGGTATCAGTGCGCTGATCTGGCCGTCGAAGATGATGATGAGCACGCTGGCAACAGCCGCCAAGAAGATGACGCCGTTGGAGAACACCAGCCTGTCACCACGGTTGGCGAACTGGCGTGGCAGGAAACCGTCCTTTGCAATGATGCTGGAGAGCCGCGGAAAGTCCGCGTACGCGGTGTTTGCCGCCAGGATGAGAATGGCGAACGTCGAGATCTGCATGATCCAGAACAGCAGGCCCTTGCCGTCGTAGACCTGTTCAGCCATGAGTGCGATGCCGGTGGGATCGCCGTCGCCGCGAACAGGCTTGAGGTGTGCAGCGAGCACCGAGATACCGACGAAGCAGGTGCCCAGAATGGCGCCCATCCACATGATGGTGGACGCAGCGTTCTTGCTCTCGGGCTTCTTGAACGCAGGTACACCGTTGGAGACGGCCTCCACACCGGAGAGCGCAACGGCGCCCGACGAGAACGCGCGCAACAGCACCATCATGCCGATGCCCTTGGCGCCCTTCGAAAACTCCTCTGCTTCCTTGCTGATTTTGGCGGGGTCGATGGGTTTGATGTTCTTGAGGATGAAGACGCGAACGAGCCCGACAACGATGAGGGTGATGAGTGAAATCACGTAGATGTACGTGGGCGGAGCGAAGAGCGAGCCCGATTCCTTGAGGCCGCGAAGGTTTGCCACTGTCATCATCAAGATGCAGAAAAGGCAGATGGGGACCGTCCACTTGTTGTCGAAACCAAACGCAGACCTGATTGCCAATACGCCACCAGCAACCGACACGGCAACGGTGAGGATGTAGTCGACCAGTAGCGAAGAACCGGCGATCAACGCAGGAATGACACCGAGGTTCTCCTTGCTGACGATGTAACTGCCGCCGCCGCTCGGGTACGCGAAGATGGTCTGGCGATAGCTGGTGATGACGATCACGAGCAGGACCGCCACCACGATCGCAATCGGCACCAACTTGGTGAAGGCCGCATAGCCGGCGCCGGCGCCGAGGAGAACGATGAGAATCTCGTCGGTGGCGTAGGCCGTGGAGGAGATGGCGTCACTTGCGAAGACCGGCAGTGCGATCTTCTTGCTGAGGCGTTGGTGGCCTTCGTCGGCACTGGCGATGGGCGTGCCGATGACGAGGCGCTTGAGAGCTTGGAACATGACTGTTGGGAGCCTAGGTCGGGGTTACAGTGAGCGATTGCAATGCTGTCCTCGTGAGGCCGTGAGGGCCCCGGGCGGCAAGGAGGACCGAAGTCGTGCATGTAGTGATCGTGGGTTGCGGCCGTGTCGGGTCGTCGTTGGCCCACAACCTGATCGGTGAGGGGCACACCGTTGCCATCATCGACCGCAAACCGGCCGCATTCGAACGCCTTGGTGATGACTTCACCGGTCAGAAGTTCATCGGCATTGGTTTCGACCGCGACCTGCTGGTCAAGGCTGGTATCGAGAAGGCCGAAGCGTTGGCAGCGGTCACCAATGGTGACAATTCCAACATTCTTGTGGCTCGCGTTGCCCGAGAGACGTTCGGCCTCGAGCGCGTCGTCGCCCGTATCTATGACCCTCAGCGTGCGGCCGTATATCAACGTCTTGGCATCGCTACTGTGGCGCCAGCGTTGTGGACGACCGAGCGCGTGTTGCGCCGGCTGGTACCCGACGCGCTTGCCGTCGAATGGGTCGACCCTTCGGCCAAGGTCTCGCTCATCGAGCGTTCGTTCGGCAGCGCCTGGGCTGGTCGCCGAGTGCTGGAGGCCGAAGGCGCTGGCATCCGAGTAGTGGCGGTGAGCCGGCTGGGTTCTGCGATGTTGCCGACAACGGACCTCGTGGTACAAGAGGGCGATGTTGTCTACCTCGCCGTTGCTCACGATGCCATCTCTCAGCTGGCCGACCTGACCCTCAACCCGCCCGCAGCGCACTAGGAGCTCTTGATGAAAGTCGTGATTGCAGGCGGGGGAAGTGTTGGCCGGTTCATCGCCGAACAGCTCGTGGGTGGTGGGCATGCCGTGACCATTGTCGACAATGAGGCGCGTGTCGTTGCGCAGTACGAGGACACCATCGAGGGCGTCCATTGGCTCAAGGGTGATGCCTGCGACTTTGGTACGTTGAAGGCCGCGGGCCTCGAACGTGCCGACGTCATTGCATCGGTCACCGGCGACGACGAGGACAACCTCGTGATCTCTCTGCTCGCCAAGCAAGAGTTCGCCGTGCCGCGCGTCGTTGCACGAGTGAACAACCCGAAGAACGAGTGGATGTTCAACGAGACCTGGGGCGTCGACGTCTCGGTCAGTACACCGCACCTGATCACTGGTCTCGTGCAGGAAGCCGTGTCGGTAGGTTCGTTCGTTCGGCTCTTGTCATTCGAGGGCGGCAAGGCAAAGTTGGCCGAAGTCACGCTGGCGGAGAACTCCCCGGCCGCTGGACGCGAGATCGCCGAAGTCGGGTTCCCCCGCGACGCAACTGTGGTCGCGGTACTGCGTGACGAGAAGGTCGTGGTACCCCGCGGCGACACGATTCTGCGCGTCGGTGACGAGGTGCTGGTCCTGGTCACGACGGAGAGCGAAGACCCGACCCGCGCGCTGCTCATCGGCTGACGCCGCAATCTGCTCAGCAGCCGTTCAGTGTTGCCGTTCAGTGTTGCCGTTCAGTGTTGCGGCAGCAGCGTGTACGCGGGGTTGAGCATCACCAGGCGGTTGCGTTCGGTACGCGCCACGCCTTCCAGCACCAGCGCCCGGTTGTGATCGACACCACCGAGGTGACGGCGGCCCGTGAACACTGCGACAACGGTGCCAGTGCCATCGTCGACGGTGATCTCGAAGGTGTTGACCCCCGACCGTGGTGCAATTTTCATGCGGGTGATCTCGCCACCCACGCGCACCGGCGTGCGAGCCGTCATCTCCAGAATACTGGTGAGTCCGAGACCGGAGAAGCGATCCTGAAGGCGCCGGTCGTCCAGCTCATCGATAGATGTGCGAAGCCGTTTGGTGAGGTCGCGAAGGCCCATGCCTGAATGCTAGGGCACGGGTTCGCGCATGCAAGGCCCAGCCTTCCCGGCGCACCCAACAACTGTCTCGCACCCCTGTCGTACGGTGCGGTGACGGCTTTCTCCATGCCCGTGTCCAACGAGAGGAGTAGTTTCATGGCCATGCCTTGCGAGCTGCTCGTTGGGGACGACGGTTTCATCAGCCCCGCCACTGGCGTAGTTGTCAACGTCTTCGACGGTGACCTGGTGGTCAGCGATCCAGGCGGGCAGCGCCGCTGGCTATGCCCCCTCGACGAAGCCATGCGCGCCGAGACCGAAGCCGCACGCGCCGACGAAGCAAGTCGGCGTGTTCGCGAACTCGAGGCGCGACTCGCTGTGTTGGAGGCTGCTCGACCGCAGGACGGGACGCGTTGAGCCTGTCGGTGTGGTGAGTGGCTTACGCTTCGCTCATGTGCCGCAACATCACCACACTTCGAGGGCTTGAGCCTGTCGCCACGCCGGTCGAGATCGAGGCAGCTGCTCGCCAGTACGTCCGCAAGATCAGCGGAGTGCAAAAGACATCGCTAGCGAACGAGACAGCATTCGAGGCCGCCGTGGCAGAGATCGCTCACATCAGTGCGCGGCTGCTGGCCGAACTGCCGCCACGCAAACAGCCACCGTCCACCCTGCCGCCGCTGCGGCGTTCAAGGGTCGTCCCGGTCGGCTGACGCAGGAATCGTCGTACACTCTCGGCCGTATCCTGATCAGCGTCATGCGTACTCGTACTTTGCTCCTCTTGGCCGTGTCGTGCGGTCTCGTGATCCTGCTCGCCGGCGGCATTCAGCTGTTCCGCCTGTCCAACCAGGAGAAGCCTTTGCCACCGTTGGCTGTCGGGGCGACTGGTTCGGCCGGTGACGCAACGGTGACGGTGGAGGATGTGAGCACGACAGATTTCACGCTGGTGGTCACCGTCACGCTCGGGGGCGTGGACGACCCCGAAGGTCTCGACGGGTTCTCGCTGGTTGCCCCCAACATGCGGATCGCGCCGGTGGCCGACGACCCGGTGGGTACTGTCTGCACCGGCTTCACCGTTGCCGAAGTCACGTGCACGCTGCGCTTCCCGACCGAGGGCCTCACGGGTACGGATCGCCAGCTGTTGCTGATCCGCGCCGAAGACCAGGTTCGCTGGAAACTGGTGTAATCGATACCACCCACAGCGAGCCTCACACCCAGCCGGTACCGTTGCGCCTGCAGACTTCAGCCACCCAGACCAGAGTGGAGCTCACACAATCATGGACCAGCAGCAATTCGACCTCGTGGTCATTGGTGGCGGCCCCGGCGGCTACGGCGCAGCGTTGTACGCCACGTCGGCAGGGCTCAGCGTTGCGCTGGTGGAGAAGGGCGCTCTCGGTGGCACCTGCCTGAACCGTGGCTGCATTCCTGCCAAGGCGTTCCTCGAGTCCGCAGCTGTCAACCGTCACGTTCAACATGCAGCCGAGTTCGGTATCGAGAGCAGCGCCCCAGTCGTCAACTTCGCAGTGGTGCAGGCTCGCAAGCAGCGGATTGTCGACGGCATCGTGAAGGGCCTCGGCACGTTCATGAAGTCGAAGAAGATCACCGTGCTCGACGGCATCGGCATGCTGGGGGCGAACCACACAGTGACTGTTGCTCACCCTGATGGCAGCACCAGCACAGTGACGGGTGCCAACGTGATCTTGGCGTCGGGCAGTGTGCCACGCACCATCCCCGGTTTCGAGCCAGCCGGCCCGGTGATGACCAGCGACGAAGTGCTGTTGCTCGACTACGTGCCCGCTCGAGTTGCGGTCATCGGTGGCGGTGCCATCGGCTGCGAGTTCGCCAGCACCTTCGCCGACCTCGGCGCGCAGGTCACCATTCTGGAAGGTCTCCCCAAAGTACTTCCGGGGCTCGACACCGACGTTGCCAACGTCGTCGTGCGCAGTTTCAAGAAGAAGAACATCGACATCAAGACCGGTGTCAAAGTCCTCGGCCATACACCGAATGGTTTCGGCGGTACCACCGTTCACTTCGGCGCCGCCGACAGCGATGCCCAGAACCTGGAAGTTGATGCGGTGGTGGTCAGCATCGGCCGCCGCCCGTTTGCCGACCAGCTGGGCCTGCAGGGCACGGCGGTCTCGGTCAGTGAACGCGGTTTTGTCGAAGTCGACCAGTACTGCCGCACTGCCGAGCTGGGCGTGTACGCCATCGGCGACCTCATCGATACCCCTGCGCTGGCCCATGTGGGGTATGCCGAGGCCATCCTGGTCACCAAGCACATTCTCGACGAGGCCCCCAACCCGATCCGTTACGACCGGGTGCCTTGGGCCATTTACTGTCACCCTGAGGTCGCCTTCTCCGGTCCGAGCGAGGAAGCAGCCCGCGCGGCCGGCTTCGATGTGGTTGTCGCGAAGCACCAGTTCCGTGCCAACAGTCGTGCGCAGATCCTCGGCGAACTGGACGGCCTCGTCAAAGTGATCGCCAAGAAGAACGCCGACGGTACTGCCGGTCAGGTGCTCGGCGTGCACATGGTCGGGCCTTGGGTCACCGAGCAGCTCAGCGGCGGCTACCTTGCCGTGAACTGGGAAGCCACGGTTGCCGAGATTGCCGAGTTCATCCAACCCCACCCAAGTCTCACCGAACTCTTTGGTGAAACCGTCCTCTCGCTCACGGGTCGCAGCCTCAATGCGTAACGACAACCTTTGACGACAACCTTCAACACACCCTTGGCAACACATCACACTGCAACAGCAATCGCATACGAGGAGCACTCCATCATGGCCGATGTCACCCTTCCGCAACTGGGCGAGACAGTCACCGAAGGCACGATCACGCGCTGGTTCAAGAAGGTCGGCGACACCATCGCCGCCGACGAGCCGTTGTTCGAGGTCAGTACCGACAAGGTCGACACGGAGGTACCGTCGCCAATCGCAGGCGTCGTGACAGAGATCCGCGCCGCCGAAGGCGACACGGTGCCCGTCGGCGCTGTCATCGCCGTCGTCGGCACCGCCGATGCAGCACCGGCCGCAGCACCGGTCGTCGAAGCACCGGTCGTCGAAGCACCGGTCGTCGAAGCACCGGTCGTCGAAGCACCGGTCGTCGAAGCACCGGTCGTCGAAGTGCAGGTTGCAGCACCCGAACCAGTAGTCGCCGAGTCCGCACCTGCAGCGTCGGCCGCCCCCGCCGGCAATGAGGCCCTCGGCAGTGACAACCGGTTGCTCTCGCCCGTCGTGCGCCGCCTGGTCACCGAACATGGCATCAACCCTGACGACCTCACCGGCACCGGCCCCGGTGGCCGCATCACGCGCGACGACGTGTTGGACTTCATCGACAGTCAGCACCTGGCACCCGCCGCCCCTGCCCCGGTCGTCGCTGCCCCGGTCGTCGCTGCCCCGGTCGTCGCTGCCCCGGTCGTCGCGGCCCCGGTCGTCGCGGCCGCTGCGCCCACCCCGGCTGCCGCAGCCCCCGTCCAAGCAGCCCCCGTCCCGGTTGCACCGCCGGCCGCCCCGGCGCCCACCGTCTTGTCCGGCGAGCGCGACACGCCGGTCTCACTCAGCAAGATCCGCAAACTCACCGGTAGCCACATGTTGATGAGCAAGGGCGTCAGCCCGCACGCCTTCAGCGTCGTCGAGGTCGACTTCGCCAACGTCGACGCCACCCGTAGCCAAGTGAAGGCCGAATGGAAGGTCAGCGAAGGCTTCAGCCTCACGTACCTACCCTTCGTCACCCGCGCGATCATCGATGCGTTGGCCGACTTCCCGTACCTCAACGCCAGTGTGGGTGAGAACGAGTTGATCGTGCACAACTTCATCGACATCGGCATCGCCGTCGACCTCGACTTTCAGGGCTTGCTGGTCCCGGTCGTGCGCAGCGCGGACACCAAGCGTCTTCGCGCCATCGCCCGCGAGATCAACGATCTCGCCAACCGAGCCCGCACGCGCAAGCTGAGCCCGGACGAGATCAGTGGCGGCACCTTCACCATCAGCAACAACGGCTCGGCGGGCAGTGTGCTCACCATGCCGATCATCAACCAGCCGCAGGTGGCCATCCTGTCCACCGATGCAATCGTGCGCAAGCCTGTCGTCGCACAGTTGGCTGCCGGTGGTGAAGCCATTGTCATCCACCCTGTCGGCAACCTGGCGATGAGCTGGGATCACAGAGCGTTCGATGGT
>Ga0209591_10005427_pt1 | contig 14244 bp, 10 predicted proteins | sample MAT01_FD_187207 | JGI IMG/M metagenome (GOLD analysis project Ga0209591, IMG submission 187207) | Freshwater microbial communities from Lake Fryxell liftoff mats and glacier meltwater in Antarctica - MAT-01 (SPAdes) (version 2) | ecosystem: Environmental > Aquatic > Freshwater > Ice > Liftoff... | reverse complement strand
TCCCGCTCACCCGACTCCCGCTCACCCGACTCCCGCTCACCCGACTCCCGCTCGCCCGACTCGCCAGATCCCGACTCTCGGCCGCCCGGTTCTGCGGAACCGACGTCGGGCCGCGACGGCTCGAGATCACCGCCGCCGCCATCGCCGTGGCCGTCGCCGTCGTCGCCACCACTGCCGTCGTCGCCGTCGCCGCCGTCTTCACCGTCGTGAGCGTCGCCGTCGTGGCCGTCGCCGTCATGGCCGTTACCGTCATGGCCGTTACCACCACCGTCGTGCCTGCCACCGTCGTGCCTGCCACCGTCGTGCCTGCCACCGTCGTGCCTGCCACCGTCGTGCCTGCCACCGTCGTGCCTGCCACCGTCGTGGCCGGCATCCTTCGCGTCGCCGTCGTTCCGGATGTCACCGCCATCACGTGCATGACCGGCATCGGCCTTCTGCGGATCCTCGTCGTCCGCTTCCTGGGCGGCGCCCGTCTCGACGGACCGCCCGCCGACCGAGTCGTCGTCCGAGTCGTCGTCCGAGCCGGCCGGCGTGTCGTCGACCCGGGCGCCTGCTTCACGATCGTCCTGCGCCGGTGCGCGCGGCCCGGCGCTCTCGGAAGCGGGCGCGGTGTCGCGGTTCGGCCCGCCGGAGCCCTCGGGCGGTCGCTGTTCGGTGGGGGTCCGCTCGGGGGGCGTCCGGCCACTCGGGGCCGGATCGGTCTCGTTCGCTCCGGCGACGGGCGTCTGCTCGCGCCCCTTCCCCCGACCGGACCCGTTGCCCCCGCTGCCGTCGACCTCCCCGCCGGCAGCCCGGCCGTCGCCAGTTCCGCGCTCGTTGTCGACGCCATCCGCCGCGTCGGCGTCAGCACCCGCTGCGTCATCGCTTCTGCCGGCCGGATCGCGGTCATGCATGCCCGACTCGACCGGTGCGGACGCGGCGTCGCCACCGGACGCCTGCACCGCCGGGTTGTCGCGCTTCTCCACCGACTCGTCGCGGGGGCCACGCGGATCGGGCGGGGCGCTCGTTGCCGTCTCCTGCCGCTCCTTGCCCTGCTGCTCCTCCCGACCCCCGACGACCTCGGGGCGGGCCGGCGCCGGGCCCGGAGTCGGTGCGGGTCGCTCGGCGGGACCGCCGTCCTGCCGCATGACCTCCATGACGTCGTCGCTGACCTCGAAGGTCTCCTCGCCGTCATCGGGCAGGGGCGCGCGGGTGGCGCTCGCGACGTCGCCCTGCAGGCCCTCCAGCTCCGCACGCTTGGCGTCCCGCTGCCGTCGGCGCAGGTCGCGCTGCTCGTCCAGCAGCGCGATCGCGGCCACCTGCTCCGGCGAACGCTTCGCCTCCGGCGGCGCACCGTCCAGCGCCTTCTCGACCGACCGCAACGTCTGCTCGGCCAGCTTAAGGTCGCTCCTGGTGCGCGTCAGCTCGCGGTAGCTGGCGATCTGGGACTGTAGCGCGGCCCTGCGGCTCTCCAGCAGCGCCTGGCGCTCGAGCATCGCCGTGACCGGCGGCGGTGGGTCGCCGGCCAGGGTGCGCTCGGGCATCCGGTTCCACGCCTCGACGGTCTGGGCGATCGTGTCGAGCTGCCGGTCGACCGAGGTGAGCGTGATCTGCGCCCGCGCGGCCCATTCGTCCTCGGACGTGACGGGCGCGACGGCGGGTCCCGGCGCCGCGGGTGTGGTCGTCACCGGCCGGATCGACGACGTGACGGTGTAGCCACCGGCCAGGATGGCGGCCGCGCCGATGACGGCGATGGCGCGCCTGCTGCCGGGAAGGCGCCCGTTCAGACGCACACCGAGCCGGCGCGCGCGGCCTGCGAGGCCCCGCAGGAGACGGCCACCGGACCGCGACGCGGCACCCGACCGCGACGTGGCACCGGACCGCGACGTGGCACCGGACCGCGACGTGGCAGCTCCGACCGATGGGGACGCGACCGGGGCGGCAACCCGGCGACGGGGCTCCGGTACGGCGACAGGTTCCTCGTCCGGCTCGCGCAGCCAGGGCAGCGTCTCGACGAGCCGGGCGTGCTGGTCGGGTCGCATCGCCGCGCGACGGGCCTGGCGCGCGGACGCGCGGTGTGCGGCGGTGCAGTAGCGCCGGGGAGGCCGGCCGGGGATGTCGGAGATCCAGATGTCGCACCCGGGAAGCGCGCAACGTCTCACAGCGTCGTCCATCGGTGCGACCCCCCATCGCCAGGTGACGCAGGCCGCGCCGGATCCCGGCGACGCCCCCGTCCGGCCACCGTGACCACGCGTCGCGCACTCGAACGCTCCGGCGCCGCAGGACCTTTCTTGATCATGTCGGGGATGGACGCTACCGGTCCCCTGCCACACTTGTCACTACTCTAAGTGGCCTAGAACCCCAGGTCAGGGTCACGGAGGGTGTAGATTTTGCGATCTTGTAGCGGTCGTGAGTGCCACGTCCGAGGGCCGGTGATTCCGGGTGACGACGACGCCGCCCGTCCCCGGTCGTGGGGCGGGCGGCGTCGGGGCCGGGTCGTGCGAGCGGTCAGTAGATGGGCAGGGAGGGGTCGACCTGCTTGGCCCAGGCGAGCACTCCGCCACCGACGTGCACGGCGTCACGGAAACCTGCCCGGTGCAGCGCGGCGAGCGCATCGGCCGAGCGGGCCCCGGACTTGCAGTGCAGCACGACGTGCTTGTCCTGCGGAATCTCCGCGAGCGCCGCACCGGAGATGATCCGGTCCTTGGGGATCAGGACCGAGCCGGGGATGCGGACGATCTCGTACTCGTGGGGCTCGCGGACGTCGATCAGCGCGAAGTCCTTGCCCGCGTCCATCATCCCCTTGAGCTCGGCGGCCGTGATCGTGTGTCCGGCCGCGGCGGCCTGGGCGTCGCCGGACACGACGCCGCAGAAGGCGTCGTAGTCGATCAGCTCGGTGATGGGCGCCGTGTTCGGGTCCTTACGCAGAGTAATAGTACGATAGCTCATTTCCAGGGCGTCGTAGACCATGAGCCGGCCCAACAGCGTCTCGCCGATCCCGGTGATGAGCTTGATGGCCTCGTTGACCATGATCGAACCGATCGAGGCGCACAGCACGCCCAGGACGCCACCCTCTGCGCAGGAGGGGACCATCCCCGGCGGCGGTGGCTCGGGGTAGAGGTCGCGGTAGTTCAGTCCCCTGCCGTCGGGCGCGTCCTCCCAGAACACCGACGCCTGGCCCTCGAACCGGAAGATCGAGCCCCACACGTAGGGCTTGCCCAGCAGCACCGCGGCGTCGTTCACCAGGTAGCGGGTGGCGAAGTTGTCGGTGCCGTCGACGATCAGGTCGTAGTCGCGGAAGATGTCCAGGACGTTCGAACTCTCGAGCCGCACCGGGTGGAGCCTCACCTCGACGAACGGGTTGATCTCCCGGATCGAGTCGCGCGCCGACTCGCCCTTGGGACGGCCGATGTCGGACTGGCCGTGGATCACCTGGCGGTGCAGGTTGGACTCGTCCACCTCGTCGAACTCCACGATGCCGAGCGTGCCGACGCCGGCCGCGGCCAGGTAGAGCAGCGCCGGGCTGCCGAGCCCACCGGCTCCGACCACCAGCACCTTCGCATTCTTGAGCCGCTTCTGACCGGACATCCCGACGTCGGGGATGATCAGGTGCCGGCTGTAGCGGGCCACCTCGTCCTTGGTCAGCTCGGCGGCCGGCTCCACGAGCGGCGGTAGCGCCATGATGCAAGCTCCTCGAATCGTCCGGTGTGGCTCTGTATCGCCAACGTCACCGTGTCGCGGGATCTTCCCAGCGTCCGGCGGCCACCGCGTCCCACATGCCCGCAACCGCGGCAGCCACCTGCTCCGGCGCCTCGATCTGCGCGACGTGACCGACCCGGGGCAGCATCAGCAGCCGCGAGTGGCGCAGCAATGCCGTGGTGCGCCGCGCCAACCGCGGCGAGACGAGCCGGTCGCGCTCGCCCCACACGACGAGCGTCGGCGCCTGCACCCGGGCGGCCATGGACCAGGATCCCCCGCGCAGCCAGCTCGTCACCAGCGCCTTTCCCGAGCGCTCCACCGCCTCGCCCGCCCAGTCCAGCTGCCCGCGGGCCGCGATCTCGGCGGCCGCCTCGGCGAGCCGGTGTGGGGGCACTGCCGTGGGATCGCCGAAGCAGATCCGCACCACCTGCTCGGCTCGCGTCCACGGGTCCATGGCGGCGAGCTCCGCGCGGGCCCGCGCGCCCAGCCGGGGCACCATCGCGAGCGCCAGACGTGGGTCCGACATCCGGCGCGGATCGGGACGCAGGTCGGGCATCGCGGGTGAGACGAGTGTGAGCGTCGCGACCAGTTCGGGGCGTCGAGCCGCGACCGACAGCGCGACGGCACCGCCGAGGGAGTTGCCGAGCAGGTGCACCGGGCGCCCACGGCCGGCCAGGAAGCACAGCAGGGCGTCGGCGTGCCCGTCGGGCGTGTAGTCGCGGGAGGCGAGCGGGCGGGAGAGTCCGAACCCGGGGAGGTCCACCGCGGTGCCCGCGGCTCGGGTGGCGAGCAGCGCGGCGAGGTCCGTCCAGTTCGTGGCCGAGCCCGACAGGCCATGGACGTAGACGGCCGGCGTGCCGTCGTGCCCCGGCGTCTCCCTGACGTGCATCGTGACCCCACCCGACGTGACCACCTCGCCCGGCCACGGCGGCAGGTGCGGGTCGCGCACCGGGACGGTGGTGGGGTCGGCGAGTGGGACCGCACCGCGGTCCGCGGCGCGCGATGCCACACGCGTGCTGAACGGGCGGGCGAGGATCGCGGCGGTGGGGGTCACCCTCCGAGATCTACCCCAACAAGGGCTGTCCGGCCAGTCCCCTTCCGTCACACGAACCGCGCCGGCGGCGACTCCACCGTCACGCCGCCTGCGCCACCCGGCGTCGATCTGCCGGGACCGTGGCCGCGCCGTCGCGCACCGTTCCACCAACGATCACGCCACGCCGGAACGACGTGGCGCCCGACGGTGCTACCGCCCGGTACTGTGAGTGATCCGGCTCGTGGAAGGGCTTCAGCCAGACCACCTCCAGCCGGACGACGCAGTAAGGGGGCAACCGCGTGAGCGAAGCAACGGCACCGATCCGCCGTGGCGCCCGGTTGACCCGGAGCGCCCGGCGCGCCCAGCTCCTGATCGCCGCGCGTGACGTCTTCGCCGCTCAGGGCTACCACGCCGCGGCCATGGACAACATCGCAGAGAAAGCGGGTGTCAGCAAGCCCGTGCTCTACCAGCACTTCCCGGGCAAGCTCGAGCTCTACCGGGCCCTGCTCACCACCTACGCCGACGATCTCGTCGGCCGCGTCGAGCAGGCCATCAAGGGCACCACCGAGAACCAGGAACGCGTGCACGCGGCCGTCTCGGCCTACTTCGACTTCGTCGCGAGTGACGGACACGCCTACCGGCTCGTGTTCGAGTCCGACCTGCGCGGCGAGCCCGAGGCCGCGGCCGTCGTCGACGGCGCCCTGACGCGTTGCATCGACGCCGTCGCGGTCGCGGTCACGGCCGATGCCGGGCTGGACGCACCCCGTGCGCGGCTGCTGGCCGTGGGGTTGGTGGGTCTGAGCCAGGTGACGGCGCGGTACTGGCTCGATTCCGACCAGGTCGTGCCGCGCGACGAGGCCGTCGCGTTGATGTCGGGTCTGGCGTGGCGCGGTCTCGCCGGTTTCCCCCTGATCCACCTCTGATCGAACCCGTGCTCACGCGCATTTCGGACAAATGCCGCTGTGAGCAAAGAACACAGGCCGAAAGTTAGCCCGAACAAGTGAACATCGACGTCATCGGCAAACAACTACGTCATATGGCACGAAGGACAGTTGCCGATCGCTGATCACCACAATTGTCCCGGCGCTCGACGATGCTGCCCTCCGGCCGGCTGTTCAGCCTGCCGCCGTTCCCGCGCACGCCCGAGCGGTGTGTGCGAAAGGATGGACCATGTCCGAGTCATCCCCGGTGTCAGCCGGGTCACAGCGGTGGCCCCGGCGCCGCCGTGCCGCCACCGCGATGGTCGTCGCCGGCGCAACGCTCGCGGCCACCGCGCTCGCGTTGCTTCCCAGCACCGCCTCCGCGTCCAGCCACCGTGAAGCACCGCTCATCGCCGCCGATCCGTACGTGGACAACACCGACACGTACGCCTTCGTCAGCCCCGACAAGCCCGACACCGTCACGTTCGTGGCGAACTGGTTCGGCCTGCAGGAACCCAACGGCGGCCCGAACTTCTACCCCTGGGCCACCGACGCGCACTACGACATCAACGTCGACGTCGACGGTGACGCCAAGCCCGACACCGTCTACCGGTGGGACTTCACCACCGACGACCGGCGCGGTACGGACACGTTCCTGTACAACACGGGCCAGGTGACCAGCCTGAACGACCCGGACCTGAAGTTCCGGCAGAGCTACACGCTGACCGAGATCAAGAACGGCAAGCGGGGCAAGGTCATCGCGAAGGGCCAGGTCGCGCCCTCCAACACCGGTCCGGCGTCGTTCCCGGACTACCAGAAGGTCCGCAACGAGGCCATCGACCCGGTGGACGGTGGCGGCCAGCAGCTCGTCACCCAGGCCGACGACGCGTTCTTCCTCGACCTGCGGGTGTTCGACCTGCTCTACGGTGGAAACGTCGGCGGGAACGGGCCGACCGAGGTCGGGCAGGACACCCTGGCCGGCTACAGCGTCAACACGATCGCTCTGCAGGTGCCCATCGAGGACGTCGTCCTCAAGGGTGACAAGGCCCGCAACCCGGTCATCGGCGTGTGGAGCGACACCGAGCGTCGCTCGCTGCTCCTGCTGCCTCAGCCGGCGGGCCCGCGGGTCACCGGCCCGTACGTCCAGGTGTCGCGCCTGGGCAACCCGCTGGTCAACGAGCTCGTTCTGCCGGCGGGGCTGAAGGACACCTTCAACGCCATCGAGCCGGACAAGGACGCCGGTATCCCCGCCGTCGTCCAGCGGGTCACCGACCCGGAGGTGCCCAAGCTCGTCGAGGCGATCTACGGCATCCCGGCGCCGAAGGGCCCCCGCAACGACCTGGTGGAGATCTTCCTGACCGGTGTCGCCACGAACGCCCCGACGCTGGACGGCACGAAGCCGCCCATCCAGGCCGACCTCAACTCGCAGGTCCTCAACAAGGACGCGAACCCGAAGAAGTTCCGTCCGTCGGAGATGATCCGGCTCAACACGGCGGTGGCGCCGACCGCGAACCCGAACCGCCTCGGCGTGCTCGGTGGTGACCTGCAGGGCTACCCGAACGGTCGCCGGCTCGCCGACGACGTCGTCGACATCACCATCCAGGCTGCGGAGGGCGCCTTCGCGAAGGGGCTGCCGCCGGTGATCGTGGCGCCGCTCGCCGCCGGGGACGCCGTCGACACCAACGACAAGCCGTTCGAGAAGGCGTTCCCGTACGTCGCCCTGCCCAGCAACAAGAGCGTCAACGACGCGGCCAACACCCAGGGTGCCGTCCCGCCGGTGGCGGGGCCGGGCTCCGGCCCGTCACTGCCGGCACCCTCGGTGATCGCCGGGCTCGCCGCGCTGGCACTGCTCGGCACCGGCCTGGTGCTGTCGGTGCGCAACCGCCGCACGACGGCACCGTCCGCCGCGACGGCCGCCTGATCGGCGCACCGTCGGCCTGACCGGCCGCCGGGCACGCGGGGCCCGCTCGGATCACCAGGATCCGGGCGGTCCCTGTCGCGTCGGTGATCACGCGAGTGGGGTGTCCGTCGGCCCTCGCCACGGGACCCCACGTGCGGGTGTCGAGTGTCCAGCCGTGGGTCAGCACCACGGTGACCGGCGCGGCGTCCGGGCCGTCGGTCTCGACGTGCAGCGCCGTCCCGCCCGCGCTCTCGATCATGGTCATCGGGTCGGGTGGGCCTTCCGCCGGAGGATGTCGTGGGCCCGCACATGATGTCCCGCTCCCGTGCGGACGGCATCACCGTGGGTGGCGAGCAGGACCACTCCTCAACGGGCGTCCTCGACGGTACCGATCGGTGTGACCTCACGGCCCGTGAGCCTGCGGACGAGGCCCGCGGCCACCGGGGAGGAGTCGAAGCCGCCCGCGGCGGCGCGCCTGCGGAGGCGCCGAACCACCGCCGGGCCGACGAGACCGGGCAGGTGCCTGGCGGTCCACAGCTCGATCGCCCCTGCGCGTGTGCCCGCGGTGTCGCGCGGCGGCCGGGCGGCCGTCAGCGTCCGGAGCACGGTCCCGACGATGTCCTCGACCTCCTCGCGCCGCACCTGCCCTTCCAGCGCCAGGCCCACCGCGCGGCCCGCGTCGTGGATCGGGGTACGGACGTAGCCGGGGTAGACCGTGCTGACGTGCAGTTCCGTGCCGTACTCGACACGCAACGCGTCCGCATAGGCGGTCATCCCGCGCTTGGCGACGCTGTAGGCGGAGACGAACGGCAACGTCAGGTAGGCCAGCTCGGAGGACACGAACACGACGCGGCCCTTCGCACCGCGCCGGTCGCGACCCTCGATCAGCGCCGGGAGCACCGCAGCGGTGACCCGCCACGCGCCGAGCAGATTGACGTCGATGACACGGAACGCGTCTGGGTGCAGCGGGCCGCCCGCGTCGTTGGGAGTGCCGATCCCCGCGTAGTGGACGACGGCGTCGAGCCCACCCAACCGCGCGACGGCCTCCGCGACAGCGGCGTCGACCGCGGCGTCGTCGGTGATGTCGACCTCGATGAGATGCTCGTCCGACGCCGTGGCGCCGGTCCTGACGCGGTCGAGACCCACGACCTGCACGCCCTGCTCGCGCAGGCGGGTCATGGTGGGGGCGCCGAAGCCCCCCGTGGCCCCTGTGACCAGCACCCGTCGGCCGGTGGTGATCCCTGCTGACATCCGCGTCCTCCCGCAGTGGTGGTCCCTGTCGCGTTGCCGTTACCGCTGGTAACTGTTACCACTGGTGCGGTGTCGCTCACCGAGCCTCCCACGGGCCGCCGGCTTCGCCGTGCGGAACGCCGCGCCGAGATGGTTCGCGCGGCCATCGACGCCGTGCGCGCGCACGGGCCGGCCGTCTCCGTAGCCCGGATCGCGGCGGTCGCGGGCATCACGAAACCCGTGCTCTACCGGCACTTCACCGACCGCGCGGACCTCCAGCGGGCCGTCGCCCAGGCTGCCGTCGCACTGCTGATGGCACGGATGGCGCCGGCGCTGCGAGCCGACCGCGAGCCCGTCGACCACATCCGCAGCGTCGTCGACGCGCTCCTCGCCGGCATCGAGGACGATCCCCAGCTCTGGCGCTTCGTCGTGCACCATCCGATCGAGCGCGCCCCGGGGAGCGCGATCGTCGACGACGCGCGGGAGGATTTCGCGCGGTTGCTCGCGACGCTGCTCGGGGAGCGCCTGCGCGCGATCGGCATGGACCCCGGCGGGGCCGAGGTGTGGGCCCACGGTCTCGTGGGGATGGTGCACAACGCCGGCGACTGGTGGCTCGCAGGCCACACGATGAGCCGTGCCGCACTCGCCGACCATCTGACGGCCCTCATCTGGGGCGGCCTCTCCGCCATCCTCGGTGCGGCGCCGGGCGTCGCACCTGCGGCGTCCCGGCCCGCCGACGGCGAGTTGCAGCGTCAGCACTGACCGGCGACCGGTACCGGGTCGCCGTGCGAGGCGGGTCAGCCGATGGCGAAGCCCACCCGGCGCCCCTCGTCGGGGATGATCTCCACGTACGCGACCTGCTGGGCGCGGATCATCAGACGGCGGCCCTTCTCGTCGACCAGCCGCAGCAGGCCGTCTCCACTTCCGGACAGAGCCTCGTCGACAAGTGCCTGGACCTCGTCCGTGGTCTGGTCGCTGGACACCACGAGCTCGCGCTGACTCTCCGCGATGCCGATCTTGACCTCCACCGGGGGACCTCCTGGTCGTGACGCTCGGAACTGGCTCCGCCCACGCTAGTCCAGGAAGGACGCCACGAGCGCGACGGGCAGTCCGCCCTGGGCGAACCGGTCAGCTGAGGCCCAGCTTCGCCATGCGCTTGCCGTGGTTGGACTGCAACCGCCGCAACAGCGCCGCGATCCCGGTGAGGTCGGTGGCACCGGACACGATGAAGTCCGCGAGCTCGTCGCGCTCGGCCACGATGCGTTGGGCCTGGGTGACGGCCTCGCCGAGCAGTCGCCGACCCCACAGCGCGAGCCGGTCGCGAACCTGCCGGCTCGCGGCGCACGCGGCGCGCACCTCGCGCTCGGCGAACGCGCTGTGGCCCGTGTCGGCGAGGACCCGTTGCACCAGCTCGCCCGTCGATCCCGGGAGCCAGCCCGCCACCTCGCGGTAGAAGTCGGCCGCCAACCCGTCGCCCACGTAGGCCTTGACCAGGGACTCCAGCCAACTCCTCGGTGCCGTGGAGGCGTGGTAGGAGTCCAGCGGGGCGACGAACGGCGCCATCGCGTGTTCGATCGGCACCCCGAGGCCACTCAGGTGCACCTCCAGCAGCCGGAAATGCCCGATCTCGGCCGCGGCCATCACCGACAACGCGGCCCGGCCCGACAGCGTCGGCGCTGTGCGGGCGTCCTCGGCGAGCCGGTCGAATGCCGAGAGCTCACCGTAGGCCAGCACCCCGAGCAGATCCACGGAGGCCCGCTCGACCGCGCCAGCGTCCGCGTCGCCCGCATGCGCAGTCACCATGGCGAGAGCCTAGACGTGACCGGGCGAACCGTCCGTCCTGCCGATCAGCCGGGGTCGCAGCGGCGCACGTCACTCGGCTCACCGGGCGGCGGTCCGTGCACCACACACGGGAGCGGGTAAGCTGCCCCTCAGCGCTGCGCCCGATGGGGGTGCGCGCTCACCGTGGCCCCGGTCGGCTCCCCGTGTACGTCGCAGCTGCCGGATCGGAGCCACAACGACCTGGTGCGTGCAGCGCCTCGTCGGCTCTCCCACCCTCGTGGTCGACGAGCCGGCCCCGGCTCCTGTGCGCGGAGAGAGGCGATCATCCTGTCTGTTCAGAACGACACATCCCCCGAGCACGGCTCCACCGATCCCGCGGCAGAGGTCCTCGAAGAGGCCCACCCCCTGCAGGCGGGAGCCCCCGTCAAGGCGGAGTCCCCCACGTTCGCCGAGCTGGGTGTCCGCCCCGAGATCGTGCGGGCGCTGGCCGAGGCCGGGATCGAGCGCACCTTCGCGATCCAGGAGCTCACACTCCCGCTGGCGCTCGCCGGTGACGACATCATCGGCCAGGCCCGTACCGGCATGGGCAAGACCCTCGGCTTCGGCGTCCCGCTGTTGCAGCGCGTGGTCCCGCCGTCGGAGCAGCCCGCCGCCACCGCCGAGGGCGAGGCCGCCGACCGCACCCGCGACGTCCCGCAGGCCCTCGTTGTCGTCCCCACCCGCGAGCTGTGCGTGCAGGTCGCCAAGGACATCGCCGACGCCGGCAAGCACCTCGGCACCCGCGTCACCGCCATCTACGGCGGGCGCGCGTACGAGCCGCAGCTCGCCGCGCTGCGCAAGGGCGTCGACGTCGTCGTCGGCACCCCCGGGCGCCTGCTCGACCTCGCCGAGCAACGCCTCCTGGTGCTCGGCCGCGTCAAGGCCCTCGTGCTCGACGAGGCCGACGAGATGCTCGACCTGGGCTTCCTGCCCGACGTCGAGCGCATCATGCGGATGCTGCCCGAGAAGCGCCACACCATGCTCTTCTCCGCCACGATGCCCGGCCCGATCATCGCCCTGTCCCGGGCCTTCCTGGACCGGCCGACGCACATCCGTGCGGAGGAGGCCGACCAGGGGTCGATCCACGAGCGGACCCGCCAGCTCATCTACCGGGCGCACGCGATGGACAAGGTCGAGCTGCTCACCCGGGTGCTGCAGGCCAAGGACCGCGGCCTCACGATGATCTTCGCCCGGACCAAGCGCACCGTGCAGCGGGTGGCCGACGACCTCGCCGACCGCGGGTTCGCCGCTGCCGCCGTCCACGGCGACCTGGGCCAGGGCGCCCGGGAGCAGGCGCTGCGCGCGTTCCGCGCCGGCAAGGTCGACGTGCTGGTGGCCACCGACGTCGCCGCACGGGGCATCGACGTCATCGACGTGACGCACGTCGTGAACTACCAGTGCCCCGAGGACTCCAAGACCTACGTCCACCGGATCGGCCGCACCGGCCGCGCCGGCAAGGAGGGCGTCGCGGTCACGCTCGTCGACTGGGACGACATGCCGCGCTGGAAGATGATCAGCGACGAGCTCGGCCTCGACATGCCGGAGCCGGTCGAGACCTACTCCACGTCCGACCACCTCTTCACCGACCTCACCATCCTCACTGGCGCCAAAGGACGACTGCCCCATTCGCAGCGCACCCGGGCCGGACTCGACGCCGAGTACGTCGACACCGAGGGCGACCAGGGCGGCCGAAAGCGCAGCGGCGACCGCAACGGGCGCGCCCGGACCGACGCCGTCGTCGAGCCGGCGAGCAGGCCGAAGCGCGAGGCTCGCAGTCGCACCCGCAAGCGCGCCGGGGTGACCCTCGGCGAGGGCGGCCAAGACGGCGCGACGTCCGACAACGGGGCGCTCAGCAGGGCCGACGGAGGCACGGCCCTCCGGACCGACGGAGGCGCGGACACGAACGGCGTCACCGCGCAGGGCTCGACCCCTGGCCCCGGCCCCGGGGCGGACGCCCCGGTCGAGGAGAACGGCAAGCCGCGCCGTCGCCGCAGGCGGGGCGGCTCCCGCCGGCGCGCCGGTGGTCTGGACGGTGGTCCGGGTGGCGTCGGTGACGGTGCTGGCGCCCCGACGCGGGACGCCGCCGCCAGCTGACAGCACCCGCCCGATGACCGCCCCGTCGACGCCGCCCTCAGGGTCGGCGCCCGCAGACCATCCCGCGGACAGCCGTTCCGGCGGTCGGCTCGCCCGTTCCCTGCGCTCCGGGTCCGGGCGCTCCGTGTTCCGGCGCTTCTCCGCGGCGCGGGCGGTTCCGGAGCGACGTCGACGATCCGACGTCGTCGCGGCGGTGGTGCTGGTCGTGGTGCTGCTGGCCGGAACGGTCCTGCTGTGGCGCGCGAGCGCCGTGGCGGCGGTCGTCTCCCGCCCCGCGGCCGCACCGATCGTCGCGCCGGCGCCGGCGGTCGCCCTCCCCGCCGCCTTCACCGAGGCCTGGCGGGCGGCCAGTGCCGCCACGGCCGTGCCGGTGGTGGCAGGCCCCGCGGTGGTCACCGCCGAAGGCTCCACGGTCGTCGGGCGGGACGCGCGCACCGGTGCCGGGACCTGGAGCTACGCGCGCGACCTGTCCCTGTGCACCGTCGGGGCCGGTTTCCCCGGCGTCGACGACGGCAACGGGCGGGTACTGGCCTACTACGAGAAGGACTCCCGGTGGTGCAGCGAGCTCACCGCACTGCGCCCCGACACCGGTGAGCGCGTCACGGCGCGCAACCCCGACGTCCGACCCGGCACCCGGCTGCTCGGGAACGGCACCTTCGTGGCCGCCACCGGTACCGACTACCTCGAGGTCGTGCGCTCCGATCTCGTCAAGACCCTCGAGTACGGCGCCGTCACCACTCCCGAGCAGGCGGGCCGCCAGCCCCGCACGGGCTGCACGTACGGCTCCACCGCGATCACCACGGGGCGGATCGGCGTCATCGAACGCTGCCCGGGCGAGCCCACCGACCGGCTCACCGTGCTGTCCCCCGACGGCGCCGAGGGCGCCGACAAGCCCGAGGAGAAGTTCTCCGTCGCGCTGCCCGGGCCCGGCGCCGTACTCGTGGCGCTCTCGCCCGAACGGGCGGCCGTCGCTCTCCCGGACCCGGCACGGCTGATGGTCCTGGACCAGGCCGGGGCACAGGTGGAGCTGCTGACCCTCGACGTGCCCGGTGCGGACCTGTCCGCCGACCCGCCCGGCGGGATCGCCGCCGTCGAGGCCGACGCCGACCCCGCGGTGGGCGGCGGCGGGCAGGTGTCGTGGTGGACGGGCTCGCGCACCGTCGGCCTCGACGCCGCCGCGCTCACCCCGCGCTGGACGCTTCCCGACGCGCTCGGCCCAGCGGTCCGCTACGCCGGGAGCCTCGTCGTCCCCGTTCCCGACGGGCTCGCGGAGGTCGACGCGGTGAGCGGCGACGTCCTGCGGAGGCTGCCGGTCGTCCGGGCCGATCGCACGGCGCCCGTGCGGCTCGCGACCCACGGCGAGGTGCTGCTCGAACAGCGCGGCCCGGAGATCGTGGCGCTCGTCCCCTCGTGATCGGGTCGGCCGTCAGAAGGGCCACCCTGTCAGAAGAGCCACCGTGTCAGAAGAGCCACCGTGTCAGAAGAGCCATTGGGCGGCCAGCACCGCCGACGTCACCGCGACGACGGCGAACGAGGCAATGGTCCCGCGCACGTCGAGGTGCCGGTCG
>Ga0209591_10005421_pt1 | contig 14249 bp, 11 predicted proteins | sample MAT01_FD_187207 | JGI IMG/M metagenome (GOLD analysis project Ga0209591, IMG submission 187207) | Freshwater microbial communities from Lake Fryxell liftoff mats and glacier meltwater in Antarctica - MAT-01 (SPAdes) (version 2) | ecosystem: Environmental > Aquatic > Freshwater > Ice > Liftoff... | reverse complement strand
GCGGTATCGCAAACGCGCGCTGACGCCGGGTGATACGAAACACTTTATTTCCGGTGACGAACAGCAGCCCGACACCATCACTGTCGCTGGTTGGACGCTGGGGCTGACGATCTGCTACGAACTGCGTTTTGGCGCGGTGTGGGCCAAGCAGGCGAAGGCCGGCGTCGACGCGTTCCTCAGCATCGCGCACATGGCCGGACCGGACATCGATCCTGGGACCAAAGTCGAGGTCATCCCAAACCTCTACAGCGCGCGCGCTGCCGAATGGGCGACGCCGTTGCTGCTGGCCAACACCGCCGCGCCGGATCGTTGGGTGGATAGCGGCCATTGGGATGCGCGCGGCGCGCGCGTGGCGACCAAGGCCGAGGGGCTGATGCTGACGACGCTCAAACCACGCTCGACGCTCGCGCCGTGGTACAGCGGTTTGCGTGATGAGTCGCTACGTCGCAGCGTCAGCTGAGCCGCCAACACGGACCGCGGCCCTCCGGGCCGCATGGGACTGACGCATCACCACTCCTCGTCGGGTTCTGGTACAACCACATCGCCATGCGGCCCGGAGGGCCGCGGTCCGTGTTGGCGGCACGCTGCGCGTGCCGGATCCCTAACCATGATCCTGGTGGCTCATGTGGAGCCTACTCCACCGCCATCGCCCCGGCGATGCGCACGGTGCCGTGACTGGGTTTTGATTGGTCGGCCTGATCAAGCAGCAACAACGTGTCGAGTTTCAGTGGCGGTTTCACTACGCCGTCATTCGCGCCGCCCCAATGGGCGGTGTGATTGCCGAGGGTGAAGGTCGTCCACTTCCAGCCGATGTGGGTGAGTTTTCCGCCGTCGAGTTGGAATACTTGGCCGCTGGCGTCGATCATGCGCATACGCACGACATTGCCGCTGCCATCACCGTGGATCCACATGCCGATGGTACGGGAGTTGCCGATCCCCATCGGAGCCCTGGGCACGAGGCGCAGAAATTTCCAGCCGCGTTCCAGGCGGTAGTCGAGGTCGAGCGTTGCCAGATCGTCAAGGCCGGGCACGACATCGGCGGTTCCAGGAGCGAATGTGTGGGTCGCGGTGACCGCAGCGTCACCATCTTCCACCACGCGCCAATCACCCGGTGACGAGGTGAGTGTGCGATACGTGGACATCGGCAGCAGGCGGATCGGTTGGTCTCGTTGTGGATGGCGAGCGACGAGTGCGAGTTGTGCCGGTTGATCAGGTTTTTCTGCGAGTGGCAGCAGGACAATCCGTTCGCTTGCGGCCTCGCAGATGTGTTCGACCAGGATGGTCGCAGCGTTGTGGGTCAGGACGAAGTGCGCGTGGAAACGTGTGCCAAGCCGGTTGTCTACCAACACCGGTACCACAGCGCGCCCTGCGGCGGTGTGTGGGGCAAGGATGGTCATGGTGACCGGGTTGGTGGTCACTAGGTGGGTTGTCTGGGTCCACACCGTGCGACCATCGATGTCCAAGGGTACGGACACCGGTTGCGGGAATGGTGCGCGTTCGCCCAGGGGAATGACAACGCTGACGGTACACCCATACCCGCTGCGTACGTTCATGTCTTCGCGATCGACGCGGACCGTACGTTCCAAAGGATTACGGAATGATGACGAGATCCGTTCGACCGTGGGCGCTGGTCCGATGATGTTCAGCCCGTTCGCATTGCGGTGGTGTACTTGTTCTCCCGGTTGGGATGCCGTCACCATAATCTCCAACGGCAACCGCTCCCACGCCACCGCCAAGCGTAGCGACGGATTCGCGTCGATCGGTGCGAGGTACTGCACATCCCCGGTGAGTGCCAGCGTCAGACCCTTGTCGTCAGCGACGATCTCGGGCTGGTCCGTGCCGAGATGACCAGTGACGCGGAAACGGCCAGCGTTCGCGGGAATGGCGACCGTACGCGTTTCCTTCGCGCTGGTCCACGCAGCAAGGCGGAGTTGATCACCTTTGGCGAACAGCAGGACATGTTCGTCTTCCTTGAGAGCGAGCGCCTTGCTGAACTCGTAGCCCTTGAGCACGGAGGTCAGCGTCTTCGCCGCGAGGTAGGCCGGCTTCGGTTCGTAGACCTCGGCCTGGCCTGCGCGGTAGGGCCGGCGCACGGTGCCGAAGTTGTGCTCGGCATTGCTGGGGTCGTCGCCGTCATCGTGCCAGTCGTACCAAATCGAGATCGGGATGCCGTTAGCGATGTTCGACAGCCACTGACGTGGCAGATAGCGGCCTTGCTGAGCCTCGTTGAAACCGCCGTGCTGGAGCTTCGCGGAACTGTAACCCCACTCGCCGGAGAGGATGGGTGGATCAGGGCGCGTATCGTCGCCGAAGCGCAGGCGATGGCGGCGGATCAGCGTACGCAGCGTGCGGTATTCCTCGGCGACGGTCTCTGGCGGTGATTGGCGATACGGATGCACGCTCACCGCATCCCACAACGGCAACAGCCCGGCGGAGAAACAGGCTTTTAGAAATGGCAGGTCGATCTCTGACGTGGTCGGTCCGACGAGGATCTCCTTCGGCGCGATTTCGCGCACGGTCTCGCCGACCGCCTGTGCCAGGGCGATGTAATCCGCGACCTTCGGCACCGGCTTCCAGAACATCCCGTGGTTCGGCTCGTTCCACATCTCCCACACGATTCCACGTCCGGCGAAACGCTGCATCGCCGCTGTGACGAAGGCGCAGAACGCCGCGCGGCCCTCGTCGGTGTGCGGTGACAGTCCACCGTCGTACAGGCGATGGCCGTAATCGAGGATGAAGTACGCGCGCAGTCCCAAGCGGTCGAGGTCCGCCAGCAGGTGATCGTAGGCGGCGAAGTCGTAGACGCCCGCCTGCTGCTCGATCCCTTCCCAGAAGAAGTCCATGCGCACGAAGCGGAAGCCGCCAGCCGCGAGCATCTCCAGTTCACCGGGTTTGGCGTGGGTGAAGTGGATGTTCACGCCGACACCGTCCAGCGTGCCGGGTTTGGGCAGGCCGACTTCGCCGGCAGCGGTGGCATTAAGACCAAGGAGGGCGAAAAGCAGCAGCAGGGAGCGGGTCATGGCGTCCGTGATGGGCAGGGGGGACGGAGCATCAACCGGGAAGGCTGGCGTTCGGCGTTCGGCGTTCGGCGTCTCCGGATTGCTGGATGGTACCGGGCAGGCTGAAGCCCAATGCGGGTAAACTAAGGCGAATGAATTGAACCGCCACGACGCCACAGGCAGGCAGAACACCGTGTTATTGTCCAGCCCTGGCTGCGGTTTGGCTCCGTGGCGTCGTGGCGTCGTGGCGGTTCAATCGGATGTGATGAGGGCGGGGCCACAGCCTGCGGTACCACGGGACGACGCACTTCGTCCGAGCGGTGTGGATCGCCTTCAGCCATCTGAGGCAGATCGCATGTAACCTTTTGCCGGAAGAGCGCATGAGATAGCGCCCGGCGCACACCGTCCTGGTGAGCTACCGTCCGGCGTTTGGCAGCTTCGCCGGTCACCGTAGGGTCGGCGTCCCGTTTCCCGGCTGCCCCACCTCATGCTTCGGAGTACCTATGTCGATTCGCTTCCTCACGACTGCGCTGATCGTGGGCACTCTTGCGTGGCCTGCCGCGCCGTTGTCCGCCGCTGAGAAGAAACCCAAAAAGGAAGAGGCTGGACCGCTGAAAGTATTGGTCTTCAGCAAGACCAAGGGCTTCCGTCACGACTCGATTGAGGTCGGCATTGAGACGGTCAAGAAGCTCGGCACGGACAACGGCTTCGGCGTCGATGCCACCGAGGACTCCGCCCAGTTCACCGTCGAGGTGCTGAAGCAGTACAAGGTGGTGATGTTCCTCAACACCACCGGCGACGTGCTTGATGACACCCAGCAGAAGGTCTTTGAGGAATACATCCGCATCGGCAACGGTTACGTCGGCGTGCATTCAGCGTCCGACACCGAGTACGACTGGCCGTTCTACGGCAAGCTCGTCGGCGCCTACTTTGCCGGCCACCCGGACCAGCAGAAGGCGAAGCTGCAGGTCGTCGATAAGACGCATCCCTCGACCGCGCACCTGCCGGACATGTGGGAACGTTTTGACGAATGGTACAACTTCAAGAAGGCGCCCGAAGGCGTGAACGTGTTGATCAAGATCGATGAGAAGAGTTACAATGCGGGTGGCAGCGCGATGGGTGACAACCATCCGATGTGTTGGTACCACACCATCGATGCCGGTCGGTCGTTTTACACCGCCAGCGGCCACACCAAGGAAAGCTACGCCGACCCGCTGTTCCAGAAGCACCTGCTGGGCGGCATCCTTTACGCCTCGGGCGTGTTGGAGAAGCCGGCCAAAGACAAGAAAAAGAAGTAATGAGCTCCTCGCGTTAGTTAACTGCACCGCATCATTACCGCGCCGCGCCGTCCCAGGCAACATTGCCGCCGGCGGCGCGTACGTGTTCATCTCAATCTCATCCCAGTCTCCTGAACCCTATTGGATCCGAAACATGTCCCTCCGCCGCACCGCCTTCTCCACCACCTTATTGCTGACTGTTGGCCTGGGCATCGGCCTCTCGGCCGCTGACGAGCTGAAAGTCCTGGTCTTCAGCAAGACCAAGGGCTTCCGCCACGACTCGATCGAGGTCGGCACCCAGGCCCTCAAGGAGATCGGCAAGGAGGCCGGCTGGGCGGTCGACGCGACCGAGGACAGCACGCTGTTCACCGACGACACGCTGAAGAAGTACCGCGCGGTGGTGTGGCTGAACACCACTGGCGACGTGCTCGATGACGCGCAACAAGGCGCGTTTGAGCGCTTCATCAAGGCTGGCGGCGGTTACGCCGGCGTGCACTCGGCGTCCGACACCGAGTACGATTGGGCGTGGTACGGCAAACTGGTCGGTGCCTACTTTAAGAGCCACCCACACAATCAGAAGGCCAAGCTCGACGTCATCGACAAAAAGCACCCGTCGACCGCGCACCTGCCGGATGTGTGGGAACGTTTCGACGAATGGTACACCTTCCGTGCGGCACCGACCCACGTGAAGGTGCTGATGAAGATCGACGAGAAGAGCTACGAAGGTGGCGGGATGGACAACAACCATCCGATCTGCTGGTACCACGAGATGGACGGCGGTCGCGCGTTTTACACCGCCGGCGGCCACACCAAAGAGAGCTACAGCGAGCCGGATTTCCGCAAACACCTGCTTGGTGGCATGAAGTACGCCATCGGCGACAAGCCGCTCGACTACAGCAAGGCGCCGCCCAGCGAGGCGCGTTTCGAAAAAGTCGTCATCTCGCGCGAGATGAAGGACCCGATGCAGTTCACCATCCTGGGTGATGGCCGCATCGTGGTCATCGACCGCATGGGCAAGGTGCGCGTCATTCGCAAAGATGGCACCACCATCACCACCGAGGTGCCGATCTACGCCGTGGCCTCGGGCCCCAACTGGGAAGACGGCATGATCGGCGTCGCCGCCGATCCCGACTTCGCCAAGAACCCCTACGTCTACATCCTGCACGCGGTCAAAGGCGACGTGCCGAAGGAAGCGCTGATGCGCTACGGCTTCAAGGGCGACGAGATCGATATCGCCAGCGGCAAGGTCATCCTGGAGATCCCCAACTGCCGCACGATCATCGGTCACTGCGGTGGCGGCATGAGCTTCGGCCCGGATCGCATGATGTTCATTTCGACCGGCGACAACACCACGCCATTCGTCAGCGACGGCTTCACGCCGATTGATCACCGCACCGAAGGCACCGACGCGCGCGCGACCTCGGCCAACACCATGGACCTGCGCGGAAAAATCCTGCGCATTCGCATCAAAGAGGACGGCACTTACGAGATTCCCAAAGGTAATCTCTTCCCCGTCGGCACGCCGGACACGAGGCCCGAGATCTATGTCATGGGTAACCGCAATCCGTTCCGTCATCATTACGATCCGGTGACCGGTTGGCTGTTGTGGGGCGAGGTCGGTCCCGACTCCGGCGGCGATAATCCCAATCGTGGCCCACGTGGTCACGATGAATTCAACCTCGCCAAGGGCCCTGGGTTCTTCGGCTGGCCGCTCTTCGTCGGCAACAACAAGGCCTACAACGACTACGATTTCGAGACCAAGAAGTCGGGCGACAAGTTCGATCCGGCCAAGCCGCTCAACACCAGCCCGCGCAACACCGGCCTCAAGGAACTGCCACCGGCGCAGATTCCGTTGATGTGGTACCCAGGTTCCAAGTCCGACGAGTTCCCCGAACTCGGTCAGGGCGGCCGCTGCGCCATGGGTGGCCCGATCTACCGCTTCAATGCGGGCTTGAAGTCCGAAGACAAGTTCCCCGCTTTCTTCGAGGGTAAGTGGTTCATCTACGAATGGATGCGTGAGTGGGTCAAGGTCGTCAGCTTCGACAAAGATGGCAACAAGACCTCGGTCGAGAACTTTGCCCCCGGCATCAAGTTCAAGAAGCCGATGGACATGAAGTTCGGCCCGGACGGCGCGCTCTACGTGCTCGAATACGGCACCAACTGGAGCAACAACACCGACTCGCAACTGTCGAAGGTGGTTTATGCCGGCGGCAACCGCTCGCCGATCGCCAACGTCGCTGCCGACAAGTACGTCGGCAAGGATCCGCTGACGGTGAAATTCAGCAGCGCTGGCACCCTTGATAAGGATGAGGGCGATGTGTTGACGTATGCCTGGGACTTCGGCGGCAAAGGCACGTCGAGCGAAGCGAATCCGAGCTTCACCTTTAAGGAACCCGGCACCTATAACGTCACGCTGACGGTGAAGGACAAGGCCGGCAAGAGCGCGACCAATGGTCTGCCCATTGGCGTCGGCAACGACGAACCGGTGGTGAAGATCGTCGAACCGAAGGCCGGCTCGTTCTTCGCCTGGGGCAAACCCCTGACCTTCAAGGTCGAGGTCAGCGACAGCGAGGACGGCTCCACCGCCGACGGCAAGATCAACGCTGCCAAGATCCAGGTCGCCGCGGTGTATCAGGACGGCGCCCCGGCAGCAGCACCAAGCGGCCATCAAGAAGCCCCGGTGCTGACCGGTGGCAGCGACAAGGGCCGCAAGCTCGTTGCCGGTAGTGATTGCCTGGCCTGTCACCAGATGCAGGTGCAGTCGGTTGGTCCATCGTTCATGGCGATTTCGACCAAGTACCACAAGCAGGACATGAAGGACAAGCTGGCAGCGAAGATCATTGCTGGTGGCGCGGGCGCCTGGGGTCCGATCCCGATGGTACCGCACCCGCAGCACAGCCTGGAAGTGGCCAAGGACATGGCCGGCTGGATCTTGTCGCTCGCTGACGCACCGCCGCCCGCCACCGGCACGACCGGCAGCCTGACCACCATCGCCAAGCCCGAGAAAAATGATCGCGGCGTCTATATCGTCACTGCCAGCTACGCCGACGCCGGCGCTAAAGGCCAGCCCGCACTCACCGGTCACGCCACCGTCACGCTGCGCTCGCGCTACGTGAAGGCGACCTCCTGCACCACCAACAAGGGTCTGCAAGAAGAGGATTGTGGCGATGACGACAAAGGCCGCAGCTTCGGCTACATCGATCACGACGACCACATCAGCTTCGCCGGCATGGACCTGAGCGCGACCAAGGCCATCGAGGTCCGCGTCGCCAGCGCAGGTGCTGGCGGCATCATCGAAGTACATGCGGGTTCACCGACCGGTGCGCTGGTCGCAAAGATCGAGGTTGGTCAGACCGGTGGCTGGCAGACGTGGAAGACCACGGCTCCGGCCGACGTGACCGATCCGGGTGGCGTGCAGGAGCTGTTCTTTGTCTTCAAGTCAAAGAGCGGTTCCGGCGGCGGGTTGTTCAATGTGAATTGGGTGCACTTCGTGGAGAGGTGATTCCAAACAGAGGTAGCTGAACACACGAGCCGCAGGGACTTCCTTGCGGCTCGTGGCATTTAGAAAGCGAATGCTATTTACTTATTTTGATCGGCGCCGGTGCATTGGGCTTGAGGGCATAGAGGAAGGGCCTGCTTTCGGTCTCGCAGATCGCAGACATCGATTTCCAATTTCTTATGATTAGTTCACCCATTCCAAATACAGTCAGATCTCGACGGACCTGAATCTGAAAAACACCAAGCTGATGACTCTTCATTGCCTGAAGCTCTTGCGGGTTTTTGCTTTGGCGAAGGTCACGTGTTATCAGGCACCATTCATCGCCTTGTCCGTGCAACCAGCGGAATAAATCAAGGTCGCTAGTTCCGCGCCCAGGGCCTTCTGGATCGACAACATGTACGGCCTGTTCTTTCAGGGATCTCAAAGCTAAAGCCACACAAGGCGGCAAGTTCTCGTCTAAGAGAGCGATCATGCTGCAGTGGAAGCCATCTCAAAATCGACAATCGCTCTAATCGTGTCAGCGGACAAGCCAAAGGCGTTGGCGACGGGTTCAACTTGGTTCTTTTCGGCCCGCCAGAGTGAAAGCACGGCCGAGGTGGGAATGCGAGTGTTGGCAATACGTGGATCACCATCGACGTGAAACGGGTCGACAACGATGGGAATGTTTTTCCCTTTAGGGTGCCAAGCGCAAACGTTCCCAGTTTCGTCGAAATCCAAGCGCTTGCTGATGTCTAGTATGACTGGGGCAATTCCCTGTTGGCCTGCTTTGAGGAGGCTGCGAAGCTCCGCGTTTTCAGTCTCATTTTCACCCATGCGAACGTAAATGTCGTTCGGGGCGATGTAGATGGTTTTATTGGCGAAAGGATGATCTTGACCAGTAACTGAGCGAGCTTCGGCAAGAGCCTTGCGAATCTTTTGTAAAGAAAAACCGGCATCCAAGAAGGCGCTAGAGTACACTAGCTCCATAAGCTCTAAAAATGAAGCTTGGCAAGTTCCCTTTGCGATAAGCGGCGGGGACATTTTGCGATCTGTGGCTGGACCGAATTCATAACCTTCAAGCCAACGTTTGGCCGTTCGCCTTGTGATTTTCACGAGACGAGACACCTGCGACAGGTCATATCGAGGGGATGTGAGGGGGTCGTTCACGAATGATAGCATGACTAACTTCGTTGTGCGATGAAGTGGCTATTTGGGGGCATCTAGCCAGCCCCGTCGGGGTGACGGATGGTGACGGGGCACACCCCATTAAGGACACACGCATCCCGCTGCCTGCCTGTGTTCATGAGTCCCCGTGAGGGGACGCCCAACCTCCAGCCCAGCGCGTGAGCGCTGGGAAGACGTGGAATCCACCATGAGTCCTGGAAGGACGACCGTCCCCTCGGCGGTGCGTGAGCGCCGACGATCCATCGACCGGCGCTCACGCACCGGATCTACGCGATCGCCCTTCCAGGGCTGCTATGATCGTTCGTGCTGGTCCCAGCGCTTACGCGCTGGGCTGGACGTTGGGCGTCCCCTGGCGGGGACTCATCGATTTGGTGTTCGCCGAATGCCATTCGCTGTCTGGGCCCAGGGTCACCCCAGCAGAGTTGGGCATCTCGACACGGCCGCTTAGTCATGCGCATGCACCTGCATGCTGCACGGTGGATGGGCACTGATTGGGTGATTTCGTGGAGTCCATACGGTGGAGGTACCCGTTCCCGCGTACCAAGCTTCATATGCATTGGTCTGCCATTCGCTGATCCCACGCGGTTGACGAAAAACTAGTTACAGGGGGATACCATGACCAGCCAACTCACCGGACCATTTTATGTCGCGGAATACCTTCCGCGCGATCATCAGCAGGCCGACGCTGCGGTCAGCGACCGCATCTCGGAGCACAAGGAATTCGACGACGCAATCATCAGCGCTCGCAAGCACACTTTGCACACTGCCTTGCCGTCGAAATCAGCCCACGCCTGCGTTTATGTCGAACATGACCGGGTCAGGGAGATCGTCTGGTCATCGATCTAGCAGGCGGCTGAAAAACAGTAGACGGCAGGGGTGTAACGGCGATTCGGCGTGTCGGATGGGTTGGTCGCGATGGGCATCCCCCCGGCGTTGGCGAAACGACCAAATAGCGTTGCGCCTGCGCCTGCTTTAGTGGGGCAGTGGGGCGGGGTCGCATCCGCTGATACCACGCGCTGCCGATTCTGCTGCGAGCCTCATCCGGATTTCGCCAGCGTTGGTCGCGTGTGGGTCGACAGCACCCTTTCATCTCTCCAAACATCGGAGGTTCCCATGCGTTCATCTGCCATCGCGTTCGTTGCACTCATCACCTTCGCCATGATGTCGGTCGGCTGCTGGCTAGAGACCGGGCGTGGGCCAGGAGACAAAGCGCATGGTCAAGAACCGGTGGGCACCACGCCCGCTCCTCCGGTAACGGATCCTACGCCCGGTGCAGATCCCAAGAAAACCACTCCGGCTCCATCGGCGACGACTCCAGCGCCCGATGCCCATCCGGCGGAAACCACGCCGGCCAAATAGTCAGCAGCATCGGTCGAGCGATTTCCGCCGCCCCGGCGCCTGCTGTTCGATCAGTCGATCGGTTGCCGAAAAAGCAGGGGCGGTTTCCACAACGAACGACCAGGAACCAAAAGATCTGGCTGTGCGCTGTGACCTCAGCCGCAATGGCCTATACACCGCGGAGGAAACTCAGGGTGCAGGTTTCGCCTTCGCCTGTTCCAGCGCCTTGACCGCAGCGGCGCGTTTTTCGCTCAGGTTCTCCATCTTCTTATCTACCGACTTCTTTTCATTGGTCAGTGCGGTGATCTTGGCCTTGGCTTGTGCGGCCAAGCCCTCGGCGCCGCCGGCTTCACGTTTTGCTGCTGAGAGTGCCTTTTGCGCGTTCTCGACCGCTTGAGTCAAGGGTTGGAGATTGGTGCCATTATTCACGCCGCCACCTGCCGGTTGGTTCTGATTGGCAGCACGGGCCTGATCCAGGCTTTGCTGGGCGGCGTCCAGAGCCGACTTCGCAGCGGGGACTTTTTGCGCCAGACCCTGCGCGGTGGAAAGATCGTTGTTCGCCTTCTGCAAACTGGCGTCGATTTCCGCCGGACGCTTTTTCAGTTCAGCGATCTGCTTGTCGATGACCGCGATGGAATTTTCCTTCTCGTCCGCAGCTTTCTGCGCGCCGGCAGCCGCGGCTTCCTTTTGGGCGGTGGCCTTGAGCGCATCCGCTTCGGCGACGGTCATGACCTTGCCCTGGTACCGCACCTTGCCTTGCGCCGCGAGCGCTTCGGATTCCTTCACCCACTTGCCATCAACAAGCGCCAGGTCCAGGTCGCTGAGCATTTTGACCGCGACCTCTTGCGTGGCGTCGAGTTCGACGGCTTTCTTTGCGTGCACCACCGACTGGTCATTGAGGTTGTTTTCACGGCACCACAGCGCGAGCGCGAGATGCTCTGCCGCGGTCATAGCGGCGACGCTCTTCGCCTGATACTGTTCCTCGGGATCCGCCAGTTTGACCACCTTGGCGATGTCGGCGCGTTTATAGGGCAGGGTGATGGACATGGCCTTGCCACTCTTGCTCACCGAGGTGGATTTGATCACCAGCTTGTCGGGTTCATCGCTGATCACCTCGCCCACCACCACCACTCCCGTGCGCAGGTGGACCTCCACTTGTTGCGCGGCAGCGAGGGGGAGCGCCATGAGCGTAGCGCTGACAGCGATGATTCGGACGAGTGTGGCAAGGTGGGTAAGCAGCATGGAAGCCTCCGTTGATCCGTTGATCCGTTGATCCGTTGATCCGTTGATAAGGTGCGCTGATTGACCCTGCAGGTTGGCTCTGTGCCGGCTGTTCCGCACAATCAGCCGGCTGGGCAAAGGGCAGGATATAGGCCGTGTGATGCTCAAGCCCAGCACGGAACCATGGTTTTCACCACGTTTGCACCGCTGTGTCTGGCGCGCGTATCAGTGCAAAGTGCAATGGACCTGCGGTGGTGTTGGCCTGCCCCCACGCGCTGAGAGGCGGTTTCACGGAGTTTCACGGGTAAGCGCTACTTCAGCAACGGCGAGTGTCACGGATGCGACCGGCAGCGTGATCACGGCGGAGGGAGAATTGCGGAAACTGGTGCCGGCTGAGGGAAGGTAAGGGCATTCGGCGTTCGGCGTTCTTTCGTCAGCCCGATGAACAATCGGGCCTGACGCTCATCCAATCAGGTCGCTGTGGTTGCAACGGTACTCCGTCATCGCTCTAGTGGCCGCCCAGCCATGACCACCAATCCCAAGCTCATCCCGTACCTCGCCGAGCTCATCCAGCACGCCAAGACGTTGCAGTACAAAAACCGCTACGGCGCACTGGTGCAGGTGCAGATCCAACCCTTGGCGCAGTTGAATAAGTTGAACGCCGATGCGGCGACCGTCGCCAAAATGCGCGAGTCAGGTGCGGAAGACGCCCTGGTGATCGGCGCTGACGAAGCGGGCATCCCAATCCTGATTTCTTGCCAGACCTTGAAAACGTACCTGCTGGATCCGGCCATGCCGGCACCGGGCAGCTACCTGAAAAATGAGATCAAGATAATCCACTGACGGTCTTGACCTGACCTGGGCTCGCGGGCGTTTGCTCGCGAAGGTACGGGTCAGGTCGTTCACTACGCCGTACATTTCTTGATTGCCGTAGCTCTCCAGTCGGTGGCCGAAGTGGTAGACCCACCCGTCGATCACTTGGTCAGCAGGAATTCCTTGATGTCCAAGGTGATGTCGACCACATCGCCGTTCTTGGTGATGACCGTGTCGCCGACCATGTCGGCATCGAGCACGATCACGAAGCGGTCTTTGGTCGCTTCCTTAATGACGCGGATCAACTCGCCTTGCACTTGGAGTTTGACGGATTGTTCGACGTCATTTTTTTCCTGATGTGCTGCTGACAACGCTTTCATCGCTGCGTCTCGTTGGGTCGGGTCATTGAGCTTGTTGCCCAGTTCCTGTTGGACCGCCAGAGCTTTTGCCGTGGCTGCCTGGATTGCGACTTTGGCCTGGGCATTTTCTGGTCTGGCCAAGATCCGCACCATCAGCAATTCTTCGATCTCGTACTTGCTGATCACGCCGATCTTGGCGTCCGCTGCCTGCAGCCCGCTGCCCAGGGCCAAGAGGAGTAGGAGAAATAGGGGCTTCGGCATGGGGGCTCAGGATTCGAGTGGTGTTTGGTGGTGCGGTCACCTCGTGTTGAGGTGGCGTCGGTCTACCGAGCATCCCCACGCACGCAATCACACGCACCCACCACGGTGGAACTCACCGTGATGGCAACAACACTTGATACCGACGACCGATCGTCACTCCGATTTGATCGCTCAGACCAGGCCGTCCAACACCCCGTCCTTGCACATCTCCGGATTGCCGAAGGTCTCCAGGCGGTGGCCTAAGCCGTGGGCCAGGGCCATCAGCAGACGATTGTGCGGGACTTTCTTATACTTCAGTGAGCGGCCCATCTTCCAGTCGAGGCCTCCGCCGAGGCAGATGAAGGGGATGTTGTCGCGGGTGTGGCTGTTGCCTTTGCCGAGTTCATTGGTCCAGACGACCAGGGTGTTGTCGAGCATGCTGCCTTTGCTGCCCGGCTCCGGCGTGTTCTGGAGTTTCTTGACCAGGTAGGCGAGTTCTTCGGCGTACCACTTGTTGATCTTGGTCAGCTGGTCTTGCACGTCCTGTTTTTCGTCCGGTTCGTGCGACAGGTGGTGGTGGCCTTCATTGATGCCGAGCCACTTCATCTTCGCGCCGCCGACCGACTGGGTGTACTGTAGCGTGGCGACGCGCGCGAAGTCGGCCTGCATGCTGTCGATCATCAGGTCGATCTGCAGTCGGCTGAGTTCGGGCATGCGGTCGTTGTCGTTGCGCACTCCGGCCGGCAATGTGGGTGGCTGGTGGGCGTTACCGCTCTTGGCATCGAAGGCGGCGGAATCAGCGAGTTGTTTTTCCGTGTCGCGCACAAAGGTCGCGTGCTGATCGAGCAGTCGGCGATCCTCGGCGCTGATGCTGGCGCTGACCTTTTTCAGATCCGCGTGCACGTCGTCGAGGATGCTGCGCAGCGTTTCCTGGTCCTTCTTCTGACCGTAGAGCTTGTTCAGCATCTGGTACGGATCACTGATCGGCGCGAGCGGCTGGTTGGGGCCGGCGTAGGACATGCGCGTCCAGGTGTCGGCGCGTTCGGGCACCTGCACACCGAATTCAAGCGAACCGAAACGCGTGCGGGTCTCGGGTTTCGCCTGGAGGAACTTCGCGATCTCTTGATCGATGGAGATGCCTTTCGACCAGCCGGCCGGCGTGTCGGAGCCACCTTGGATGTTGCCTGGGAAGAGTTCGATGCCAGTCAGCAGGCAGCCGATGCCGCGCATGTGGCCGTCGCCGTCGCCGTTGATCTTGTTGCACACGCCGTAGAGCGAGAGCATGCGCTTCTTGAATGGTTCGAGTGGAGCGAGGCTTTCTTTCAGTGCGAAGTCGGCG
>Ga0209591_10005419_pt1 | contig 14251 bp, 8 predicted proteins | sample MAT01_FD_187207 | JGI IMG/M metagenome (GOLD analysis project Ga0209591, IMG submission 187207) | Freshwater microbial communities from Lake Fryxell liftoff mats and glacier meltwater in Antarctica - MAT-01 (SPAdes) (version 2) | ecosystem: Environmental > Aquatic > Freshwater > Ice > Liftoff... | reverse complement strand
ATCCAAGCGCTGTTTGGTTTGTGGGGAGTCGCGATGGTTACGGGACTGGCTTTTTCGCGATTTTCTCGACCAACTGCTAGAGTTATCTTCAGCCGCATAGCTACAATCGCTCCTTTCAATGGCGTTCCTACTCTCATGTATCGCACGGGAAATCAGCGCTTCAATCAAATTTTAGAAGCGCAGCAGCGAGCTACTTTGATCCGCGACGAGGTAACATCGGAAGGAGAATTTATGCGGCGTTTTTACGATTTGCAATTAATGCGAAGTCGTTCTCCTATTTTTGCCTTAACTTGGACGGTGATGCACTCAATTAACGAGAGCAGTCCTTTGTACCAATAGATATTGTTTTGAGAAAGCCGGATGGTGGACGGGTGGTTGATTATAGTCGGTTTCACGATGTGAAGCCTGTTGAATGAGACAAAATTTACGCAAGTGGCTAGAAACCGGGTTTTTTGCGAAAATACTGCACTCCCACCTTAAATTTCAGTAAAAAACCCGGTTTCTTTGGTATTGATGCGTAAGTGCTGTGAAAATTTTGATTTAGTCATTGCTAGAATACCTGTATGCCAAAACAAGTTAATATTTATGAAATCCACAACTGCGAATATGACACTGAAAGAATTACAACCGCAACTCCTGGCGTTAAGTCCAGAGGAAAAGACTCAAGCTATACAATTTTTAGCCCAAAGTTTAAGCAATTTTTGGTCTGGAATTCAAAAGACTCCTGGCGTAATGGGTGGCGAAGCTTGTATCAGACAAACTCGCATTCCTGTTTGGCTGTTAATAAGTTATCGCCGTGAAGGTGCTAGTGATGCTCATATTTTAGAAGGTCATCCCGACCTGAGTGCTGCCGATTTGGTAAATGCTTTTGCTTATGCAGAGGCACACGTTGATGAGATCGATCGAGCAATTCTAGAACAAGAAGAGGCATAAACTGTGGCGCGTATTATGCAGATGAACAATACCCATTTCCGGTCGTAAAAATACTGCGCTCTTTGGGGCATGATGTCCTGACAGTTCAAGAAGCGGGGAAGGCAAATCAAAAGATACCTGATGAAGAAGTTAAGATAAGACGGCGGTTAAAACCGCGCCTATACAAACCATGTCCGCCTCCGCGGACTCAAGAGAATAACGTAATTTAAACCGCCTTTGTCTTCAACCCCTCTGAGCTCGGGTTTTGCTTGTATAGACGCGGTTTCAACCAGTTTTCTACTATGGAATTAACTCATACTATGCGAATAATTCATACTGCTGACTGGCATTTGGGGCGGCGTTTTCGAGGGATCGATCGCACTTCCGAAATTGCGATCGCCCTCGAACAGATTTTGAAACAAGCCAAAGCCCTCGATGTCGATGCCGTGTTGGTTGCCGGAGACATTTTCGACGTTCCCAACCCTCCAGCGTACGCTGAGCGCATTGCCTATCACTTTTTTTGCGAACTCCAAGCGGCCGGAATTCCCGCAATTGCGATCGCCGGGAATCACGACTCAGCATCCCGCATCGACAGCATCGCCCAACTGCTATCCCTCGCCGGCGTTCGCGCTTTAGGTAAACCCAGGCGATCGGCAGACGGTGGCACGATTACTCTCAATACAAAAAGTGGTAAACTTTGCGTGGGAGCAATGCCTTTTGCTTCCGAACAAAGACTGTTAGATGCTAATTCTCTCTGGCACTCCGGCGACGCTAACCGCCGCCAAGATTACCGCGAAATTGTAGCAGATTTACTGCAAAATTTAACCACAGATTTTCGCGACAATACGGTGAATATGCTGATGGCACACATGAGCATAGACGGCGCTCGCTTGGCTAAATCCGAAGTCGCTTACTACACGCGAGAAAAATACCTGCTGTCATCGCAAACTCTGCCGCCAGAAGCTCAGTATGTCGCCCTCGGACACATCCACATTCACCAGCGCATTGCTAAGAATTCCCCCGCTTATTATTCCGGTTCTTTGATTCAGTTGGATTTCGGAGAAGCGGAACAAGAAAAAGGATTTTGCTTGATAGAAGTTGAGCCGGGAAGTCAGGCTAAGGTAGAATTTAGACCTGTAGCTTGCCACAAACCGTTAAAAGTGCTTCAATGTCATAATGACAATCTTGATGCTATCTTAGAAGCTCATCAGTATCATCCGGGTTTTTTGAAGGTAATAGTCGAATTAGACAGTCCGCAAATCGGATTAGCCGATCGCGTCCGCCAAATCTGTTCTCAAGCGCTGTTAATTGAGCCGCGCTATCGAGATGCACCGCTAGAACCCACAGAGAACACTAATATCGATCCCAATAATTTCGATCCGGCGGCAGAGTTCTGCAACTATTATCAAAACCGCTTGGGAACGACTCCGCAACCCGCTGTATTGGAGGGATTTCAGGATTTGTACAAGAAGTTTAAGGAAACAGTTAATAGTTAAATTGGTCATTGGTCATTGGTCATTGGTCATTGGTCATTGGTAATTGGTAATGGGTAATTGGTAATTCTTTGCCATTGCTCGTGATTTCCCGAACGGACTTGATAAGTGCCATAGCACTCGAAACAACATAATTGTAAAAATTCCCAAATCTAAAATCTAAAATCAGTATGCGTCCACTAGAACTTTTGCTCGAAGGATTTACCAGCTTCCGCCGGGAACAGCGTTTAGATTTTTCTCAACTCGATTTGTTTGCAATTACGGGTGCTACTGGTGCGGGCAAATCTTCGCTGCTAGATGCGATGACTTACGCACTTTTTGGTACGACAACTCGCAGCGGTAAGCAAGTAGGGGATTTGGCAAGTCAAGGTAGTAAAAATTTAAAAGTTCAGTTGCGTTTTTCTGTGGGTACTGCCCAGTATCGGGTGACGCGGACATGGCGTTTTCGTCCAAAAACTCCTGAAAATAAGGTGATTTTGGACTGCTGGCAAAACGGCGAGTGGGAAACTTTGGGAACGAGTATTGTTGCAGTGCAAAATACGATCGAACAAATTTTAGGAATGGATTTTGATACTTTTACGCGAGCAATTATTTTGCCTCAAGGAAAGTTTGATGAGTTTATTAAAGGGGATACTTCTAAGCGCCGAGAAATTTTGCGACAGCTAGCGGGATTTGAGATTTTTGAGCAAATGCGGAAGGAAGCAAACGAACTCGCAAAGTTGCTGAAACAGGAACGGGAAATGGTGGAAAGGCAGTTAGCTGAATTGAGCGCGCCGGCGGCGGATGAGGTGGCCGGGAAACGATCGCAACTTTTGATTTTAGAGCAGCAGTTACCTGAGTTAGATCGCGCCGTGATGAAAGCTCAGAAGGCGTTAGACGAAGAGGAGCAGCTATTTTCACAAATCGCTCGCTGGCAAGAGTTGCAACAAAAATTGGCTGAGTTAAATGCTAGTTCCGCCGATATTGAAATTTTAGCACGGCGTTTGGAAAGAGCGCAAACTGCGAATCATTTACAGGGAGATTGGGCTTTAGTGCGATCGGCTCGCAGTCAGTATGAAACTGCCGAAAGTGCCGCTATATCAGCGCGAGAAGGGTTAATTAAAGCTCGCTTAGAGCTGGCAGTAGAGCAGCAGCAACTTGACGTGGCTAAAGCCAAATCCGAGGCATTAGCGCCACAAATTAAGGCTCGCGAAGATGCTCTGGCTGCTGCACAAGTGTATGAAGAACAGCGCGCTCAATTAGAGAAAGAAGTTGCCATCGCCCATAAAAATAAACAGGAAAAACTCCGTTTTCTCCAAGTAGCAGATAAAGAACTGCAAGCTGCTAACACTAAAATTAAGGCGGCTGGTTTTCGAGTTACTAGAGCAGCGGCACTGCTCGAACAGTATGCGCCGGGAGGAAATCGTTTTGAGAAATTGCAGCAAATTGCACCCTTATTGATGGAACTTCGGCTAATTGCCAAACAGGTAAAAACTCAGCGAGAACAGTTGAATAAATCTGTTGCCGAAACAGCAAGCGCCGAACAGAATTATGTGCAGGTTGCCACGAATTTAGCAGCAGCAGAAATCAGGCTAAAAGAGTGCAGTGGCGAGTTAGAAGCGGTGGAAATTGCTAATGCCGAAGCGGCGCGTTTAGAGAGTGTGGCTGCTGTCAGGATGTCGCTGAATTCTGGTGATACTTGTCCGGTGTGCGGGGGCGTACATCCTGAGAGCGATTTGCTCCCTGCTTTGCCGAGTTCTAAGATTGTCGATGTCGCTGGTTGGCGACGGAAAGTTGCGGCGGCAAATCAGGTTTTTCAAGCTGCTCAAATGGCTGTGGCTGAGGGGAAAAGTGCAGTTTCAGCCTGCGAGCAAAAACAGTCAGAAATTGCTCAAGCATTGGAGTTGACGGCGCAGAGAGTTGCCGAATTGCAGCAGCAAATCACTCAAGTTCTGGAAAATCATGAGTGGGAAGTATTGCAGTTGCAGCAGGAGTTGGTTATACTTGCAGATAGCGATCGCCAATACCGCGAAACCGAGCAGCAATTCCAACTTGCATCCTTGGAATATAATAATTACGAACAAAGATTTAATTTTGCAGCGACGACTCAAGCAGCTAAACAGCAAGAATATCAAGATGCGATCGCCGAATCAGACCGCCGACAGCAGCAGTTACAAAGTTGTGTGAATGCGCTTTATCAAATTACCGAATATCAACCTTATGCTAATTTAGCACAAGCCTTAGCGGAAGACAAGCAGGAGTTGGCAAATCTGCTAAAAGTTGCGGAAAAATCTTATCAAACTGCTCAAAATACTGCTATTCAAGCAGCAGAGAGAGAGCAACAAGCTGGAGAGGTTTTTGCACGAGCCCAGGCCCAAAAACAGCAGTTAAACCTGGATTGGTTAGCAAAATTAACAGCGGCTGATTTTACAGAAGACACATTTTTAGCAGCGGTTGCGCCCGTTAGCGAACAATTGCAGTGGGAAAATGCGATTCGCTCGGTGCGGGAGTCAAAAATTCAGTTGGAGACGCGGGCTAAGGATTTGAGTGAGGCGATCGCAGGTAGGACTACTGATGAAGATACTTTAGCACAAGTGCGATCGGCAAAACACACCGCCCAAGAAAACCTGAAACAAGCCAACAACAACCGCGCCGAACTTTTAGCGTGGATTCAAGTAGCCGCCCAAACCCTCGAACAAGCCGAAAGACTGTCACAGCAAATCACAAACTTCGCAGAACAAGAGCAAACTTATCATACCTTAGCGCAGAATCTGAAATCAAACGAATTTCAATCCTACATTTTAGAACATTTAGAAGCAGAATTAGTCGGCAGCGCCACCTTAATTTTACAAGAATTAACCGACAATCGCTACAAGTTAAAAAACCTCGAAGGCGAATACTGGGTAACAGACAATTGGAATGGCGGCGAAGCTAGACGAGTGCGTACTCTTTCCGGCGGCGAAACCTTTGCAACTTCGTTATCAATGGCTTTAGCTTTGTCAGAAAAACTGTCTCAAGGTGCTCAATTGGGTAGCTTGTTTCTCGATGAAGGATTCGGCACTTTAGATGCAGAAACTCTCGAAAGCGTCACTCAGATTTTAGAATCTTTACGGCAGCGAGAAAGGCTGATTGGAGTGATTACCCACGTTCAAGGATTGGGCGAAAGATTGCCCGCACAAGTTAAAGTATTTAAGTCGCCGCAAGGATCGAGAATAGAAGTTGAAAGAGTTTAGAAGACTCGGCGGTTGAAACCGCGTCTACACAAGCAAAACCCGCCTCCGCGGGTTGAAGAAAAGATGGTTAAAATTAAATTGTTTTCTTCAGTTATTTTCTTCAGTCCGCGGAGGCGGACATCGTTTGTGTAGAAGCGGTTTCAACCGCCGTCTTATCTACAAACAAATTTTATCCTAAAAATAGAGTTAAATTAAATGAAAAATCACCCAACTCGAATGCAATCGGTACAATCGCCAATCATCCCAGTAGTAGGCGAACTAATCCGGCAAAATCCGGGAACGATATCATTAGGACAAGGCATAGTTTACTACAATCCGCCCCAAGAATCATTTGACAAAATCCCCGAATTCTTTGCCAACCCCGACAATCACAAATACAAAGCCGTCGAAGGAATTCCAGAATTACAAAATGCCATCGCAGCCAAACTCCAAACAGATAACGGCATAGAAATTAATAACAAAAACTGCATTGTTGTCACCGCCGGCAGTAACATGGGATTTACCAACGCCATTCTCGCCATCACCTCGGCGGGAGACGAAGTTATCATCCAATCGCCTTATTATTTCAACCATGAAATGGCAATTGTTATGGCAAATTGCCAGCCAGTGATAGTAGAAACTGACGCTAGCTATCAACTCAATATTGATGGCATCAAAAAAGCAATTACCGACAAAACGCGAGCAATTGTCACTGTTTCACCCAACAACCCAACAGGCGTGGTTTATGATTCTGAATCACTGCGCGAAGTAAACGAAATTTGCCGCCAACACAATATTTATCACATCAGCGATGAAGCCTACGAATATTTTACCTATGACGGTGTTAAACACTGTTCGCCCGCAGCTTTTCCCAACAGCAGCGAACATACAATTTCCCTATTTACCCTTTCCAAAGCCTACGGTTTTGCGAGTTGGCGCATCGGGTACATGGTAATTCCAGAGCATTTGCTGGTTTCGGTGAGGAAAATTCAAGATACAATCTTAATTTGCCCGCCGGTAATTTCCCAGTATGCAGCCCTGGGAGCCTTGCAAGTTGGTAGAGTTTACTGCGATAATTATGTAAGGGCGATCGCATCCGTGCGACAACTCGTATTAAACGAACTCAATACCATCCAAAATCTGTGTACAATTTCCCCAGCCACCGGAGCTTTCTACTTTTTCTTGAAAATTGACACACAGCTCGATACAATGGAATTAGTAGAACAATTAATTCGCGAATATCGCGTAGCAGTGCTTCCCGGTACAACCTTCGGGATGGATAGTGGCTGCTATTTGCGGGTTGCTTACGGTGCTCTGGAAACTGCAACCGCAGCAGCCGGAGTTAGCAGATTAGTCAAAGGTTTGAAAACAATTTTAGGAGCATAAAATATGATTGCAAGTAACGTCAAAGCTATTCAAAACAATCAAGATTCAATCTCAGCTAAACTTGCAAATTTGCGAGTTATGATGGCAAAACATGACTTAGATTGTTATTTCATCCCAGCGGTTGACGAACATTTTAATTTATCAGTCCCAGCAGCTAAGCAAAGACGAGCTTGGATTTCAGGTTTTACGGGTTCCGCCGGAGATTTGTTAGTAGGCAAAGATTCTGCTTGGTTATTTGTGGATTCTCGCTATTACGAACAAGCGGAGTTACAAGTCGATACGGGAATTATTCAAATATCTAAACTAGGCTTAGAAGAAAATTTAAGCTTGATTGAAACTTTAGAAAAGTTGGCAGAATCTGCACCAAAATCAACTAAGATTAGATTTGGTTTTGATCCGTTTACTGTATCAACAGAGCAATATCAAAAATGGGTGAAGAAATTTGCGACTGCTGGAATTGAGCTAGTATCAATCCGGGAGAATTTAGCAGACAAAGTTCGTCAAACAGCAGAGACTTTACCCGCGATTGACGAATCTCCCATATTTAGCTTACCTGCATCTCTGACTGGAGAAACCGCCGCCCAAAAATTAGTCAGAGTCAGGGAAGCGATGGCAAAAGCTAACATTGATGTGCTGCCGATTAGTAACCTGAATCAAATAGCGTGGCTGTTCAATCTCCGAGGCTCGGATATTCCCAACATTCCAATTTTTATATCCTACGCGATTGTCACTACAGATGCAGCGTTTTTGTTTACCAATCCTGAACGAGTTTCACTAGAAATTAAGCAAGAATTGTCGGCGGATGTAACTTTGCTTCCCTACACAGACTATCCGTCAACTTTAGTATCTTGTGTCAGTTTGCCGAAAAAAGTTCGGGTGCTATTGGACTCTAAACACAGCACAGCAGGCACGTACCAGTTGATTCTAGACCAGCAAAAAGCTAAAAATAACATCGAAATAGTTTTCGATCCGAATCCTGTAGAAGGGATGAAAGCTCGGAAGAATCCGGTGGAAATCGAGCAGATGAAATCGGCTAATTTTAAGGCAAGTCGAGCGAAAACTCTGACTTTAATGTGGTTGACAGAGCAGGTAGAAAATGGTAATGTATTGACAGAGTTTGATGTTAAAGAAACTGTCGAAGGTTTTTATCAGCAAGAAACTGATTTTCAGAGTTTATCTTTTAGAACGATCGCCGGTGCGGGTGCAAATAGCTCGATCGTACATTACGGCACTCCCAGCCCTGAAATCACGCTAAAACCCGGAGAATTGCTGCTGCTAGACTCAGGATCACAGTATTTAGCCGGTACAACGGACGACACCAGAACCATGATTGTCGGGGAACCGACGGCGCAGCAAATAGAACATTACACCACAGTGTTAATCGCGCACATCAACTGTGCAGCGCAGCAATTCCCTAAAGGTACAACGGGCTCGCAGTTAGATGCGATCGCCCGTGCGGTATTATGGCAACAACAGCTAGACTACGGACACGGCACTGGGCACGGAGTCGGCGTATTTTTAGCCGTTCACGAAGGGCCGGGCGGCATCAGCAAATCTGTCCAATATCCGCTGGAATCGGGAATGGTGACAAGCATCGAACCGGGATATTACGAACCGGGATGGGGCGGAATTCGTCTCGAAAATCTCTATATTGTCAAGGAAATGCCGTCAAAAAATGCTACGGTTTGGTACGGATTTGAACCGCTGACGTATATTCCGTTTGAAAGGAAATTGATAAATGTCGATCGCCTGTCGAAAACTCAACTACAATGGTTGAACAACTATCACGCTTCAGTAATCGAGAAACTCGCGCCCGTACTTGATGCAGCAACAATTGCCTGGTTGAAAAAAGCCGCGGCTGCGTTAGGTAAAGCCTTGTAATTTGTGCTGCATTTAACTTGTGCACTTATTTTTCGGGAAACTCTTGTGGGGTGGGCACGCGAGCCCGCCCCAAAGATACAAAATAGCACATATAGCAATCATAAATCAGTTGTGAGAATATAGAGGGAGCAGTTTTCTTGGAATTAGTTATTTATGCTAGCCGACTTGAATGAGTTAATCTAGTCGAACCCCGACCCTCGTGAGTTAAAGCGGGCGGTTTTCAATCCGGGCCTGAAACGCATTTGCTGATTTTAAGCTGCCAGTAAAATTTTGTATTGTAAAGATTATTGTCCCTTCCAAAAAAATGCGCTCGATGGTGTATTATTATAATAAGCAGCAATTGCAACAGTTGAAAAAACCATTAAACCACAAAACAAGGAAGATTATTTATGCTGAGTGAATTTCAAAAAAGAAAGCTCGCCTTGATCTTTTATATGTTTGACACGTCCAAGGATGGAATCGTAGAATTAGCCGACTTTGAGCAGCAAGGTCAAAAGGTTGCTGAATTGAGGGGGATTCAACCAGGTTCAACAGACTATGAGAAAATCATCTCCGCCTCTGTCGCTAACTGGGAAACTTTTTGGAAACCTGCTGATACAGATGGAGACAATAAAATCACATTGGATGAATACCTGAACTCCGCCGATATCTTGATTGCGGCAAATACAGGCGAAAAAACAAATTTTAGGGTTGATAAAGGCTCTTTTGATTCTGTCGATATAGATGGGAATGGAGAGATTACATTACAAGAGTATACAATATATTTGAAGTCATTAGGCCGCTCAGAAGAAGACGCTAAAATCGCTTTTTCCAAAATAGACACGAACGGGGATGGGAAACTTTCCCGAGATGAATTTGCTACAGCCATGTACGACTATCACACAAGTAACGATCCACAAGATCCCGCCAACTGGGCTTTCGGTTCGTATTAATCGCCACCCGGCTTCAGAGTCTTCAGCCGTCTCTCGGTTAGAATTGGCAGAAATAGGAACCGTTTCAGAGAGTTCTTCTGAAGGCAACATCTTTATTTAGATCGAGGTAGGGGATTTTTACAGAATAGAAATTCCCTGCCTTGGTCAACTAGCGTGATTTTTTTACTAAGGCAAGAGAAGGTTAGACTTATGAAAAAGCTCGCACGCCCGTGCGGTATTATGGCAACAACAGCTAGACTACGGACACGGCACTGGGCACGGAGTCGGCGTATTTTTAGCCGTTCACGAAGGGCCGGGCGGCATCAGCAAATCTGTCCAATATCCGCTGGAATCGGGAATGGTGACAAGCATCGAACCGGGATATTACGAACCGGGATGGGGCGGAATTCGTCTCGAAAATCTCTATATTGTCAGGGAAATGCCGTCAAAAAATGGTACTGTTTGGTACGGATTTGAACCGCTGACGTATATTCCCTTTGAAAGGAAATTGATTGATGGCGATCGGCTGTCAAAGACTCAATTACAATGGTTGAACAACTATCACGCTTCAGTAGTCGAAAAACTCTCACCCGTACTTGATGCAGCAACAATCGCCTGGTTGAAAAAAGCCTGCGCTGTGTTGGGTAAAGCCTTGTAATTTGTCGTGCGTTTAACTTGTGCACTTATTTTTCGGGAAACTCTTGTGGGGTGGGCACGCGAGCCCGCCCCAAAGGTATAAAATAGCACATATAGCAATCATAAATCAGTTGTGAGAATATAGAGGGAGCAGTTTTCTTGGAATTAGTTATTTATGCTAGCCGACTTGAATGAGTTAATCTAGTCGAACCCCGACCCTCGTGAGTTAAAGCGGGCGGTTTTCAATCCGGGCCTGAAACGCATTTGCTGATTTTAAGCTGCCAGTAAAATTTTATATAGTAAAGATTAGTGTCTTTTGCAAAAAAATGCGCTCGATGGTGTATTATCAGCATAAATTGCAACAGTTGAAAAAACCATTAAACCACAAAACAAGGAAGATTATTTATGCTGAGTGAATTTCAAAAAAGAAAGCTTGCCTTGCGCTTTTATATGGTTGACACGTCCAAGGATGGAATCGTAGAATTAGCCGACTTTGAGCAGCAAGGTCAAAAGGTTGCTGAATTGAGGGGGATTCAACCAGGTTCAACAGACTATGAGAAAATCCTCTCCGCCTCTGTCGCTACCTGGGAAACTTATTGGAAACCTGCTGATGCAGATGGAGACAATAAAATCACATTGGATGAATACCTGAAGTCAGCCGATATTTTGATTGCGGCAAATACAGGCGAAAAAACGAAATTTATGGTTGGTAAAGGCTTTTTTGATTCTGTCGATATAGATGGGAATGGAGAGATTACATTAAAAGAGTATACAATATATTTGAAGTCATTAGGCCGCTCAGAAGAAGACGCTAAAATCGCTTTTTCCAAAATAGACACGAACGGGGATGGGAAACTTTCCCGAGATGAATTTTCCATCGCCCTGTACGAATATCACGCAAGTAACGATCCACAAGCGCCCGCCAACTGGTTTTTTGGTTCGTATTAATCGCCACCCGGCTTCAGAGTCTTCAGCCGTCTCTCGGTTAGAATTGGCAGAAATAGGAACCGTTTCAGAGAGTTCTTCTGAAGGCAACATCTTTATTTAGATCGAGGTAGGGGATTTTTACAGAATAGAAATTCCCTGCCTTGGTCAACTAGCGTGATTTTTTTACTAAGGCAAGAGAAGGTTAGACTTATGAAAAAGCTCGCACGCCCGTGCGGTATTATGGCAACAACAGCTAGACTACGGACACGGCACTGGGCACGGAGTCGGCGTATTTTTAGCCGTTCACGAAGGGCCGGGCGGCATCAGCAAATCTGTCCAATATCCGCTGGAATCGGGAATGGTGACAAGCATCGAACCGGGATATTACGAACCGGGATGGGGCGGAATTCGTCTCGAAAATCTCTATATTGTCAGGGAAATGCCGTCAAAAAATGGTACTGTTTGGTACGGATTTGAACCGCTGACGTATATTCCCTTTGAAAGGAAATTGATTGATGGCGATCGGCTGTCAAAGACTCAACTACAATGGTTGAACAACTATCACGCTTCAGTAGTCGAAAAACTCTCACCCGTACTTGATGCAGCAACAATCGCCTGGTTGAAAAAAGCCTGCGCTGTGTTGGGTAAAGCCTTGTAAACCCCAAAGAAGACCGGGCGGTTTCAACCGCCGTCTCAATCAACCAAAATCACACCTATAAAGCTGGTGACAAGACTCGAACTTGCGACAGGCTGATTACAAATCAGCTACTCTACCAACTGAGTTACACCAGCAGCAAGAATTAATATAGCAAACTTATAGCCATTAGCGCAACCCCCCCAGCCAAGTTTTTTTTCAAATTCGCCCAAAACCCCTCCCCGCAAGGGCAAAACCGGAATTATCGTCTTTTGATCGCACCCAGATCTCAGAAACCGGGTTTCTGCCGATATTTTTGGTTACTCAACCCAAATTTTCTCAGAAACCCGGTTTCTCGCCTCCTCCAGGGCGCACCCACACCCCAGAAACCGGGTTTCTGCCGATATTTCTCGCCACTCAACCCAAATTTTCTCAGAAACCCGGTTTCTCGCCTCCTCCAGGGCGCACCCACACCCCAGAAACCGGGTTTCTGCCGATATTTCTCGTCACTCAACCCAAATTTTCCCAGAAACCCGGTTTCTCGCCGCCGTGGGTAAGTCGCGTGATGGGGGCGGGTTTATATAGATTGTTAATGGGAATTATAGATTGTTGGTGAACCCGCCCCTACCAGTATTGTGGTTAATTTACCGGACATCAAATGACTACTGACTAATGACTAAGGACTAATGACTAAGGACTAATCGCAGCGCCAAATCTTAATTGTCTGATCCGCACTGCCGCTGGCGAGCAAATTGCCCGAAGGTGCGATCGCCACCGAGTATACAGTACCCGAATGTCCCTTAAGAGTGCTCAACATTTCCCCCGTCTGCAAATTCCAAATATTAACCGTATTATCATCGCAGCCGCTAGCCAGAGTCAAACCGTCCCGACTGATAGCCACCGAATCGCCCCGACTCACATAATTCCGCAAAATATGCACAGCCTCATTCATGCCTAAATTCGCTACACCCTTTCCCCTCGCAGAATTAGAATTTAAAATCCGCAACAAACTGCCCGTGTGCAAATTCCGCAGCTTAATCGTATAATCATTGCTGACGCTAGCGAGAATCTGACCGTCAGGCGCGATCGCCACAGAATTCACCCCAACACTCAAACCCGAAAGAGTCCGCAGCAACTTGCCACTTTCCACATCCCAAACCTTGCTCGTCGCATCCGAACTCCCACTCGCCAAGATCTTACCATCCGGGCTAAAAACCACCGCATTCACATTGTCAGAATGACCCCTCAAAGTCCGCAGCAACTCACCAGTCCGCAAATTCCAAAGCTTAATCGTATTATCAGCCCCGCCGCAGCTAGCAATTATCTGCCCCTTCGGGTTAATAGCCACCGAATTTACCTCCATAGAATGTCCCGGAAAAGTACACAATAAATCACCGTTATACAAATTCCAAAACTTAATTGTTTCGTCCGAACTGCCGCTGACCAACAATTTGCCGTCATAGCTAATAGCAACCGAATTTACGCGATCGGAATGTCCCGTCAGAGTGCCAATTAATTCCCCTGTTTCTAACTTCCAAATCTTAATAGTTTTATCCCAACTGCCGCTAGCCATAATTTTGCCGTCAGGACTAATCGCCAGAGAATTCACAAACGATGAATGTCCCGGCAGCGTATATACGCACCGCCATTTCAGATGTTTCAATTTGTGAGCTAACTCCTTCGCCCGCTTAGATGCCGCCTCAGCTTCCTCTCTGTGCTTGAGTTCCTGATCCTCCAAACGCTTGCGTTCCGCCCTAGCTTTTGCCTCTCGCAGCGCCAACCGCCGCATCTCTCCTTTATAGACTATTCGCTGCTGTTCCTGGATTTCTTTAAGAGTTTCCATATACGGTAGAGCCCAATCTTTAGAAAACCATTCCTGAGCAAATTCCGCCTCTAATTTAAATAGCTGAGGTTCGTGGGTAAAATCAATATTTAAATAATACAAATCCGCTAAAAAAGCCGCCAATAACTTATGAATTGTCACAATTATTTGCCGAATAATCCGCAGGCTCACCTTTTGATCTTTCCCCTCCGCCTCCAACTGGTGATAAACCTCTTCCCAATTCCAAGGCTGCATCGCCACTAGAGAAACGCTCTGATTGATGATTCCCCAAAAACCGACATGAAAATTAACTTCATAATCGCTGATATCGCTGTACAATATAGCTGTCGGCACGGGAGACAAAACAGTCTGCAACCGCTCCACATCAATATCAGAAATCGGCTTTTTGAAATAATCTCCGTAAAACTGAACCGGACAAGATTCTCCGTGCTGGGGGT
>Ga0209591_10005412_pt1 | contig 14265 bp, 12 predicted proteins | sample MAT01_FD_187207 | JGI IMG/M metagenome (GOLD analysis project Ga0209591, IMG submission 187207) | Freshwater microbial communities from Lake Fryxell liftoff mats and glacier meltwater in Antarctica - MAT-01 (SPAdes) (version 2) | ecosystem: Environmental > Aquatic > Freshwater > Ice > Liftoff... | reverse complement strand
GGGTCTATCAGGCGGATGGATTTGAACAGTTCTTGCTGCTCGGTAATTTTTCCGCTACGGAGAAAACGCCCAACGCCAAGACCAAGCGTCCTCGTGGCGAAACCCGTCCGCAGGTGTTCAGCGCCTATTACTACATCGACAACGTGGAGGTGTATCCGATCAAGAACCGGGGCGAATGCACCTGTGAACAGTTGGACAAGGCAGAAAGCGAATTCATCTTCAGCCGGAAGGGTGCGATCAATCCCAGCCTGAAGCCTGCTGAGAAGGTGGATCAACAAGTGTTCTATTTCAAGCGCTTCCAGCGCAGTTTTGATACCACCATGGAGAGTTGGTTGGAGGACATGATCGGCAGTATGAAAGCGGACCCTGCGATAAAAGTGAAACTGATCGGACACATCGACGCCACCGAAATGGACCGGACCCGGGTTCGCCCCGACCTGTTGATATTGGCCAAAGAGCGTGCTGGATCCGTGAAGGCAGCCTTGGTGGAATCGGGCATCGACGCGGCACGGATAGCGGTGGATGCAAAGGCTGCTGATGTGCCCGTTGACAATTCGGGTACCGATCTGGGCATGAGCAAGAATCGCCGTGTGGAGGTGGAACTCGTGAAGTGATCCCATTTGCTTTAACGGGAATGCCCGGTCAGTGCCGGGCATTCTTTTTCCATCCTAGCGCTGCATGTCCGGGCCGAACCGAGGGGTGGGCAGCCGAGAGATAGAACTACCTTGCCGCCGCCGCCTTCGTCCGCCACTCGGCTGACTTCGGTGATCTGTGCATGGTGAAAGGTGATCGTAGGACCATCCGGGCTTGGACCATGTACGATTGGGCCAACTCGGCCTATTCGCTCACCATCACCAGCGCTGTGTTCCCGGCATTCTACGTGGCCGTTACCACCGGTGCGCTTGGGGCGGATCTGGTATTGGAACGCTATGGGGTGCGGGCCGCAGCCGCTTACCCTTGGGCGCTGTCCATCGGCTTTTTGATCATCGCGCTGGTGGTGCCCATCCTTTCTGGAATAGCCGACCATCGCGGTAACAAAAAGCGCTTCCTTCAGTTCTTCTGCTACCTCGGTGCCATTAGTTGTGCTGGGCTGGCCTTCTTCACCTTGGATCATTTCTGGTTCGGTCTAGCCATGGTCACCATGGCTTGCGTCGGATTCAGCGGAAGCCTCATTTTCTATGACGCCTACCTGCCCGAGATCGCGGAGAAGAAGGACCACGACCGCATCAGTGCACGTGGCTACACCATGGGTTATATCGGCAGTGTGCTGCTGCTGATCCTGAACTTGATCATGGTGCAAAGGCCGGATCTGTTCTTCCTGCCAGAGAAGATCCAATTGCTAGGGAGGGAATGGGGAGGTATTCCTGCGCGTGTCACCTTTATCACGGTAGCGATCTGGTGGGCTGGTTGGGCGCAGATCGCATTCCGGCATTTGCCAGCGGGTGTGGCGTCGGATGATCATGGGGTCAATGTGTTCACCAATGGCTTTCGCGAGTTGCGCAAAGTGTGGAGCGAGATCAAGCTGGATCTGCGCCTGAAACGGTATCTGGCTGCGTATTTCGTTCTCAATAGCGGTGTGCAAACGGTCATGTACCTCGCTGCCAGTTTCGCCAAACAAGAGGTGAAGGAGATCGGTCCACTGGGTGAAGAGGTTCCCATCAGCGATCAAGCGCTCATATCCAGCATTCTCCTGATACAGCTGGTGGCGATCGTTGGTGCGATCGTCTTTGTGCGGTTGAGCAAGCGCTTCGGTAATGTGCGCGCACTGATGATCGGGGCAGGCATTTGGATCGTGGCGTGCATGTACGCTTATGTGACCCATTGGGCCAGCGAATTCTACATCCTGGCGTGCATCGTTGGTCTGGTCATGGGCGGTAGCCAATCGCTAAGCCGAAGCACGTATTCGAAATTCCTCCCGGAGACACGCGACCATGTCAGCTATTTCAGCTTCTACGATGTGAGCTACTACCTCAGTACGGTTCTTGGCACAGCTGCCTATGGTGCCGTGTATGCCCTGACAGGGGATCTGCGCAATACCGTGATCGCCATCGGGCTCTTTTTCGTTGGTGGGTTGATCCTGCTTTGGCGTGTTCCGCAGCCCGATCGCATGGAGTAGTCCATGTTGTGACCGACCTTTGCCCCACTTGAATAGAACATGGTTGCAGAGCAGAATTGGGATATCCTCATTATTGGCGGTGGCATTGTTGGAGCCGCCACGATGTATAAGCTGCAAACCCGTTTTCCGCATTTCCGCATCTTGCTGCTGGAGAAGGAGAATGCCCTGGCCGACCACCAGACCGGTCGCAACAGCGGCGTGATCCACAGTGGCATCTACTACAAGCCCGGCAGCTTCAAGGCCAGGAATTGCGTAGCGGGGCGCCGCGAGTTGGTGGCTTTTGCAAAAGAACACGGCGTGAAGCATGACATCTGCGGCAAGCTGATCGTCGCCACTTCCCAAGAAGAATTGCCCAGTTTGGAGAAGATCTTCAACACGGGAACAGCCAATGGTATTGAAGGCATGCGGCGTGTTACGGCAGAGCAGATCCGCGAGATCGAACCGCATTGCGCGGGCGTTGCAGGTGTGCATGTGGGTTGCACCGGCATCATTGATTTTCGCGGGGCCACCGAGAAAATGGTGCAAGTCGCTCTTCACATGCAGCCGGCCAGCCGTGTGAGCCTCGGTGAAAAGTACCTGGCAGGTGAGCAACAGGACGGTGGCACCCGTGTGCGTACGTCGAAAGGAACCTATTCAGCACGCTACGTGATCTTTTGCGGTGGCCTGCAAAGCGACCGCCTTGCGCGCGCCGACGGGGCAGAGGTAAAGGAGCAGATCGTTGGTTTCCGTGGAGACTACTACGACCTTACCGAGCAAGGCAAGCACAAGGTGAAGCACCTGATCTATCCGGTGCCCGATCCACGTTTCCCCTTCCTTGGCGTACACTTCACCCGCATGACCGATGGTAGTATCGAATGCGGACCCAACGCGGTATTCACCTTCAAACGGGAGGGCTATGGCAAGACCGATTTCGACTTGAAGGATACCTTGGATGCCCTTTCCTATGGCGGCACCTGGAAGCTCTTCATGAACAATATGAGCTACGGTATCGCAGAGTATCGAAGGGCCTTCAGCAAGCGTTTGTTCTTACGCACCTTGCAGCGCTTGATCCCGACATTGACCATGGATGATATACAGCCAGGTCGGGCCGGTGTGCGTGCCATGCTCTTGGGCACCGATGGCAATATGGTGGACGATTTCCGTATCGAACGCAAGGGTGATCACATCCATGTGCTCAACGCGCCCTCACCAGCAGCAACAGCCGCATTGGCCATTGGGGAAGAGATCGTGAACATGGCGGTTGAACAACTGCGCATCGCTTGAACGTGGAACCCGCTTGAGGGTGGATCACGCGCTGCGCGCCTGATAGATCCCGGATCAGACGATCCGGTACTGCTCGTTCACTTCCGTCCAGTTCCAGAGAAAGTAGCCCATAAGTCCGTTGAGCCGTTTCAAGATGATGGGGTTGGGCGCCTTCATTTCGCGGAAATATGCATCCTGAAAACAGAACAGGTCGTAGCGCTGGAAGAGCACTTTGCCCATGGCATACACCGTGTTCTTGCTCGGAAAGTTCAATCGTTCCATCTGGCTCTGTAAGCTGCGTACCTCCCGCTCCAGGTCGGCGCTGGCGAGACCTGTGGCATTGGCGAATTTGGATAGGGACAAGGCATTTATCCGCCTATCAACACCTGGACCCAATATGCGCTGGGCCTCCATCAGGTTCGCAGCCAGCACGATCAAAGCGAACGCATCGTGGTCATCTTCTGCTACATCAGGGTTCGCCAAGAATTCGGGAGATTCGTTGATCTCGGCGGCAACAGCGGGAAAGCCTTGTTCCACCAGTTCAAGCACCGCGTTCACGAACACGTTGGCCAACTTCTCCTCCGTTATCTTCTTCTTACCGAAAAGCGTTGCGATCATGGTCTCTACGTTCCTGCGAAGTTCGACGGATCCCGCATGATGATCGATGAACCTTATCGACCTATTTTTAACAAGGTTATCCACCTTTGGCCATGAACATCAAAACACTACTGGACCACTATGCCGATTACGACCTCTGGGCGAACAGCAATTATGTATCCCGGCTTGAGCGTGGATCCGCTGACGAGTTGGATCAGCCAGTGAGTAGTAGTTTCCCTTCGTTGCGCCTGACGGTGCTGCATATACGCGATGCAGAGAACGCTTGGTATTGCAGGCTTACCGGCGAACCGATGAGCTGGCCGGCCGAAGCGGATACCTCAATTGTAACGTTGCTGAAGTATGCGGCGCGACTGCACGAACTCGTTCACGGGTACACCGATGCTGACCTGAACGGCTCCGTGACCTATCATGATCTGAAAGGGAAGGCCTATGTACAACCCCGTTGGCACATGTTGATGCACTGCTTCAACCACAGTACACAACACCGCGGCCAATTGATCACCATCATGCGCAGTTTGGGTTTGCAGGATATCCCAGCCAACGACCTTATCCAATATCAGCGGTCCTTGCTCACGTAAAGTAGTTCAACCAACTGGTGTGATCAAGGCAGCACCTGCTCGCCCAATACCACGGGGTTACCCAGAAAGTGAGGGTCAGGGCCCAGAGCAAGATCTTTCCACATTTTAAGGCGAGCGCCGCGCTCCCTTGCCCACGACCGACGTGTTTTCTGGATGCCTCGCTCACTGGCATTGAAGCCGATGGCCTGTAGGCCGACCTGCGTGGCGATGAACAGTGCGCGTTCATTATGGAAACGCTGGCTCACCACGGTCATGCGCTGCACGCCGAAGATGCGTTTCGCGCGCACCACGCTGTCATAGGTACTGAAGCCCGCGAAGTCCAACGTCATATCCGCGCTATCCACACCCAAGGCCGTCAGCGCCTTGCGCATATCCATGGGTTCGTTGTAGCCCCATGTTCCGTTGTCCCCGCTCAGTAACAAATGTCTCACTTTGCCTGCATGGTAAAGGGCGGCTGCCGCTTCCATACGGCGCACGAAATAGAGGTTCGCACGCCCTCCGCGGGTTTCCGCAGCAGTGCCAAGTACCAGCGCTATCGGGTTGGGCGGAATGCTGGAAATGGATGGATACAGGCGATCCTTCGCTCTGGCTGCGATCATGCATTCGCCAGAAAGGGCTAAAATGATCACTGCCAAGCCGATCGCAAAAAGCCACTTGAACACTTTGCGAAGGCGCGACATGGGATCGGTCAACGGCCCAGTAGGTCGATACCTGTGTAATTCCTTGGGGTCAAGGCTTTCAATTTGGATCGGATCGCATCATCCACGTCCAAACCATCAATGAAGTTGGCTATGTCGGCTTGTGTGATGCGCTCCTTTCCGCGCGTCAATTCCTTCAACTTCTCATAGGGTTCCGGGTAGCCAGCTCTGCGCAGGATGGTTTGTATCCCTTCGGCCACCACGGGCCATTGAGCATCGAGGTCGCGATCCAGCGCGGCTTCGTTCAACAGCAGTTTGCCCAGCCCTTTTTGTACCGCATCCAAGGCGATCATGGTATGTGCCATGGGAACACCGATGTTGCGTGTTACCGTGCTATCGGTCAAGTCGCGCTGCAAACGGCTTATCGGCAATTTTTCACTCAGGTGCATGAACACGGCGTTCGCAATGCCCAAGTTGCCTTCGGCGTTCTCGAAGTCGATGGGGTTCACCTTGTGGGGCATGGCGCTGCTCCCGATCTCGCCCGGTTTGATGCGTTGCCGGAAATAGTCCATGCTGATGTATTGCCACAGGTCGCGGCACAGATCGATCAGGATCGTATTCACACGGCGCAGTCCATCGAACAAAGCGGCGAGGTTGTCGTAGTGGTCGATCTGCGTGGTGAATTGCAGCCGACCAAGCCCCAGTTCTTCCAACAGGAAACGATCGGCCAGCCGCACCCAATCCAGTTCCGGATAGGCAGCATGGTGTGCATTGAAGTTGCCTGTTGCACCACCGAATTTCCCGGTGAAGGGGACTTCGCGTACCAGTTTCAATTGATGGTCCAACCGCTCTACGAAGACTTCGAGTTCCTTGCCTAAACGCGTGGGTGATGCCGGTTGCCCGTGCGTGCGAGCGAGCATGGGGATCCGGGCCCAATCCAAGGCGAGGCCATGCAAACGGTCGCGCAATCCGGTGATCGCAGGAAGGTATGCTTCAAAGATGAAATCCTTGATCAGCAAAGGCAACGCCGTGTTGTTGATGTCCTGGCTCGTCAACGCGAAATGCACGAATTCCTTCTGGCTGGCCAGTCCGGCTTCTTCCAACCGCTCTTTCAAGAAATACTCGATCGCTTTCACATCATGATTGGTCACTTTCTCAATGTCCTTGATGCGTTGGGCATCGCTGGTGCTCAGCTCTGCGATACGGCGTTCCACAGCTTCTAACTTGGCCAGGGGCGCACCCCGCAGTTCCTCCAAAGGAATTTCGCACAAGAAGGTGAAGTAGGCCAGTTCCACCTGCAACCGATAGCGCATCAGAGCCTGTTCGCTGAACCAGCGCGCCAAGTTGCGAGTGCGATCCCGGTAGCGGCCGTCGATGGGGGAAATGGCGGTGAGCGCGTCGAGTTCCATGTTCACATTCGTTGCCTATGGGCAAGGAAGGTCTCAAAGGTAGATGGCGCCTTGAGCAACACGCATCTTTGTGGTATGAACATGGCCCGCGATGTCCGTTTGGGAGTGTCCGGTTTTTTCCGTGCTTTCGGCTTTGCGTTCAGCAACGGCATGGGCTGGATGTTCCTGGTACCAGCGCTTTTATGGGTCGCTCTGGCCTTTGGCCTGTTCGCTGTGCTGGAAGGCCCTGCGGAAACGTTGAGCGCATGGCTCGCAGCAAAGCTGGAGATCCCGGTGGAACCGTCAGGTACCAGTTGGTGGAACGATGCGCTCAGTTTCATCAATGGAGCGCGCGAGTTGATCATGGCCGTCGTGCTCAAACTGGCGATAGGCTACCTGTTGTTCGTGGCCAATAAGTACATCGTCCTCATCTTGCTTTCACCCTTGTTGGCGTATGCGAGCGAGCGTACGGAAGAGATCCTTACCGGTCGCACTTATCGGTTCAGTTGGGGCCAGCTCATGAAGGATGCCTTGCGCGGTGCTCTGATCGCGACGCGTAACGGGATCTTGGAGATCTCTTTGACCGTGGGCATCTGGTTGCTTACGCTTTTCGTTCCTCTGTTGGCTCCACTTTCGTTCCTGGTCCTGTTCGCCATTTCCAGCTATTTCTACGGCTTCAGCATGTTCGACTATGCTTTTGAGCGACGGCGCATGCGGATCGGCGAAAGCGTCAAGGCCGTGAATGATCACATCGGCGCGGTGCTGGTGAATGGTGCTTTGTTCAGCCTGCTCATGAAGTTGCCTTTGGTCGGGATGATGTTCGCTCCGGTGATGGCATCCATAGGTGCAGTGCTGGCTACGGTGAGTAAAGAGCACCTGACAGGGACCCATGCACAGATCGTTCCCCACCAACATCTGGACCCATGAACCCAGCGCTCTACCTGCTGCTTCCGCTGCTCATCGCTTGCTCATCGCTATCGGCCCAGGATACATTGCGCGTGCAAGTGCATGGTGTCGTGGTGAATGCTGAAAGCAATGCCCCCGTTTTCGAGGCCTTGGTGGAATGGTATGATGGACAGGGCCGTCGCCAGGCGATCACCCAAAGCAATTCCGAAGGGAATTATGCACTGTTCGTGCGCACCACCGGCTTTGTTGAGCTGCGTATCGCCGAGGACGGATATCTACCCTACAAGGAAGAACTTCCGTTGATCGAACCTGGCGAAAGTGCCCGGGAATTCACCATACGATTGGTGCCGAAAGAGTAGCCATTTACTGTCCTTCCTCGATCCAGCGGTGAATGGACCGGTCGCCGATGATCAGGTCTTCGATCACCGCTTCGCCATCCAATACACGCACCACGGCGTAAGCTGGCAGCTCTGGTCCGGTTTCCACGGCTTGTTGGTTCATCAAGGTTTCTGTGGCTGTGCCTTTGCCTTGTTCCAGGTAGAATCGCTCGAAGGGAAGGTCAAGCCTGTACAGCATGGTATCCGCTGTGGGCGAATAGTCCACCATACAACGGATGTAGGGTCGGCTGTCCACTGGTGGTTCTTCCAAAACGACTTCGATGGCGGCTTCTCCATCCTTGGTCGTTAGCACCGCGAATACCTGTTGCCCCTGTGGCTGTGGACCGAGTAGATCTTCGGTTTCCATGGCAAACCGCAGGGTCACGTATTCCCCACGGAACGGGTCGTGCGGGTCCACTGGTGCCGTACGGAACTTGAACGAGGTGCCTTCATGCAAGATCCGTTCGCTGTTGCGAATGGTCCACAACGGCAGGGCCCATTGGGCAAGCGCGATCACGCAGAAGAGGAGAAGTCCGTTACGCATGTTCCGTTGTTCTTCGCTGCCGGATCAGGCGCATGTTCAACAGCAATGCCCCAATGCCCAGAGCGATGAAGACCACCCCTTTCACAGCGTCGTTGATCTCGAGATCGAAAAAGCGCAAACCGATGATCACGATGATCAGCCCCAGGCCAAGGTTCATTTGGCCCAAGGCCGATCTTTCAAGTCCGCTGCGAATTTGGTACACCCCAAGAGACAAGATCCAGCCATTGATCAACAAGGTGGACAGCGAGGGAGCGAAGTGGCCCACACCATAGGCAATAAGCACCACGCCTAAGCTTTCTGGGAACCACGTTCCCGTGAACGGCTTGCGGATACGCAGTGAAAATGCGTAGGCGATGATCCCGATGCCGAGCAGGGTAAGGATGATCACGAGATCCTGCAGGGGTAGATCGCGGTCGCGATGAAGGTCCGACCAGGACCCCTGGTAGCTCAAGAAGATCAGTATACCCAACATAGCTGCACCGCCCAACAGTGGAAAGGCTCCTGTACGAAGATCTTGCCCGTGATGAAGCACGGGCAACAGCGTATAAGCTGCCGCCAAACCGGCGATCGCTAGTACGATCTCAAAAGGTGTGGATGTCCAGAACAACTGGCTCATGATGGCGATAGCGATGGCCATGAAGAGACCAAGCCAATAAAAGCCCACTGCACGGCCGCGCGCCCGCCATTCCATCACAAAGAAGGGCAAGGTGGCCCCCAACAAGGGCAGAACGAGCCATGGATGTTCTTCTTGCTTGGGCCAATGGCCCGAACGCACCAGCATGGCATACCAGGTGATCATGGCGATGTAAAGCAGGCAGGCGACCAGGGACCCCGGTATATAAATGAGCCCGACAACGAGCAGGCTCCAGGTCAGCAGGAATCCATCCAATTCGCCCGGTATGTGGTAGATCTGGCTAACCAACGCCAAGCACGCACCAACGGCCAAAAGCAGGAATGATGATGCGCCTTCTTTCCAAGGGCGATCGCTCTGGCGTTTGCTGATCGTGTAGACCACCAAGCACTGCCCGATCACAAGCGGTAGAAAGGCCAGCAGGGTCCGCGCCGACCGCGGTAGCGAGTCCCAGTTATGCGCCACCACCAGAATGATGCCCAAGCCGATCAATGAACCGCCCAGGATGCTGAAGAGCAGCAAGAGCCGGCTACTGGTCTGTTCAGGCTGTTCAGCGTAGCGCGCGCTGATATGCTCAGCCTGGTCGGCAGACAGAACGCCATCCCGCACCAGCTCGGGGAGCACATCGAACAACCGAGGCCCGTTCATGCAGCCAAGGTAGCGCCTGCACCGAAAGACGAACGGCGCCATCCTTACGGAGGCGCCGTTCAATGACCGCGTTACGTATCGGATCAGCCCTTCTTGGCAGGCTTCACGGTGGATGCTGGCGTGATGGGCTTCACAGGTGCTACAGGCTCGGGAGCAACAGGCACTTCCACCTTCACCTCTTCTGGTTTGCGCTCTACCAAGGTCATCTCCTTCACCAAGTGCCCAGCACCGGCGAACGTGTCGATGGTCCAGAGCACATAGCGAATGTCCACGCTAATGGTCCGTTGCAGAGCGGGTTCGAACGCGATGTCGCCGCTCATGGCCTCCCAGTTGCCATCGAACGCGATGCCGATCAGTTCACCATTCCCGTTGAACACGCCGCTGCCACTGTTGCCACCTGTGATGTCGTTGTTGCTGATGAAGCACGTGATCAATTCACCGTTCGCATCGGCATACTGGCCAAAGTCTTTCTGCATAAAGAGGTCGTGCTGACGCTTGGGCACCACGAATTCATCGTTGGTGTTGTCCTCCTTCTCCAAAATACCCGCTGCTGTGGTGGTATGCTTGTAGAACATGGCATCTCCGGGCACATAACTGCCCACCGTGCCGTAGGTAAGGCGCATGGTGCCGTTGGCATTGGGGTACCAGCTCTTGGTGGGGTCCTTCTCACGCACGGCAGCCACCATCAGGCGATAACCGCGATCCAGGTCGCCTTGGCTTACGTCTATGGCTGGGCCTAGGAATGCGCGGTAGTGGTTGATGCAGCCCTCCGATGCTTGAATGCCCAAGTCCTTGTCCAGCACTTTCAGGCTCGGCTTGGCCAGAAAAGCGTTCATGCGGGCCTTGTCCGTAAGTATGCTCGTTTTGAAGAAGGTGGCGGCCCAAAGATCGAAGTCGCCTTTGAACTTCTTCTCGATGGTGGCCATCATGGGTGGTTGCATGTCGCGAGCCACATCCTGGTGCATCATCCGGAACATGGCTGCGGTCACTTTTTGGTCCGTGGCCGGGTTGTAGTCTTTCCAGAATTCATCGGCAGCAGCTTGGGCGCGGGCTACGGCTGCAGCCACTTTGGGGGCATCCTTCGGATCGGTGGCCAACTGCTTCTTCAGCCCCAATAGGCGGAAGCCAAGTACCACCGCTTCACTGCCGAATGCAGCTTCTTCCATGTACACTTTCGCGCGCTCGAATTTGGTGCGCTCGGTGTAGCCGCTTTCCAAGTTCTTCACGATGTCGCCGTATTTCGCTTTGCGACCTGCGTCCGCATTCACCCAAGCCATCAACTCATCTTCCTGGGCCTTCTTCTTATCGTACACATGCAAACGCTTCAAGCCACGTGCTTGGCCAATGAAGTACTTCCAATAGTTGCTGATGCTGGCGTATTTGCTGGCGTATTGGATGCGCACGGTATTGTTCGCGTCCATATCCTGTTTCATCAACTCCAACTTTTTGCCACGGATCTTTACACGGCTCGGGAATTCTTCTTCGATGCCCAATTTCACGCCATGGCTGCTCAAAAAGCGGTCGGTACTGCCAGGGTAGCCCATGATCATGGCAAAGTCGCCTTCCTTCACACCTTGCAAGCTGACCGGAAAGTGATGCTTGGGCTTGAAGGGAATGTTCGTGGTGGCATAGTCGGCGGGCTCGCCGTCGGGTCCGGTGTACACACGGAACATGCTGAAGTCGCCCGTATGGCGCGGCCACATCCAATTGTCCGTGTCGCCACCGAACTTGCCAATGGCGCTCGGTGGGGTGCCTACGAGACGCACGTCACGGTAGGTCTTGTAGTGGAAAAGGTAGAACTCGTTGCCCTCGAACATTGCTTTAAGATCCGCGCTGGCGCCGTTGTCCTTACTGCTTTCGCCGACGATCTCACCTGTGATCTCCTCGATCTTGGTGGCACGCGCCTCCTCGGTCATGTCAGCGGTCAACTGGCTATTCACCCGCTCGCTCACGTCTTCGATGCGCTGCAAGAAGCTTACGCTGAAACCAGCGGGCAACTCCTTTTCACGGCTCATGGCCCAAAAGCCATCGGTGAGGTAATCATGCTCCACACTGCTCAAGCTTTGTACCGCGTCATAACCACAGTGGTGGTTGGTCAGGAATAGACCTTCGGCGCTTACCATTTCCCCGCTGCAGAATCCTCCGCCCAAGCGAACGATGCCATCTTTCAAGCTGCTTTTGTTGATGTCGTAGATGTCTTCCGCAGTGAGCTTGAAGCCCAACTTCTGCATTTCCGCTTCGTTGATCTGTTTCAGCTTGTTCAAAAGCCACATGCCTTCGTGTGCTTGTGTGCTGATGAACAACAGTGCTGCCGTAAGTAGTGAAAGGGTACGCTTCATGTTTTGCTAAGGGGTCGTTTGAACGGGGGGCAAAGGTAGTGGCTGCCTACAACTGGCGCAGTATCAGTGATGTAATGTCCATAATGGGACGAATGGTTCCGTAGATCATTCGCTCTTGGGCATAGGCTTCCATGCTACAGGATAGAGCAGTGTTTCTGCTTTTGAAAAGAATTGGGTAAAGGCTGCTGGGGTGCCAACCCGCCCTACAACCCGCTTGTTCTTGCCGTTCGCGACCACACGGATGATCGAACTGGGTAGATCGGTGGCCGGACTGTCATAGGAATCGTTCAAGCCGAAGAACTCAATGCGCTCGGCCTCCTTCAACAGGATCTCCAAGGTGTCTTTACCGATCCAGCCATTGTTCATGCCCTCTTGCTCAACATTCACGCGCCCTTCGAAGGTGGCATAGCCGCTGCGGTACACATTGATCCGATACGCCTTGCATTTACCAAAACACGGGGTGCGCTCCAGGGTGAAGAAGAGCGAGTCTGCAGGTGTCGGTCCTCCGGATCGATCGGCAGGTGAGCTGGTTCGCGTGCTTTGGTCTTCGCTTCCGCCAGTTGCACTCACTGCGGACTTCTTATCCGCACAGCCGATCGTGATCAATGCTGAGGTTAAGGCGATGCTGAGTAGGTGAAGGTTCAAGGTGGTCATGGTCCGGTTGATAGTGCTGATCGGGTTATTCTCGTGATGCAGCAGTAACGATCAACGCCGACGTGCGGCCTGCTGCTGCTTCTGCATATCCTCCAACCGCTGCTGCCACTTGCTCTTCTTGCGTGGCGTCTTCATGTTCAGCAGCAGCTGCGCGCGGATCTTGTCCTCGTTCACGAAAAGGCTCTTGAAGGCCGTCATCTGCAAAATGCTGATCACGTTGGCCAACAGGTAGTAGTAGCTCAAACCCGAGGGCAGGCTATTCATGAAGAACAACATCATCACCGGGAATAGGTACATCATCAGCTTCATGTTGGGCATGCCTTGCTGCTGGGGCATTTGCTTGCTGTTGATGGCCGTGTAGATCATGGTGCTGGCCGCCATCAGGATCGTGAAGAGGCTGATGTGATTGCCGTAGAACGAGCTGATCAAAGGAATGTCCGCCGTCCAGGAAAATATGCTGTCGTACGTGCTGAGGTCATGGGCCCAGAGAAAGCTTTGCTGGCGCAATTCGATGCTGGCGGGGAAAAAGCGGAACATGGCATAGAGTACCGGCATCTGCACCAGCATAGGCAAACAACCGCTCGCTGGATTGACACCGGCCTTGCGGTAAAGGTCCATGGTGGCCTGTTGCTTCTTCAGCATGTCACCTTCCTTGTGCTTGTCATTGATCACGTCCATCTCAGGCTTCAGCACGCGCATCTTGGCGCTGGAGATGAAGTTCTTGTAGGTCAATGGCATCAATAGCAATTTGATCACCAGGGTGAGCACCAGAATGATAATGCCGTAGCTCCAACCCCAACCATCGAACAAGTTGAAGATGGGGATCACCAGCCACTGGTTCATCCAACCGAAAATGCCCCACCCCAGATCGATGATCCGGTCGAATTGAGCGATCTCTGTGCGACGCAATGTGCCGTAGTGGTTCGGGCCAAGGAACATGCGCATGGCGATATCCACCTTTGCGCCGCGCTCCAACTCGAAGAAGAGCTTCGCACCGTAGCGTTTGGTGTGGGTGCTGTCCGTTAACGGTGTTACGCTGATGGCGGATCCGTTGCCTGCGAAACCGGTGGTGCTGACCAAGCCCACGGTGAAGAAGTCCTGTTTGAAGGCCACCCAATTGGTGCGGCCTTCCAGCTTCTTTTCTTCCGCACTGCTTTCGCTCAAGTATTGGCGGTCGTCGCTGAAGTATTTATAGTACACACCGGATTTCTGCATTTCGCCATCGCGGTATTTCTCGTTGGAGAAACCGACCAGGTCCCAGTTGAACACCGTATTGCGCGCATCCACCTCGCTCTCCAAGCCAACAAGTTCGGCCCGCACATCCATGAAAAAACCGGTGCTGTCCAGCTGGTAGGTGAGCTGCAGATATTTGGCGGGGTCGCTGGTGGCAGCTTTTAGGAGAACACCATCCGTTCCACGCTTTTCCGCAGTGAAGTAGAGGTCCTTGGTGCTGATATCCGCATTGCCCAGAAAGAAGCGGAACTCGTAGTTGCCACTATCAGGATCGGCAAGTAGCAGGGGGGTCTTGTTGTGGGTTTGGTACTGTTTAAGACGAATGACCGAAGGCGCTCCACCATGGGTGGAAA
>Ga0209591_10005411_pt1 | contig 14266 bp, 15 predicted proteins | sample MAT01_FD_187207 | JGI IMG/M metagenome (GOLD analysis project Ga0209591, IMG submission 187207) | Freshwater microbial communities from Lake Fryxell liftoff mats and glacier meltwater in Antarctica - MAT-01 (SPAdes) (version 2) | ecosystem: Environmental > Aquatic > Freshwater > Ice > Liftoff... | reverse complement strand
GGCGCCCACGAGGGGCGCCCTTACAGGCTCGCCGAGTCCCCGGGAGTGGCGCCCACGAGGGGCGCCCTTACATTCCCCGGACTCCTACCGTGGAGGGCGCCCACGAGGGGCGCCCTTACATTCCCCGGACTCCTACCATTGCACCGATACGCTGGTGCCGACGGGCGCCCAGCCGTAGAGCCAGGCGGCGGCATCCAGGGGCAGGTTGACGCAGCCGTGGCTGCGGCGCACCCCGCTGCCGAACTGGTTGTGCCAGTAGGTGCCGTGCAGCGCTACGTCGCCCACGATGTACATAGCGTTGGGCACATCCGGGACGCTCCAGCACTCGTCGCCGGCGCAGCCGCGCATGGTCTGCGAGCGCACCTTGTGGTAGATCGCGAAGCGCCCCACCGGCGTGTTGAAGCCGTCGCGGCCGGTGGAGACGGGCGCGTCGAACACTATTTCGTCGCCATCGTAGGCGTAGAGCCACTGCTTGCTGAGATCGATCATGATCGCCTTGCCGTTCCCAGTGGGCGCTGGCGCCGGTGCGGCTGCGGGTGCTGCGGCAGGCGCGACAGGCTTTGGAGCCGGCGCGGCAGCCGCGGCAGCTTGCGCGGCAGGGGCGGGCGCGGCCACCGCGAGGAGCGGGGCGGCGGGGGCTGGCGCAGGGGCTGGCTCTGGCAGCGGCTGGCCGGCGGGATCCACCACCAGGGCGCCAGCCGGGGCCACCGGGGCGGTGGGCAAGCCGCGCAGCAGGGCGAGGTCGCGGCCGAGGGCGCCGATCTGGAGGGCCGAGCCAGGGGCGGCGTCGGGGTACTGCTCCAGGCGCGCGCGCTCGAAGTACTGCACCAGGGCCACTCGCGCACCCACGTACTCCCAGGCGGGAGCGCTCAGGGGCAGCCCAAACACCTCGACGCCGCCATTGGCCTCCCAGAATCCAAGGAATGGCTCGGCGAGCGTGTAGCCCGTCTCGGCGAAGAGGCGCACGCCCGGCTGCTCGACGCCAGCAATGGGCGGCGCGAAGCTGCGCCAGAGCGCCCCAGCGTACTCCGCGCCAAGCCGCCCGCGCAGCATCGCCCCGCCGTACTCGGGGTGCAGCTCCAGCCGACCCAGCTCGAAGTACTGCGTTGCCAGCCCACCCTCTACCAGCGGCTCGGTGATCGGGGCGCCCAGGGTACGCGGGCCGTTGCTGGCGCGCCAGTGGCCGAGAAAGCCGTACTCGTTCGTGAGGCGGTGGCCCGTGGTCGCGAAGAAGAGCGCATCGTCCTGCGCGGCGCTCTGCTTGGGCACCACCCATAGGCCTGCGGCGACGCCGAGCAGCAGGCTGGCGAGACAAGCCTGGAGCAGGCGCCTGGTGGGGCGGAGACTCATCGGGGGCTCCGGGTATGCAAAATGCAAAATGCAGCGTAATGCAAAATGCAAAATGCAAAATGCAAAATGCAGCGTGCGGGTGGCTCTGCATCCATGTCACCCCGAGCGCCGCGAGGGGTCTTCTCCAGAATCAGGGGAAGATTCCTCGCTCTGCTCGGAATGACATGGACAATGTTGCTTTGATTATAGCGTGTGTTGGCGGGCCGTCAAGGGTTATTTAGGTATTTATGCGCCTGCAACGGCATGATCGGCGGGCTCGGGGTTGACAGTTTTTGGCGTGGTGGGGAGGTAGCGCTCGGCGCGGCCCAGCGGGGTAAAGCTGAAGGCGAGCGGGATGAGGAAGGTGAGCACGCCGATCACGGCGTAGACTGTCGCCACGCTGCCGGTGCGCTCGATCACCCAGCCGCCGATCAGGGCGCCGAGCGGGTTGGCCGACCAGGCGATCACCATAGCGGTGGTGAGCAGGCCCGTGAGCATCAGGGCGCCCCAGCTAGGCCTCGCTCGCGCCGTAGCGCACGCTCACGAAGAGCACCAACTGGGCAAAGATCGTCGTGCCCACCAGATTCATCAGGGCCATCATCAGCGAGATGTTGCGCAGCAGCGGGTGGCCCCAAACATAGCTCAGCCCCTCGCGGATGTCGGCCAGGATGCTCGTGACGCGTGCGGGCCGTCGGCGTTGAAGCTGCGCCGGATGCGCCAGAGCAGCACGGCCGACACGATGAAGCTGGCCACATCGAGTAGCAGCAGATCGTAGATCGGGATCACCGCCGCGAGCAGCCCGGCCAGGAGCGGCCCCGCCACCATAGCCGCCGAGTAGCTGGCCTGAATGCGCCCGTTCGCCGTGACCATGAGCTTTTTGCGGTCTACCCGATCCACCCAGGCGCCAATGAACAGGCCGAAGCAGAGATTCGGCAACATGGCGAAGGCCATGGTCAGGCCGAGGTTGAGGGCCGAGCCAGTGAGCTGGTAGACCAGCAGCGGCATCGCGAACATGCTGATCGACGCACCGAGGTTCGAGATCGTCTGGCCGAACCAGAAGTTCCAGAAATCGGCGCTGAGGCGGCGCGGGGCTGCGCCAGTGGCTTGCGTAGTCACTGCTGCTGCTCCTCACCCGCGCGCGGGCGGGGCGATGGTGGGATAGATCCCCAGCAGAAACTCGTAGTAGCGGGCGGTCGGGTCGTCGGCGGGCGCCTGCTGGGCGGCGTACTCCATCTGCAATGCCTTCATGCGCCCGTGCAGCTCGTCGCGCTGGGCGAGGGTGAGGCGCATCCAGAGGCGACCAAGGGCGAGCCCGCCGGCCTCGGGCGTGGCGGCGGCGGGGTCGATCAGGCCAGCGGCGATGCTCTTCTGGATCTCGGCGCGGGCGTGATCGAGCACAAACGAGCGGAAAACCTCGAGGCCGGCCTGGGCCTCGGGGGCCTCGGGCGCGAAGAGTGCGCGCCCTCAACATGCCCGAGGGCGCAGCAGGGCGAAAGGAGTTTCTTGGGCTCCAGGCGCTGGTCTGGGTTTCGTTTACCGGCTTCAACGCGCTCTACTTCGGGCTGCGCTCGCCGATCAACGGTGCGATCAGCACGAACATCGGCTTTGCGGCGACGGTGGCGAGCATGTACGTGGCACTGTTCCGCATGCGTGACACGCGGGTGGCGCTATCGCAGTCCACCATCCTGCCGTGGCTGATGCTCGCGGCCGCCACGGCCAACACGGTGGCAGCCTGGAACCGCGACGAGTACTACGACGTCGGGCCGCTGATCGCGGCGGCAACGCGCCCATTCTACCTCAGCCGCTGAGGAGAGCGCCGAGGACACCGCCGACCGCGCCGATGAGCACGACGAGCCATGGCGGCAGCTTCCAGAACATGAGCAGGCCAAGGCAGAGCAAGGCGAGGCCGAAATCGGCTGGCGCGAGGATCGCGCTGGTCCAGACCGGGGTGTAAAGCGCGGCGAGCAGCAGGCCGACCACGGCCGCGTTGACGCCGCGCAGCACACCCTGGGTTGCGCTACGCGAGCGCAGCTGCCCCCAAAACGGCAGCGCCCCGAGCACGAGCAGCCAGGCGGGGAGAAAGATGGCGCCGAGCGCGAGCAGGCCGCCAGCCAGCCCGTTTGGTGCAGGCGTCTGAACCGCTCCAAGATAGGCTGCGAAGGTGAAGAGCGGGCCGGGGACGGCCTGTGCGGCGCCGTAGCCAGCGATAAACTGCGCGTTTGTCACCCAGCCGGGCGGCACCACCTCGGCCTGAAGCAGCGGCAGCACCACGTGGCCACCGCCGAAGACGAGCGCGCCCGCGCGGAAGAAGCTGTCGAACATGGCGATGGCGTGCGACGGGCTGAACGCGCGCAGCAGGGGCAATCCGAGCAGGAGCGCGACGAAGAGCGCCCAGCAGCCAAGCGCAAATGGTCGGCTGATCGGCACGCGGAACGACGGCGCCACAGGCGGCGTCTCCACCTGCAACGCTCGCCAGCCGAAGGCGCCGGCGAGCGCGATGATGGTGACTTGGGTCAGGCCAGTGGGCCAAAGCAGTGCGGCGAGCGCAGCGAGGATGGCGAGTGACGCCCGCGTCCGATCTGGGGCAAGCGTGCGCGCCATCCCCCAGACCGCCTGCGCGACAATAGCGACTGCAACGACCTTGAGCCCGTGCAGCCAGTCCACGCCGCCGCCGCCGAGCTGCGTCACCCCGAAGGCGAAGGCGATTAGGAGCGCGGCGGAGGGCAAGGTGAAGCCGAGCCAGGCCGCCAGGCCACCGAGCAGGCCCGCGCGCATCACCCCGACCGCGATTCCAACCTGGCTGCTCGCGGGGCCTGGCAGAAACTGACACAGCGCGACCAGATCGGCGTAGGTCTGATCATCAAGCCAGCGACGGCGCTCGACGAGCTCGGCGCGGAAGTAGCCGAGATGGGCGATCGGGCCGCCAAACGACGTCAGGCCGAGCCGCGTAAAAACTTGGAGTACCTCAAGCGACGAACCCTGATGTGGCGAGGCCAGCGCCTGCTCTGCATCGCTCAGCTCTTGCACGCGACGCTCCTCCTGTGACCTTGCACGATGTTTGCGGCAGGCAGTATAGCGCGCTTGCTCGGCGTGCCGGGCAGTTTATCCACAGCGTCTGATTGTCGCTACCGCCGTAGCAGTGGCAGCAAGACCCGATAGCCTTGCCCTGGCGGCGGTGGTGCCGCGCCATCGTCGTCGCGGATCGTCAGCGTAAGGCTGGCGGTGGAACCGAGGACGGCGTTGCGCGGCCCACTGAGCGCAACCACCACCGTTTCGTCGGGCTCGTCGCCGTCGTCGTTGCGGAGCGCCGCGACGAGCTTGCTGTCGGGCTGGAGCGCAAGCGCATTAATCTCTGGCGGCGCGGGCGGGATTGGTAAAACCCGCTTGGCGCTTGAGGCGGCCCACGAGCTACGCTACGACTTCGACGACGGCGTCTTTCTGGTAGAGTTGGCCGCCCTGAGCGATGCGGCCCTGGGACCCCTTGCGGGCGCCGCCCCTAGCTCTGGCGCTGACGCCTAAGCGTCGGTGGGCCGACGTGCCCGGGGCGAGCTGATGCGCGGCGCCCTTACGCTGCTCTACGTATTACGTTCAGCAGGCGCTCGGGCTTGCCACGAAACTCGTCCCAGGGGATGCGGCCGGCGGCGATCCCGTCGAGGGTGTGCCAGAGCGTGGCGTTAACGGGGGCGGGCACGCCACGGGCGGCGGCCTCGTCGGCCACGGCGCCGTAAAGAAAGCGGCCCTCCGACTGGCGCCGACCCGCCCGTAGGTCGCGCAGGAGCGAGGGATCTTTGCCGCCGCGCCCGCGCCCCACCAGGCGGCGCATGAGCGGGCGCAGTGCGAAGGCCGGGATGATGCGGGCGGCGTGCGCGATGGTGGCGGCCGGGTAGCCCGGCAGGTTCACGGGGCGCGCGCCCATGCGCCCCATCACGGCGAGCGCCTCGCGCACGGCGCGCAGGTCGAGGTCGATCAGGCGCTTGTCGGCGTAGATCTGCTCCACCGACATGGCGAGGATCGCCGCCTGCGCGTTGCCGAGCATATTCAGCAGCGCCTTCGACCACTTGAGCGCGCGCGGATCGGCGTAGACGCGGGTGGGGAAGCCAGCGGCGCCAAACGCGCTGGCCCAGTGCGCCACGTCGGTGGCTGGGTCCAGCGGCGCCAGGCCCACGCCGCCCAGCTTGGTGATCACGATCTCGCTGGGGCCTGCGACCTCGACCGAGGTCGTAATCGCGCCGGCGATCACGCGGGTAGGCCCAAAGGCCGCCACCAACTGCTCCTCGTTGCCGATGCCGTTCTGGAGCGTGAGGATGTGGCGCGGGCCGAGCGCGCGCAGCGTCTCGATAGCGCCAGGCGTATCGTAGCCCTTCACGCAGAGCACGGCCAGATCGGGTGCGCGGCAGGCGGCGGGCAGGTCGGCGGGATGAGCGGCGGCAGCCAAGCGCACCGCCTGCCTCTGCTCGGGAAAGTGCAACACGAGCGGCGCCTCGGCCAGGGCCTGCACGCCGCTTGGCCGCGCGAGCAGCGCGCTCGGCTCGCCGCCAGCCAGGGCCAGCCGCCCCGCCACCTGAAGCCCAATCGCACCCCCGCCCACAACCACAATTGACACAGTGTGCCCTTTCTGAAGCGCAGCAGCTGGAGCGCATTATAGCAGACGCGCCGCTTCACTCCACCTTAACCCGCGCTTCACGAGTCCATAACGCCCCTGTAGTAGCCTGCGTGGCTGTACCCTTGTCTACTATGAGGAGGCCACGTATGCGCCACCCGAATACGCCGCGAGCTCTTTGGCTGCTGCCGCTGCTCGCCCTGGTCGTTGCGCTCGCCGCCGTGCTGCCCGCCGTGCTGCCCGCCGGGGCCGACGACACGCCCTATGTTCGCCTGCTGGGCCGGGCCGTGCTGCCCGCCGACACGTTCGCGGCCGGCCCGCCCACGGGCTTCGCTATCACCGGGAATACCAATGGCCGCACGGTGCCATTCGCCAGCCACCCGGTGCAGGGCATCAGCGCCGTGCTGCCCAAGTGGAACGGCAATTGGATCGCGCTCTCCGACAATGGCTTTGGCGCCAAGGCCAACAGCGCCGACTATCGCCTGCGCTGGTACGAGCTCGCCGCCGACTTCGACGCCGGCACGGTGACAACCGTGGGCTACACCGAGCTGAGCGACCCGAACGGCCTGGCGCCATTCCCCATTGTGAACGGCGCGGGCGACCGCGTGCTCACCGGCGCCGACTTCGACCCCGAGTCGTTTCGGCAGGCCCCCGACGGCAGTTGGTGGGTTGGCGAGGAGTTCGGCCCTTACCTGCTCCACTTCGACGCCCAGGGCCGCCTGCTCGACGCCCCCATCGCCACGCCGGTGCCCGCCGCCCTGCTGCCCTTCGCGCGCGGTCTCGCCACAGTGCAATCGCCCGATAATCCCGCGTTCGTAAGCCTGCCAAGCGCCGATGCCCGCCGCGCCGCCGCCAACTTGCCCAGCAGCCGTGGCTTCGAGGGCATGGCGCTCAACGCCAGCGGCACCAAGCTCTACCCGCTGCTCGAGGGCGCACTCTTCGACGACCCGGTGCGCAACCGCCTGCTGATCCAGGAGTTCGACCTGGCGAGCAAGGCCTACACCAGCAAGCTCTGGTTCTACCCGATGGAGTCGAGCAGCAACGCCATCGGCGAGCTAACGGCGATCAACGACAGCGAGTTCATCGTGATCGAGCGCGACGGCGGCGAGGGCAGCACCGCCCGCTTCAAGCGCATCTACAAGCTGGATCTGCGCAATGCCGACGCCGACGGCACCCTGCGCAAGGAACTGCTGGTTGATCTGATGCAGATCGGCGACCCCGACGGAATTACGGCGGACGAAGCGGGCGCGATCGGGCTCGGCGAGGTCTTCAAGTTCCCCTTCGTCACCATCGAGAGCGTTTACCCGGTGGGCGCGCGCACGCTGCTGGTGATCAACGACAACAACTTCCCCTTCAGCTCGGGCCGCCGCCCCGGCCGCGCACCCGACGACAGCGAGTTCATCCTGCTGCGGCTGCCAGAGGCGCTGGATCTGGAGTAATTGCCTTCTTGCGCGGGCGCTGCCGCCCCGCACCCCGGCGCCAAGCCGTTTGGAAAGCGAACGGCGCGAAAGGCCGCGAACAGCGCGAAATCCGGTGCCCAGCAAAATCGCCCACGCTCGTTGGCGGTCCGAGGCATGCAGCGGCACGCGCCCGAACGCTGGCGGCCAGCAAGTGTAGGGGTCCAGGGGACGCACGTCCCCGGCGCGGGGGTTCTCAGGGGGCTGGCGGCAGCGCCCTGAGGCCGGGGTGCGGGGCGGCAGCGCCACGAAAGGGGCCAACGCACGTGCTATAATCGCGCCATTCGCCCGATGGCCGTAGCACAAGGAGACCCGCATGGCACCGCTGATCCACACCGTGAAGCCGGGCAGCAAGCTCAGACTCGCGGAGCTCGACCCGCATAGCGATGGTGGCCTCAACCGCAAGAAGGCCGAGGCCGAGCTAGAGCAGCTCACCCTGGAGATCGACGCGCTCCAGGAGCTGCTCTTCGGCGCGGGCACCCACAGCCTGCTCGTGGTGATGCAGGGCATGGACACCAGCGGCAAAGATGGCACGGTGCGCAAAGTGTTTAGCCAGGTCTCGCCCTTGGGCAGCCATGTGCACAGCTTCAAAGTGCCCACCGAGGAGGAGCTGGCCCACGACTTTCTCTGGCGCGTGCATCGCGTGGTGCCGCAGAAGGGCACGATCGGGATCTTCAACCGCTCGCACTACGAGGATGTGCTGGTAGTACGCGTCCACGGCCTGGTGCCCGAGCCGGTGTGGCGGGCGCGCTACCGCATGATCAACGACTTTGAGTATCTGCTCACCCAGACCAACACGATCGTGCTCAAGTTTTTCCTCTATATCAGCAAGGAGGAGCAGGCGCAGCGCCTGCTGGAGCGCGAGCAGGAGCTGGAGAAGTCGTGGAAGCTCTCGGCGGGCGACTGGCGTGAGCGCGAGCGCTGGGACGACTACCTCGCCGCCTACGACGACGCCCTAGAGCAGTGCTCCACCGAGCACGCCCCCTGGCACGTGGTGCCCGCCGACCGCAAGTGGTTCCGCAACTACGCGGTGGCCAAAACAGTGGCCGAAACCCTGCGCCCTTACAAAGAGGGCTGGCTGGAGTATCTCAGCAAGCAGGGCGCGGTGCAGCTGGAGGAGCTGAAGGCGTATCGGGCACAAATGTAACATGCAACATGCAAAACAGCTGCCGCGTGTGCACGCCATGCTGGGTAAACACCGCGTGCGCTTGTGCATGTCGCATTCCGCTCCGATAGCGCCGCGTCCCCTGATCCATTTTGCATGTTGCATTTAGTCTTGGTAGCGCTCGGGTGCGTAGCGAGCGGCGAGCAAACCGGTTGCCGCCTCAGGCTTGATCGACTGCACCAATACGCCTTCCTGCCCATACGGTAAGTACGCCTGGCACTCGCCCGACGGGGCGATCAGACTTGTGGCTGATTGTTGGAAGCGCATAGCATAATTGACACTGGCAAAGTAGATCGTGTTCTCTCTGCTGCGACACTGCATCGCCTGCTCGTAGTAAGGCCCGCCGGTCGCGCCCCACTCCGTCAGGCGGACACCTGCTTGATCACTCCCCGTGTGGTGGGGATGAAAGACAATTTTGGCGCCCCGCGCCGCCGCCCAGCGCACCGTCTCGGGATAGCGCCAGCCCTCATGGCAGATCGCCACGCCAAACGTTATCCCGTTGATCGCGAAGAGTCGCCGCGTATTTCCGGGCACATAGAATTGATCTTCGCTCGGGTCGAGCTGGTTCTTGGTTTGGTAGCCCTGGATCTGGCCCTGAGCATCAACAACATAGGCGACAATCTGCCGGCCCGCCTGCGTGAGCCGTTCCATCCCAAGGATCGTTGCCACCGCATATGTTCGCGCCCACTGCGCCACAGCCTGGAGCGCCCGTTCGTGCTGCGTCTGATCAAAGGGCAAGACTGCAAAATCCTGCCCGCGCAAACCTGGGAGATAGGCTTCCGGGAAACACACGATCTCCGCGCCTTGAGCCGATGCTTCGGCTAGGGAGCGCCTGAGCTTGTCTAAGCCGTCATCAAGCGATGTGGCGATACAGGGCGACGCCAGAGCAATGATCATGATGGCCTCCGTGGGTGCGCGTCTGCTCGGTGCGCCTCACTATAGCGCACAGGAACGGGCATTTCAAGCTGATTGATGCTCGTTTGCACGCCATGTGCCAGGCACATGGCACGGTTGACAAACCCTTCACTTGATGATACTCTGTATCAATCGTGGGAAGAGCTACGTCTGGCTTGGTGCGTGGACAACCCGGTGGCGGGCCCATGATGGAGGATGCATTGACACAGGAGCAGCGCTCACAGCCTGTCCCGCTGACCATTCTCACCGGCTTTCTCGGTGCCGGCAAGACGACCTTGCTCAACCGCATCCTGCACGCCGACCATGGCCTGAAGGTTGCTGTGATGGTCAACGACTTCGGCAGCATCAACATCGATACACAGCTGGTGGTGGGCGTGGAAGGTGAGGCCATCTCGCTCGCCAATGGCTGCATCTGCTGCACGATCCGCGGCGACTTGCTGCGCACGGCGCTCCAGCTTATGGCTCGGCGCGAGCCGCCCGAATATCTGATTATCGAGGCCAGTGGTGTGAGCGACCCGTGGGCCGTGGCCGAAACCTTCGCGCTGCCCGAGCTGCGCCCACACTTCCAGCTGGATAGTGTGATCACCGTGGTGGATGCCGAGTATGTGCGCCAGAACAAGCACTATGAAGATCTGATCATCGACCAGGTGAGCGCCGCCGACATCGTGGTGCTCAGCAAGATCGATCTGATCGACGCGCCCCAACGTGCCGAGGTGGAGGCGTGGGTGCGCCGGATTGTGCCGCGTGCGCGCATCCTGCACGCAGTGCAGGGCGAGCTGCCCTTCAACCTGCTGCTTGGCGTCGGAAGCTACCGGCTGGAGCTGACGCAGCCCCAGCACGAGCAGCACGTCCACGGGCCAGACTGCGACCACGAGCACGACCACGGGGCGGCCTTCAGCAGCTGGAGCTACACCAGCGACAGGCCGTTTAGCCTGCAGGCGCTGCGCCGGGTGGTGCTGGAGCTGCCGGAAGCGATCTTTCGCGCCAAGGGCCTGATCCACCTGGCGGAGGCGCCGCAGCGGCGGGCGATTTTTCAGGCGGTCGGCACTCGCGTCACCGTGACCCTCGGCGAGCCTTGGGGCGACACCCCGCCCAGCTCTCAGCTTGTGTTCCTGAGCACACCCGGCGCTCTCGATGCGGCGGCGCTCCAGGCTGTCTTCGACGGCTGCCTCGCTGAGCTGCCCGCGCCAGAGCCGCTGCAGGATCGCCAGACCTGGACGCGCGGGGTGACGACGTGAGCACGATCCGCAGTCTGGTCGCGCTGAGCGTCGCTGCCTTGGCCGCGCAAGTCCAGTCGGCGCTACGTGCCGACGGCCAGCGCGCCGTTAGCGGCGCCCAATGACGCCGACCACGACCGCCACGATCACCCTGCGCCCAGTAAACGACACGGAGTTCTGGGCGGTGGCCCAGCTCTTCGCCGCACTGCACCAGTTCAATGCAGGGCTCGACCAGCGCTTCCGCCTCGCGGCGGGCTGGGAGCCGCTGCTCCGCGCTCATTTCGAGCTCACTCAGAACGCGCCCGGCGCACTCTGGCTGCTAGCCTGGTGTGGCGATGAGCCCGTGGGCATGCTGCTCTTGGAGGCCCACACCGACTCGCCGCTCTTCGCCGACCGACGCTGGGCCGAGCTGGTGGCGCTCTACGTTACCGCCAGCCAGCGCGGCGGTGATCTGGGCATGCGCCTGGTCGAGACTGGCAAACGCTGGGCCAGCGAGCACGGCTTCGACCGCGTCCAGCTCTACGTTACCGCCACAAATGCGCACGCCAAGCAGTTCTACACCCGCTGCGGCCTCGCTCCCGTCCAGGAGATCTGGCGCGTTGTTCTCACCCCTGCGCCTGGCGCCATCCCGCCGCCCGACCCCGCCAGCGCGGGCGACGGCCACGCCGTTCACCGGCTCGAGCTCGGCCACCATCACCTCGCGATGGAGCTGAACGATGACAGCTTGACATAGTGACACGGCGAAAATAGTTTGTCAACAAGATCGTCATCAAGCTGAAGTAGTCGCCGTGTGTCGGCGCACCTGCCGCAGTTTGCGGCCAACAAGGAACTGTTGTGGGTCACGGATCACAGGCTGAGCCGACCGTCACGCTGGAAGGCGTGACGGTCGTGTATCCCGGCCTCACGCAGCCCGCGCTGTCCAACGTGACGCTCGGGCTTGCCAGTGGGCAGCGTACCGCGCTGATCGGGCCAAACGGGTCGGGCAAATCCACGCTGCTCAAGGCCCTCGTGGGCCTGGTGCCGCTGGCGCAGGGCTGCATCACGTTGCTGGGGCGTGCGGCCGCGCCCGGTAACCCGCAGGTGGCGTATGTGCCCCAGCGCAGCGATGTGGATTGGCGCTTCCCGATCACCGCCGCCGGTGTGGCGCTGATGGGCCGGGATGTCCATCTGCGCTGGCCACGCTGGCCGAGCCGGGCGGATCGGGCCTTGGCGGCAGCGGCGCTTGATCTGGTTGACATGGGTGCCTATGCCAATCGTCACATCGCCGCGCTCTCCGGCGGCCAGCAGCAGCGGGTTTTTTTGGCCCGTGCGCTGGCGCAGCAGGCCGAGCTGCTGCTGCTCGACGAGCCCTTCGCCGGGGTGGATACGGCGACAACGGCCCTGATCTTCGACCTGATCGACCAGCGCTGCGCTGCGGGCGGGACGGTTGTCGTCGCGACGCATGATCTGGCGACGGTCAGCGCCCACTTCGACCAGGTGGTGCTCGTGCGACAGCAGATCATCGCGTGCGGTACGCCCGCCGAGGTGCTCCAGCCCGATCTGCTTGCCGAAGCCTACGGCGGCCCGCTCGCACTTTTTCATCACCCGGTCGCCGTACACAAACACGCGGCGCTAGAGCCACCAGAGCTGCCGCTGCGGCACCGCTGAGGCCAGATGTGCATCCGCCCTGGTAAGGAGGCCCGCTTGGACTGGCTGCTCGATCCGCTGCGCTACGATTTCTTTGTCCGTGCGCTGGTTGTAGGGATGCTGCTTGGCGTCACCTGCGGGGCGATCGGCTGCTTTGTGGTGCTGCGCGGCATGGCCTTTATCGGGGATGCCCTGGCCCACGCCATCCTGCCGGGCGTGGTGATCGCCTACCTGCTGGGCGTGAGCATCGTGGGCGGTGCCGTGATCGCGGGCGTGCTGACGGCGCTGCTGATCAGCGCGATCAGCCGCACCGAGCAGGTGCGCGAGGATGCGGCGATCGGGATCGTGTTCACGGGCGCCTTTGCGCTCGGGATTGTGCTGATCAGCCGCGTACAAGGCTACATGCGCGATCTAAGCCATTTCCTGTTCGGCAACATCCTTGGCATCGCGCCTGGCGACATGTACGTCACCGCAGCGATCACGCTCGTCGTGCTGCTAGGCCTGGCGCTCTGGTACCGCGAGCTCCTGGTGAGCTCGTTCGACCCTGGCCATGCGCGGGCGATCGGGCTGCGGCTTGGGCCGCTACACCTGGGCCTCACCACGCTGCTGGCCCTGACGGTGGTCGGCGGCATCCAGGCCGTGGGGGTCGTGCTGGTGGCGGCGCTGCTCGTCACACCGGCGGCCACGGCGCGGCTGCTCACCGATCGACTGCCGGTGATGATCGGCCTGGCGGCGGCCTTGGGCTGCGGTGCGGCCGTGATCGGGCTCTACGCCTCCTACTACATCGCTATCGCCTCGGGCGGCGCGGTGGTGCTCACCAGCACGCTGATCTTTGTGCTGGTGCTGCTGCTTGCGCCCCAGCGCGGCGTGGTAGCCCGCTGGAACGCGCAGCGCGCCCAGAGCTTCTAGCCGGATTTGGGGCGGGCCAGACATGGGCCGAAAATCTGCGTCATCTGTGGACAACCTGCCCAACTACCAGCCGTAGTCGTGCAGGTAGTCAAACACCGCCCGTATCGCAGGGTCCCAGGGAAGCTCCATGTCGGGCAGCGTCGTCTCGGCGCCGTGCGCCCGCAGGTAGCCTGCCACGCCCTGCTGCGCGGCGTCCGTCTTCGGTTGCTGGGCGGTCAGGTGGGCGCGCAGGTAGTCGAGCACCGCCACCTGGCTCGGCTCGCTCACCGCCGGCGCAGCGGCGCTCGCAGTGCTCTGCGTCGTGCGGAAGGCCATGAAGGCCGCTGCGGAAACGAGCAGCAGGGCGAGCGCCAGCGCGAGGGCCGTCCCACGCCTGCCGATTCTGCTGCGCGCCTCGTGGTGAGACGGTGTGCCAGGCAGCTTGCGCATCGTGATGCTCCTTGTCGTCGTGTCGGCCGTGGGTCAACCCGCAGCCGACGTGCATGCGCCAAGGAAACCACGCTCGGGGCGCCAGGTGGTCGTACTTTGTCGTACAATAATCCGTACAGCCGCTTGTGGAGCCGCTCACAAACTATGTTACCTGCTCCAGTGCCTAGCGCGAGCCGCCTCATTACTTGATCGTGCCAACCACCTACTGTATAATTGTTGCATACGTGTTCTAATTCAAAGGTCAAGCAAATGAATACTAGTCTTCTAGAACGCCAGGTTGATTACTCAGGGATCGACCCTCGCTCTATCCACACCTCAGAAGTATCTGCTCCATACACAGTGGTTTCCATGTTTTCAGGCTGTGGAGGTATGGACTTAGGGTTTCGAGGTGATTTTACATTTCTTGGAAAACACTATGCTCGCCTGCCATTCAATATTGTGTGGGCTAACGAGATAAATGCAGCTGCCTGCCGGACGTATCGCCGAAATATCGACGAGAAAATAGTCTGTGGTGATGTGTGGGATTACCTGAATGACGTCCCAGCGAATATAGACGTGTTGATCGGGGGCTTTCCTTGCCAGGATATTTCCATCAATGGCAAGGGGGCTGGTATCCATG
>Ga0209591_10005410_pt1 | contig 14267 bp, 20 predicted proteins | sample MAT01_FD_187207 | JGI IMG/M metagenome (GOLD analysis project Ga0209591, IMG submission 187207) | Freshwater microbial communities from Lake Fryxell liftoff mats and glacier meltwater in Antarctica - MAT-01 (SPAdes) (version 2) | ecosystem: Environmental > Aquatic > Freshwater > Ice > Liftoff... | reverse complement strand
TAGGGATGCCAAACAATTTACTGGACTTTGTGATGCCCAAACTCGGAACGCTAAAAAGCTTGATTTTCACTTCAATGCCAGTCTTTCCGCCCTCAATCTTGCCAAATATGATGACCACCAACGCCGGTCTCAACCAGATTCCGACCAGTCCGCCTCATCCTTTTCTATGGCAAGCTACAAACGGGTTGCTTTCAATGACCATCTCATGGAGCGCTTTATTTCCCAGTTAGACTTGGACTCAACCTCCATTAAATCCCATCCCAACTATCAAAACCTCCGCTCCTACGGCATCATAACTTCCTAATTCTGTCCGAAGTATTGTCTTAAAAGAAATGCAGGCAGCCGTTCAAATTATGGCAGCCGAACTACAACGGACGGATGTTTCCAGTGATTTAGTCAAGTCCGTAATCGCTTCCCTGAAAGAGATCGCCGCTCAAGAGACACTCCAAGGAGAGCAGTTGTTATTGAAGCAGCAGTTTGAGTTGCTAGGAATGGTTCAAACCTTTAACACTGCGGCTGATGCCGAGAAACAGGCGATCGCTCACTTCAACCAAGTGAGTTCCATTCTGATGTCTAAAGTCCCCGTGGTGCAGGCGGAAGAGTTTAAGCAATGGCTTCTGGCGATCGCTGGACAGGTCGCTAAAGCGGTAAAAGAAAAGGGGAGATTTGGGATTGGGGGTGAACGGGTCAGCCGTCAGGAGTCTGGGGCGCTCTCATCGATTGATAAGGCACTGCACTTCAAGCCCTAAACCTAAAGAAGAGATTTTTGGTTGCTCATGTTCTGTTTATTCATCTGGCAACTGAAGATTTAACATCAAGCACTGATGTTTCGGCTACGCTCAACATCCATGCCTGCGGGTTGAGCGCAGCCGAAACCCAAAAGCGGTATGAACAATGATTACCGAGTTCACAATATCGTGTTCTATTTAACATCGTGTTGTATTTAACCCAGTGGAAGGAGTCAACGAATGCTAGGCTTTCTGATTGCTATTGTTGTGACCGCCGTGAGCTTGTTGATTATCTCTAAGTTGCCCTTTGGTGTTGAGATTGACAATCCAGTAAAGGCATGGACTTTACAATCTAATTCCTAATTGGGTGAGGGCAGTTCCGGCGGTGCTTAGTTTGGGGCTGATTCCGCTGATCGGCAACATCATTATTTTCGCATTCGCGGCTTGGTTGGTCGAAGGCTTTCGGTTGAAGTGGGGAATTGGCAGTGCCATTCTGGGCGCGATCGCCCTGACCATTATCAACTTCATGCTATTTTTCATCTTGGATAAAAGTGCCTTGATCGCTGCTTGAGGGCTGCTCAATTGGGTCGGGCTTGCCACTTTCTATTATGCGCTGCTGGGGAGTGCCAATTTGAATGTGGTTGCGATCGAAGGCGATTTTAATCCGACGACGCAATTCTCGTGCTGTGTTCCACTGCTTCAGCGGGATCGTTTTAATCCAGATGCGGATCACAATTCCAGTATGGGAAATCTGATCTACCCCAAACAGTTCGTGGGTATCCAAAATCACTGATTGCCATTCTGGATCTTGCGCCATGCAATCAACGGTTTCGCGGACCACCGCGAGAGCACGATCGACATCAGTATCATAAGCCACTTCAACCTGAAAATCGGCTCGTGCCCAAGTGCGCGATCGGTTTTCCACCTGAGCAATCAAACTATTGGGTAAGGTAATTAAACTGCCTTCGTCACTGCGGAGTTGAGTCACTCGCAGATTTAGGTTTTCCACCATGCCGGAGATGGTGCCAACTCTGATGTTATCTCCAATCCGAAATTGGTCTTCCAGTAAAATTAGAAACCCATTCACTAAATCTTTGACCAGGCTTTGTGCCGCAAATGAAATCGCTAAAGCAACTAATGCCCCCAGCGTTAGGATTGAGCCGGGTACTAAGTTTAACCATTGAAGCACCGAGAGAATCGCCACCACGTAGAGCAGGGTCATTTTTAACCCTTTGATCACGTTGGCGATCGTGGCAATTCGTTGGAGATATGCCTCGGTTGAGTATTGGTCTTGCTTGCGGCTTTGGATGAAGCGATCGACGACCAGATCGGTCAGTTGATTGAGCAACCCAGTTAAGAACCAGGTCAGAAGCAGCACAATCGGGATGGCGATGACTTTTTTGGCGAACCTGCGCGTTTGGGGAAAGGTATTGAAACTATAGGCAAGCCCAATCATCCAGACAAAGGCGATCGCCCAAAATATGAGCCATCGCAGAAACCGAACCGTTTGCAGTCGTCGCTCTAAGCTGAAATGATGGCGCACTTCCTGAAACGACTGCGGTGCTGCCTCTGAATCTGATGGCTCACTCAGCATCAGGTCTTGAGTGTGAATCAACGCTGTCTCCGCTGCCTGTTGTTGCTCAAGCATGTGTTTGCGTCGTCTCAAGAATGCCCAGGCTGCCCACAACACCAGCGTCAATAGGATGCTGGCAACCAGGGTTTTGACCACTGTGGCAATTTGTTGCTGCACCGCTTCAGGCTGACGAAGTTCAAGTGCCTGTCGAAGTTCCCGCTCCAAAATTTCTTCCCATTGGGTTGCTAGTTGGATTTTGCTGGTTGAATGATATTGAGCATCTGTGTCCGTTACCGTCAACAAGACCTTTGCTTCCGCTAGAGCGGCATCTTTAACAAAAAGCACAGGCTGCCCATTCAGCTTCTCTATCACCACCTTCAGCGTTTTGGGATCGAGCACGGTTCCATCTGGTAATCCACTTCTAGTCACCAGTTGTTCCAAATTGGCTTCTATTTGTCTAGCACGGACTTCGACCGGAATCTGATTGCCCGGTTCGCTGCGATTCGCTACAGCCGGAGACGCAATTTTAAACAGTTCTTGCCCATCCAGGCGCACCCCAGTTGCTTCTAATGAACCTCGTCGCTCAACACCGCTAGGAAGCGGCGCAATTCCACTGGGCATGGTGAGAGAGGGCAGTTGTCCTAGGGCGATCGCGCGATCGCCGACAACCGTGATCAGCACCATGAGTATCGCGATACTGCACATACCCAATTGGCGTAACAGGTTGGCTCTATTGCGGCAGTGGCGTAAAACTCGTGTGATTGCCATAGCAATTAAAGATGAGATCCTATCTCGCTAAACATTTCGGGTTATATCACAAAAACTATTTAAGAATGAACGATTAACCCGACTTAGACTCAAGTAAGCAACGACCTCAAAAGCCTTGCAAATCGAGTCTATCTGTGGGTGGCTGCTCTTTTTCAACACCTTGAACTCATCCTTTGCGACTCATGTTCATCACGCTCACACTCAATTTGCAACACAATCCACTCGACAGGAGAACTATTTCCCCTTTTTCATATCACTCTCATATAAATTCTCGGTTTAATCTTAGGGGATACTTGAATAGAAGCTAAGTATCATCAAGCTTTGGGCTTGGTTTCCGACAAGATCCTCAGATCCAGGCTGGAGCTATTTCGGCAAAAATAAGTGATATAGCAATGCGCTGGAAAATTAGCGTGGTAATGGCTTAATCTATACTCAGATATTTTCCAGTTGCTCTAATTTTTGAGAATAACGTTCATGAAAGGATTAGCCGGAAAGACTGCCTTAATCACAGGAGCAAGCTCAGGGATTGGGCAAGCGATCGCCATTCGTCTTGCACAAGAGGGCTGCAACATTGCGATTAACTACCGTAAAAGTGTTGAAGAAGCTGAAAGCACAGAAGAATTGGCAATGCAAAATGCCTGCGGTCAGGTAGAAGAATGTGGGGTGCGATCGCTGCTGATACAGGGCGATGTTTCCAAGGAGGAAGACATTCTCAATATGGTCAACAAGACAGTTGAGATGTTTGGTAGCCTCGATATTTTGGTGAACAACGCTGGCATTCAAAAAGAGTGCCCTTCCCATGAAGTGACTGCGAAAGATTTTGATCAGGTCTTATCTATCAATCTGCGTGGGTCATTTCTCTGTGCTAGAGAAATGATTAAGCATTGTTTAAGCCACGATCGCCCCGGCATCATTATCAATATTTCCAGTGTTCATGAGATTATTCCTCGACCGTTATATGCCAGTTATTCCATTAGCAAAGGCGGCATGGAAAACCTGACGAAAACATTAGCGTTGGAATATGCAGCACGCGGCATTCGGGTGAACGCGATCGCCCCCGGTGCCACCATCACGCCGATCAACCAAGATTGGATCGATCATCCAGAGAAGAAAGCCGCTGTCGAAAGCCACATTCCAATGGCGCGAGCGGGTAGCGCTGAAGAAGTGGCGGCAGGTGTGGCATTCCTCGCCTCCGATGAAGCCGCTTATATCACTGGGCAAACCTTATTCATTGATGGCGGACTCACCCTCTATGCCGACTTCCGAGAAGCATGGTCAGCCTAAAAAGACTTAAGAATACAAAATTTAATCGTCTATACCGAGAGGAGGAGCAATGACCGCAGAATCACAACGACTGGAACAAAGCCGTACTGGTGAGGTTGATTGGTATAAATGGGGACCCTACCTAAGTGAACGTCAGTGGGGAACGGTGCGCGAAGACTACAGTTCTGATGGCAATGCCTGGAGTTATTTTCCGCACAAGAATATCCAGGTGGAAGCGTGAATGATTGAACAGCCCTCACCGTTCGGCTAAGCGCTCACGTCGAAGCCCTAAATCCCTTTCCTTGGGGAGAGGGGCTTCACTCCGCTACTTAACACGATCGCAGGTTTCGGGTCATGCCAATGCCTATTTATCCCACGCTCTATCAAATCAACACCCGCGCTTGGATCGCGTTGTTATCAAAACAGTTGAACCGTCCGGCAACTCTAGATGATATTCCCAACACAGCCCTAGTGGTCTTCCAATGATTAGATGATGGGGCTTATATCTCTAAAAGCGTTACTTAGAAAGCATTTCGCGAAAACCTTACTCATCAACTATTGTTTGATACACCACTAGATGAAATCGTCAGTCTAGGGTTTGACTGGGTTTATTTCTTGGGAGTATGGCAGATGGGGGATGCAGGGCGAACCGTTTCTTTATCTAACCGGGAGTGGCTAGAGGAATATCGACTACTGTTAATTGACTTAAGCGATGACGATGTGTGCGGCTCTTGCTTTGCCATCAAGAGCTACAGCGTCAGCGATCGCATGGGTGGCACCTCGGCAATGGAGCGATTGCGCGATCGTCTCCACCATCGCGGACTCAAACTGATGCTAGATTTTGTGCCCAATCACATGGCTCCTGACCATGCCTGGGTGCAAACTCATCCTGAGTTTTTTGTGCAGGGAACCGAAGCACTGCTGGCACGAGAACCACAAAACTATTGTCGAGTGCCCCTCTCCACTGGCGAAGCCATCTTTGCCTACGGACGCGACCCCTACTTTGCGGGTTGGCTCGACACGCTACAACTCAATTATGGAAATCCCTCGCTTCAAGCAGCAATGCTAGGCGAATTGCTCAACATTGCTCGGCTGTGCGATGGTGTGCGCTGCGATATGGCGATGCTCGTTCTGCCAGAGATCTTCCAGCGAGTCTGGGGCATGGCGATCGACCCATTCTGGCAACCTGCCACCCAAAAAGTGCGGCACCAGCATCCCGACTTTGTATTTATGGCAGAAGTCTACTGGGATATGGAATGGACGCTGCAACAGTGTGGGTTCGACTATACCTACGACAAGTGCCTCTACGATCGCTTGGAGGAACAACATGTCGTCCCTGTACGTGAACACTTCTGGGCAGACCTAGACTATCAGACCAAATCTGTTCGCTTCCTGGAAAATCACGACGAGCCTCGCGCCGCCAGAACCTTCCCATCCGACCTGCATCGCGCCGCCGCCATTCTCACCTTTCTTAGCCCCGGTCTGCGCTTTTTTCACTAGGGGCAACTCGAAGGCTGTACCCATAAAGTTTCAGTGCATCTCCAGCGAGGACCGACTGAACCGATTGATCAAGAACTGCACACCTTCTACCGCAAACTGCTTGCCTGCTTGCGATCGCCAGTGTTGCGATCGGGCACCTGGCGACTGCTCAACTGCACCCCTGCCTGGGATGGCAACTGGACATCGAATGGGTTCATCGGCTTCACCTGGGACAATGCAGAAAAACAACGCTTGTTGATAATCGTTAACTATGCGCCCCATCCGAGTCAGTATTATGTGACTTTGCCCTATGACGATCTAGCGAATAAAACCTACTATCTCAAAGATTTGATGAGTTCTATTGTTTATGATCGCCCTGGCGATAGCCTAATTTCAGGTCTTTATTTCGATATGCCGAAATGGGGCTATCACGTCTTTGATATGCAGCTTTGATATTCAACAATCCGTTTAAACACTCTCTGGGGAATGGGGTAACAGTTCTATGAATCAATCGGTTCAAAATGTATTGACTACTCGTGCCCGCTTAGGCGAGTGCCCGATGTGGGATGCTGATCGCCAGCAACTGTTCTGGGTCGATATCTTTAATCATCGGGTTCACCAGTTTGACCCTGCCACTGGGCAAGATCGCCACTTTGATGTCGGTGATTTGGTTGGCGCGATCGCCCTAGCAGGTCAAGATCGATTGCTGTTGGCGCTGCGCGATCGCCTTGCGTTTCTCAATACCCAAACAGGCGAGGTTACAACTCTACACCAGATTGATTTTCCCTATCCCAACACTCGCTTAAATGATGGCAAATGTGATTCTCACGGGCGGTTTTGGGTCGGTTCCATCAGCGAAGAACAAGGGCAGGCAGAGCTTTATCGCTACGATCTAGATGGTTCACTACAGGTCATGGAAACTGGGCTAACCATTTCTAATGGATTAGGCTGGAGTCCCGATGGGGCAACGTTCTACTTAACTGACTCAGCACCCCACAAAATCTATGCCTATGACTTTGTGGCGGAAACGGGAGCGATTCGCGATCGCCGAGTTCTCATTGACTTAAGTGACGAGATTGCAGAACCCGACGGACTGGCGATCGACCAGCAGGGCAATATCTGGTCTGCACTGTGGAATGGCTGGGCTATTGCTTGCTTCAACTCCGACGGTCAGGAAATTTCGCGAGTCAAAGTGCCGATTCAGCGCCCAACTTGTGTTACTTTTGGCGGCTCTAATCTAACAGACTTATATATCACTTCGGCATCTGTTGGGCTAAGCCAGCAAGAAATTAAACAGGGCTTTTTTGCAGGAGATTTATTTCGCTTTTCAACTCAGGCGATCGGGTTGCCTACCCAGCCGTTTTTGGGTTAATCCAGTTCTATTTACTCTAAAATCGCGGGGGCAGCGCTTATCTAGCTGCTATTGGCTGTATCTCCCGCCAGATCTCCATTCCCACGCCCTAAACAAGATAGGCAGGTCGTACAGTTCTATTCGATCGCCATGTTAAAAAATAGCCCCTACCGTAAACCCATTAATCAGGCAATTCTAACCCTCAAGGAGAACGGCACCTATGGGAAGATTTACCGGAAGTGGTTTGGTGTTATACCTCAAGGATAGGAGGGTTGAGACAGGGATAAACAGCAGTCCTATAAGTTTCTTATGTTTATGGAGTACTTTAATAGAAGATTTATTGTTTCTGTTATTTCGATGTGAAATGAACTGAAAGGCTTCGTTAAATCAGCAATCAATTTGTTATGTAGTGCCTTTGATGGTTGAGTTAGTTAGGGTTGATTAGAGGCGCGATCGCGTCGTTTTTCCAAACATTTGCTTCGGAGTATAGAGCCGTTTCTGGGCACAAAAATGCAAATCATTTCGACTAAAGAACAGTAGTTTTGGCACATAAAATGAACCGTAAAATTTCCTTCAATCCGCTAGCTGGCTGCGTAGTGACTCTAATCGTTGGCTCTGTTGGAGTCGCGATCGCCAATCCCGTAATAGAACAGCAATCCTCTGCAAAAAACTCAGTCCTCATCGTCACGGGTTCGGGTGGCTGCAACCGTTTTAACGGTGGTTTCAAAACTAAAGGCAATCAGTTGACCATCAATCCTCTTGCCACCACTCGCAAAGCCTGTGAAGAGAGTTTGATGACTCAGGAGTCGAGGTTTTTGAAGGCGTTGCAAACGGCACAGCGCTATGAAGTCAATGACCAGGGACTACAAATTTTGTAATTGCTCAACCTAGGCAAATTGGTAGTTACAGCCCTTTTTTCAACCATTTTCGGTTCCTTTCCAGCTAAGAATCTTGCGTTATGGGCTTTTAGAGGATTTTCTCCGAGCAAAAAATGGCTGAAACCCGCATTTCTTCTGAGTTGAGCAATTACCAAATTTTTTATAAGACAGATCAAGGGTCAGGCGTTTTGCGCTTTACCTCTCAAAATGTTAGAGGATTATGGTAAAAAGCACTGATGAAGTACACAAAGGTTGAATATATGCCTACTCATTTCTCCATGGTTTGGCTATTCACCTCACTCGTGAGTTTTAGCGTCTTAGTTCAAGCTCAACCCGCAGCGACGCAGACCAAAACACCTCCTCAAGCCGAACCGAAAGATGCACCTCTACCGCCCTTGCCAGCAAACCGTAAGCCGCTACCCCTCGTGGGCGGGGATGGCAGCGCGGTCACAAAAACTGCCTCCGTACCGGGTCTGAGAGTACCGCTACCGGGTCCTGTTCCTAGTGTTGGCGTGTGCGGAATAATTGGAATATCGATTGGTTTGTTCCTAGCAGTCAAGCCTTCAAAACGTATCGAGTCGTTTTCATGCCTCACACGGATGCAGAATACAGCGTGAATATGACGCTGAAATATCCTGATGAGTCGATTGATCAGTTTTATCGGGAGCGGGGTCGGCAGTTTCCTGCAAACAAAGTTGTAGTCGTTAATACGTCTCTTCGAACCGATCTGCAACCCTTTCAGGTGAATACCAATATTGGTGGGCTGCAATCAGTGGGTGCTAGATATACGGTGGCAGTGGCGGGTTGCCTCTAAAAAATGCGGACAAGCTAGTGGCAATCATTCGCTTACATTTTCGCTTATAGGGAGGAGGCATCTCGTGAATACGTCAATTTCTGCTGAGTCCGGCACGGTCTACACGGGCGACACGATTCAGGGTACGTCGGTGATCAGTCATCTCGATATCAATGACCTGGAACCGGGCAAGCAGCACCGCTTTTTCTTTCAGGGTGTGCAGATGGGCACGGGGCAACATTGGTATGTGCCTATCGTGGTGGCAAAGGGCGATCGCCCTGGCAAACGGATTGCGCTGATCACGGGTATCCACGGTGATGAGTTGAGTTCAATCGACGCGGTGCAGCGGATCATGGCGAATCTCGATCCGGCGCAGATGTCAGGCACCGCGATCGCGGTCTATGGTATCTCCCGTCCGGCAATGGAATACACTCACGCTCAGTGGGCGATCGCTCAAGGCGGCGGCTTATTGATCGACATGAACCGCGTTTGACCCGGTGACGAAGCCGGTATCAACGCGCCAACACGCCATGCCGGACTGTTGTGGAACCGAGTATTCAAACCCAACATCGACATCGCGATCGATTATCACACTGCATCTACTGGCAGCGATTTCACACTGTTTCTCTTTGCCGACTTTCGGAAGCCAGAGATTCAGCAGATGGCGGAGTTGTTTCCAGTTGAGCAGATTAAGAATGATCCGGGTGAAGGCGGCGCACTCGAAACCGCATTGATTGCAGCCGGCATCCCGGCACTAACGGTCGAAATTGGTAGCCCTCGTATCTTTGATGCACAGAAAATTGCCCTAACGGTTGAAGGCAGCATCAATGTATTCAAGCACTACAAAGTGATTGAGGGTGCGATCGGGCGCACATCGAAGGAAGCTGGAACCTTTTTCGGCGACGAATTTGAGACGATTCGTTCTACAGTCGGTGGTTTCCTTGAGATGCTAGTTGATGTTAAAGAAAAGGTCACATCGGGGCAGAAGGTTGCCGTTCAGCGGAATGCTTTTGGCGATATCGTTGCCGAGTATACGTCAACCGTGGCTGGTGAAGTTGCCACGATCGCACGAGATGCACTCAGCGAACCAGGCTCACGAGTGATGCAAATTTTGTACAACAGCACGGACTTGAAGCGTGACCTCGGCACCGACCATGAAACCAGAGACGGCTATTGACTCGTGTTTTCAATCTTGCAGCGATCGCAGTGATGCCGCTGCCAACTCTAGTTTGACACAAGATGTAGAGAACAATAAATTGCGATCGCCTCTTGCGACCTATTGAACTTGTTTTTAGCTGAAACGTTCTGTAAGATGTGGAAAATTAAGCTAAGTTGATTAACATCGACTGATCCGGGAAATATGCCAATACTGGAGGCAAAAATTCCATGATTACTACTAATGATTATCTTACAGATTCTCAAACGCAGCTTAAGGAGTCGCAGAAGAAGTTCACAGAACTCTGGAGCGAATCCCAAAAAGAGTTGAAAGAGTCGCAGAAAAAGCTGACTGAAGCATGGACTGAAAGCCTTCCCAAAAAGACCACTCAGGCGAGTCCCTCTGAAAATTTTGAGAAAACTATGAATTTTCAACGAGAACTGATCAATTCAGTCATCAATACTCAACAGGTGACCGCGCGTTTAGCAATAGACATGCAGAAGCAATTTTGGGATGACTATTTCCAAACGACACAGAAGATGTCATCGAAGGTCAAAGCCAACTAACAAGTAAACAAGGCAATGAATTCAAAAGAGGGTGCTGATATCAGTACCCTCTTTCTGTTATTACGTTTGTCTGCCTAAGCTCCTAAACCCAGCGATGTTCTTAGCCATGCGATATCATATCAATCGCAACAGTCACCGCCAAAATTACAGCTATTTCCAGTAGAGTGGGCACTGTCCACAATTTTTCAAAGCGTTTCACCACATAGGTTTTGGGCAGTGCCCACCCTTGATTGGGGGCGGCAGTGGGATTCATTGGAATCAGCTTGACGAAGATATCAGCATCAAAAATCTAATTCTTGGGCAACCATCGGCAGAAAGTCAAAAATCGTTTCAGTGGTGGCTCAGTAGTCGAGTAGTGACGGTCTGATGAGTCGCTGCACCGCAAAATACGTCAATGCGATCGCGCTGTTGGTGCAGAATCGCTTCAATCTTGAGTGTTTCTGGTGTTTTCATAGACAATCCCGAAACTTTAACCATATCTGCACTTTAAATCCATCCCTTTTTTCTTGCTATTCCGATCGCCCCTTCTGGTGATAAGCGCGATCGCCCATGAGTGATTGGCGTAAGGGCGATCGGGTTATTAGAAGAGCAGGGTACACAGTTTTTCTACAATCTGCTCGTGGGTCTCTGCGGACAACTCGCCTAGCTATCGCTGGATCATGGAGTAGCGCAGCGTGAGTAAATGATTTAGCCTCAGTGTGGAGTTTTTTTTGAGTCCAGTGATGGCAAAGTCAGGGTGAGTTACATCTAAGATCAGGTCGGTAGCCAATGGTTGAGTCGGAATGCGACTGGTTATGAGTGCGAGAACGACATGACAATATTCTCCGATCGTGTCTGTTAACGCATAGGCAGGTCGAATTTTGCTATCAGATAAATCGTCGTAAGGGAACTCGACCAGAACGATGCTACGCTTCATGGTCGATGGGTTTGCCATCTTCTAATGTGTAGATGTCTTCTTCGGGATCATTGAGAACCTCGATCGCCGAAGTTTTAATGGTTGATAAAGACCATTCTTGCGCGTCGTCTAGCTCAGGAAACAGTAAGATGCCTCGAAAGCGCGTGGCTTTTGTGGCGGTCAGCGGTTGGTCTAACTCGACGTTGCCCTGTTCGTTAATGCTGCCTGTGATTTCGATGGCTTTCATATGCTGTGCGATCGCTCAACTGCTTCTAAAGTATCTTATTTCTGCGATCGCCCCTACATGATTCGCTCAAGTGCGATCGCTATAAATGAGCAAGCATTCTCAGGATTCGGCAAACGGATTGAGGATAGAAATCTGGCAATTTTCAAAATCGCGGGTGTTGCGTGTTAGTAAAGTGAGTTGGTGAATCTGAACTGTTGCGGCAATGAGTATGTCTGCCTGAGAACGGGTTTTGCCTTGAGTTCTCAAACGCCCTCGTAAATTACCAGCGCACTGGGCAATCTCAGCAGTAATTGGAAGGACGTTGCAGTAGTCAATTAGAAATCTTTGGAACCAAGTTTGGATTCTAGCGTTGGGTTTGGAAGTTAAGCCATAGAGAATTTCCTCCAGCGTGATCACACTCAACGATAGCGACGCAACGGTTGCACTCCACTCCACAACGCCTGAATTGGGTTGCGATCGCGCTAATTCACTGATGACGTTGGTATCACAAAGAAAAGTCATGAGGACTTTCGGCAAAGGGATTTGAGCGATTTCCGTAGGGATCGCTTTGCGAATCGCGGCGAGGAGGCACTTCCAGCAGATAATTTTCCTCTTCACAAAGTTCCCGTAACTCTGCAAACGCAATAGCTAAGCCGGGTTTCTGAGATTGCTGCTGCCAAACGAGAAACTCCTGAAAAACGTCCGCTTTAATAACGGCTGCAACCAATTGATTTCGGTCGTAGATCAACTGAGGCTCTTCAACAACCGCCTGAATTAAATCCGCGAATTTCTGTTCTGCGTCCTCAAGTTTCCAGGGCATATTTTTGTGAGCTAAAGAAGATTCATCTAAATTGTAGCCTCACCGCGATCGCCCCGGCATAAATAGCTCAAGGGCGATCGCTCGGCATAATTGGCTCAAGGGCGATCGCTTCTATCTAGTGGTGCTAATCTGTCTAAAGAAGCGGTGTATAGGACACTCAAAACCTGGCAGAGTAGGGGATGTAATGGTATCTTGAACGTTGTAAGTAGCGGCTCGTTTAAGAACTGCACTCTCGCGGCGGTACACTTCGATCTGTTGCAATTCTCGGTTGACGATCCAATATTCCTCAACTCCCTGGGATGAGTAGAGTTTGAGTTTGGCTTCCCGGTCTCGTCGTTCATTCATAGTGCCCGAAGACAGGACTTCGACGATTAGTTCGGGTGCGCCGATAAAATGCCCCGCTTCGTCTATGAAACGCTCCATTCGTTTCACACTGATCCAAATCGCGTCTGGGATGACATTATCAGCATCGCTGAAGATAATGCCAGGAGTTGGAAATGCTTCTCCTAGTTGCGTCTCGTCTGACCAATCTCGTAGTTCTGCACAGATGTTGAGAATAATGGATTGATGTCTGAAGTGGGGTGCCCTAGTCACAAAGAGTTCTCCGTCAATGATTTCGTAGCGCTTCCATTCGTCGGCTGCGAGGAGGTCGAGATCGGCAGTCGTCCAGCGAACTTTTTCAGATGAGGTTTGACTCATTGTGTGTCTCCGCGACTTTCTTTCTTTCTATTTTCGCTTGTTTCACCGCAGAGATCGCGCCTTCTCTTCACAACGGCGATCGCGCCGGCATAAATAGCTCAAGGGCGATCTCTCAGCATAGTTGGTTTGAGGGCGATCGCGTGATTCAGTAAGCCAGGAACACAATCTAGCTACAAGTCTCTAAACGCCTCATGGGTGATTTGGCTTACCGTCTTTTAATGTGTAGATGGCTTCTTCGGTATCATTGAAAAACGCAATTACGATTCCCTTCCCCATCAGCCCCAAAATTATTTGCTAGTTCTAAAAACTTCAAGATTTTCAATTAGAGTAGTTAGATCGCCTGGTATTTCCTTACGCATAAATTCATCAACGATCTTAATATCCGTCAAGTTTACACAGTATAACTTTTGAACCTCATCTCTTAACATTCTTAAAATCTGTTTCCCAGGCACAATTTCCATTCGCTCGTCTAATTTTTTCCATTTCTCTTCAAAGAAGAGCATGGTTTCCGTCGTGAGTGTAGCGGTATCTTTTCCAGTATTTTTCAGGAAGTCAGTTCTTTTAGCAATGTACTGTCCTTGAATTCTGATTTTCTCCTGTTCAGTAACCCTATCAAGAATTTCACTAGCTGTTTCGCTCTTTTCAATAACCGTCTGAGAACGCTGCTCACGTTCCTTAATTGCTTTATCTAAAACTCTCTCTAAAACAGAAGGAACTAATAAATAATTTTTGATTTCTTTTCGTTTGTGAAAGTGAGCTAGTCTTAATTCAGAATTTAGTCCTTTATATATATCTGTAATGTGTTCATCACAGAAATAATCTCGATCATAAACTGCAACGATAGGAATGTCTGCCTCCAAAGTTTTTGATAATCCCCAAGCCAAAGCTTTAACCCTGGTTGACTGACAAAACTAATTGATCCCATATTGGTACGTTTGTATGTTGAACTCCAGTCGATAGCATCGCTTTTCGTGTTGTTTACGGGAGGCTATCGCTGGGTCAGGATCGTGATTACCAATAAATCGGACTTGGTGAATCAGTCGCCAGCCGCACTCTAGGGCTGTTTTTACCC
>Ga0209591_10005404_pt1 | contig 14276 bp, 6 predicted proteins | sample MAT01_FD_187207 | JGI IMG/M metagenome (GOLD analysis project Ga0209591, IMG submission 187207) | Freshwater microbial communities from Lake Fryxell liftoff mats and glacier meltwater in Antarctica - MAT-01 (SPAdes) (version 2) | ecosystem: Environmental > Aquatic > Freshwater > Ice > Liftoff... | reverse complement strand
CAGTAATGTTCTTAACTCTCAGATCGCACGTGACGCTGAAGCAAAGCAAGCCAGACTGGCTACGGGTAAAAGCGCCCCAGTGGGAGCGCGTTGGCAATGTAAAAGAAGTCCTGCGAGATTTGGGGCTAAATACGGTGTGTGAGGAAGCCTCGTGCCCCAACATTGGCGAGTGCTTTAGCCACGGCACGGCCACATTTTTGATTATGGGACCCGCCTGCACTCGCGCCTGCCCCTACTGCGATATTGATTTTGAGAAGAAGCCCCAGCCCCTCGACCCCACTGAGGGCGATCGCCTCGCCGAAGCCGTGCGCCGTATGGGGCTAAATCATGTCGTGATTACGTCGGTGAACCGGGATGACCTGCCCGATGGCGGTGCGTCGCAGTTTGTCAAGTGCATCGACGCCGTGCGCCAGCTATCGCCCAATACCACTATTGAGGTGCTCATTCCTGATCTGTGCGGCAACTGGGAGGCGCTGGCGATCATTTTGGCGGCGCGGCCAGAGGTGCTAAATCACAACACCGAAACGATTCCCCGGCTATATCGACGGGTGCGACCCCAAGGTGACTATGAGCGGACGCTGGAGCTATTTCGGCGATCGCGGGCGATCGCGCCCCAGGTCTATACCAAATCTGGCATCATGGTAGGCTTGGGCGAAACCGATGCCGAAGTGCAGCAGGTGATGCGCGATTTGCGCGGGGTCGATTGCGACATTCTCACAATTGGGCAATATCTCCAGCCCAGCCCCAAGCATTTGGCCGTGCAGGCGTTTATCACCCCCGAGCAGTTCGACGCATGGCGCGATTTTGGCGAAAGTATTGGCTTTTTGCAGGTGGTCTCGTCGCCCCTCACCCGCAGTTCTTATCATGCCGAACAGGTGCGAGGACTAATGCAGCAGCATCCCAAGGCAGAGTAGCCCTAGGATGTTTCAGAGTGTGAATTTCTTAGTGGTGCAGAAAACTTTTTGGAATCTCAAGATGAGAAAACCGTGACACGGGAGAACTCAATTCGCGTTTCTACCTGCGATCGTTTGTTGAGGGAAGCAGCGGCAGGCGGTGGATTCTTTTGCGGTAAGGTGGCTAACCTGGGAATGGGAAGATGTTGGTAACACAACCGCTTAATCTCGCGTAAACCTAATTGTAAAAGCTCAATCCCCGTTGGCTATGTCAGTCAAGTTGGTTGCGCCGACCTTTACTGACGACCACCATTGCAATGGCAATGGCAACCAGCGTGGCAGAAGCTAGCAACATCAATAAACAATTGAGGGCTTGCGGATCGCGCAAGTGAGAGCGGATGAGTTCAAACGCAGCTGACTTGTAATCCTCAAAATGTGGTTCGATTCCCCCAAATCGCTGCCGATAGACTTCAAACGCTGGGCAGTAGTCCTCAAAGCCCACGGTGGCACTGCCATGTTCCAACACCGTTTGACCCAGTGGAATGGAGCACCCCCCCAAACTAAACAAACCTCTATCATAGATAAAGTAATTTAATCGTTCCATATGGCTGCGGGCTTGGCAGTCCCGGTGACTTAAATAGAGCAACCAGTGGCTCAGACAAGAACTTTGAGCTTGCAAAATGGCAGCGACATTCTCACAAAAAATTTGCAAATGTCGTTGATCTTGGGGGCAAATCCATTGACTTAGTTGAGCTTGCAGTTGACGATAAAGTCGGGGGCTTGACATACCGGATGGCTTTTCGTGTGGAAACTTGAGCTTCCCATGTCGTCCCCCGCTCTGTCACCCTTGTCTCACAGTGAGACGTCATATATATCCATCGCTTCAGGATTTTTCTGTACCACTAAGGGGATCAAACATACAGTCTTCCCACTCCTCAAGTGAGCTCTTGAAGGCATGATCGAGTCGTTGCTCAAAGAAAGTTTTTAGCCCTCCAAGCGAAAATTTCTGCAAACGATTCACAAAGATAATGGTTTGATTCAGGCTCAAAAGAAGATGTTCAGAGAGGGCTGTTTCCCAAAAGCTGCTTTGGTCAGCGATCGCTCGAGTCATTAAGTGAGCTGCGCTATGAATCGCTGACCCAATGAGCCAGGGAATCAGGAAGCTTTCCTCTAAGCGAAAGCGATCTGTGAATTCGGCTATGACGCTCCAACAGCCATAAAGTTAATTCCGTGACCGTCTTTGGATCGGGTGCAAGATTTTTGATGTGCAATCAGAGAACAACTTGTGCAGCATTAAGTTGGAAAGAGAGTGCTTCCATTCTGTATTTTGCAATTACACATTCTGTATTTTGCAATTACAAGCTAGATGGCTTTTCAGCTTGTGTTCCTGGCAAAATAACGCTAGTTGCCTGAATCGATGGCACTCTAAACGGCAAATGTAGCTGGTTAAGGTGTTCTTCTAAAAACTGTTTAGCCCTGTTTAGTTGTTGGCAAATCATAGTTGAGGACAGATCAGGAGATGGGTGTAGCTCAGTCACTTTCTTGAAATCTTTTATGTGTTGATTGAGTATTTGGATGAGTTCCCAGTCTTTCACAACACGAAATCCTTTAACTGGATCACTACTGAGAGCTACAGCGGATTGCCGAATAATCTGAGACTCTGCGCTGGTCACGCGATCTGTAACCAGAAAAACAAATAATGTTTGGCTGAGTCCTGGTAATGTGGTGAGACCACTTGTGTAGCCGATGGCTTGAAACAAAGCAGCATTTAGTAGTTTGTGTCCTACCCCTAGAAGATGGCTTGAATCCCCTTGGCTGCGTCGCCCACGATCGAAGTGAACCTGTTCATACTCTCGCTGAATTGCAGGTTCAGTACGCCAAGACTCTGGAGTCAAAAAAGCCAGACCCGATTCCGCTTGAGTAATCCGTCGTTTATTCAAATGCAGCATTGCTAGGAAAAAGGGCTGTAGATCTTGCAAATCTAGTTGTGGAAGTAGCGACGAAGCTTGTTGAAAGTCGAATTTCTCACAGCTCCCTACAATCTCCTGAACGGCTGAAACTGCATCTTGTCCGCCAAGCTTTGCTGTTTTGCGATCGAACCATTGATTTAACTGGTCGCTGTGATGGTCGGCATCGCTAAAAATCTCCTGAAATAGCTTGGGTGAAGTCATCCCTAGAATGAGTTGCAGCAGATCTTCAGGCTCATCCATTACCTGCTGTAGGGACTGCATAATGCTGTCAATCTTTTGATTGAGCTTATCCCAAATTAAAGTTTCCACAGTTTGTGGGTTTCTGAGGGTAATGACTTCAACCGGGTGTTTTTGCCCGTACCGATTTAAGCGCCCGACTCGCTGATGCAAGCGCATAGGGTTCCACGGTAAGTCTACATGAATTAGTGAATAACAGTTTTCTTGTAAATCAATGCCCTCCCCGCCTGCCTCAGTTGAAATGAGAAACTGGACTTTACCTCGATTAAATCTTTCGGCAGCAGTTTCTCGCTTCTCTCGAAATCGACGGCTTTTCTTCTCAGAAGGTACAATCACATCCTCTACTTGTTCATCTCCATTAATAAATGTGACGCAAGCCTCACCATGCCTTGCTATCAGTGCGGACATTAAAAGCGACTGGGTTGCTTTGTATTCAGTAAAGAATAGAACCTGGCGATTGTTAAACTCGTGTTCAACAACTTCCAAAATCTTCTGAATTTTAGTTTCTTGTTGAATTGCATCAGCAGCTTGAATCAGTTCTTTCAAACGAGGTTCTTCGTCCTGCATTAGTCGAATTGATTTAGTAAGTCCTACTATTTGTTCTTCTAACTGATTAATTTTGTCACTTTCTATAGCTTCATGATCTTCTAATATTTCTAGTTTTTGTTCAAGTGTTTTAAGTTCAGTGCGATTACCGTCTAACCGACTAAGGCGACCTTCGAGGGCATGTTGAATTGCCGCAACTGAACTAGAAGCCAGTTTTTGCATACAGATTAACGTTAGCATTACGGCGCGTTGATTAAAATCATTAAGTCCAGAAGCGTAAGTTTTCCCGGTTAAAATGAATTCTGTAAGCTTGTTGTAGAATTGATCCTCTTCGGGCGAGTAATGATAGGTTTTCGATCTCACACTCAAGGGAAAGAATAGCTTTCCCCCTTTCATATCTGTTACAGACTGCTTATTATTCCGGATCATTACGTCTCGGAGTAGCGGCATCTGCTCTTGTAGGGGTCTATGAGGATCAAACAAATCGTCTCGCAACAGTTTAAGAAGTGAGAAAAACCCATAGTCCTTGCCACGGTGGGGTGTCCCCGAAAAAAAGATAACAGATCGCACTTTGCGATGCTTATTGATTAATTTTTCAACGAAACTGTAACCCAGAGTTGGTCCGCTCTGCTCATCAGCGTTTAAGTGGTGTGCCTCATCGACAATCAGTAGGTCCCAAGGTTCTGCTTCCATCAGCCGTTTGTGTCGATCCCGGCTGTTCTGGCGTAGAGTTGGCAAGGACGCAATCACTTGATGATGAGTATTCCAAAAATCGCTTTTGGCAGTGTCTGCTTCAGCCGTGTAACGAGTACACCGAATATCAAACATGGTTCGTAGACGATACTGCCACTGATCAACCAAAGAAGCTGGACAAATAATGAGAATACGTTTAACAGCTTGCTTATTCAACAGAGTCCACAGAATCAGCCCTGCTTCGATTGTTTTTCCCAGTCCAACATCGTCGGCTACTAGCCATCGAGCAGGTAGTTCTTGCACGACTCGCCGACAAACCCATAGTTGATGGGGCAATAAAGTAATCCGTGCTAAAGAAAAGATGCCCCACTCGTCATTGACTGATCGAATTGCTAAAGCCTGTACCCGTGCAACGATTTCTAGTGATGGCTGCCAGTTACCTGTTCTTATTTCCTCTTCCAGAGAAGATAAGCGAGTCAGTTCTTCCCTTGGACATTCCTCTAAACCGTGTTCAAAACGGACAATGATAGTGATGCCCTCATCGGCTCTAATTTCACCAAGCCCATGTCGAGAATGTGAAACGCGATCGCCGCTGTGGAATTTAGCATCCATACTTAAAGTCCCCCCTTTTCTAGCTCATTCAGGTTCTAGGAATGATTCGACCGTTTGACAACGTTACAAAACTTCCATCTTCGCGAAAAGACTCATACTGAGAATGCTCTTCATCGAGAATACTTTCGTACCAACTAACATCATCTCGAACTTGGATATTACGAAGATCTACTTCCGAGGAACTCTCTGAATACAGCTCGAAGGGGATGTCGAAGCAATCGTTAAACGTTGGATCATCCGACAAACCTATCCTTAAAAATTCTTCTTCTAAAAATTTGTAGATCTTGGAGGAAGAACGAGAGTCTGGTTTGCTTAAACCTTGGCAGCCCAAATACATCAATAATCTCCTGACATTCGCTCTTGGAACAAAACAGTGCAAAGGAACATAAGCGTTTGAGATCGGCTGGAGAATTTCTAAGCGTAGCAGTTCTCTTAAGACAAAATTCGCCCCGATGCCCAACGGCAATGGAGGAGCATCCGCCCCGCCGCCTTGAAATTCGGAATTACTGCGCGACGAAGTAATGAGATTTAGATCAAAATCACGCTGAACTCCCTCAAGACTGAGAAAAGAGTCAATGTAGGCGTCAAGATAGCTAGCAGTCCGGTAAATGCTTGGAAACTTTTCCATCCAACAGTACCAACTTGTGCTTTCGACTTGCTTTTCCATATACTCATTTAGAACTTCCATCCATTGCCTAGGAGATGAGCGTGGATTTGGGGTAGAGAATTGCTGCCACCAGCCTCTCTCCAAGCAAAATCGGATGAAATCTCGGTGCTGTTCATGTCTTGTGCGTCCCATTCGGTGAGTCATTCCTAAGAACAAGAGCGTTAGCCATGCACTTCGATCTCGATCTCGAAGTCCTTGTTGCATCTCTTCGACCTCCAAGGGGTAAAGGCATTCGTTATATTGCCGAATTTTAGACTGATGATTTTCTTGCCACCAACTAAAGAGATTGCGAAGAACTTCACCCGGATTCGCCGCTCTGTCTTCAGTAACATCGAGTAGTTTGCTTTCATTTTCGATGCCCCCTTCTTCAGGTACAGGGTGGATTGTCAACTGATTCCAACCGATTTCACCGCTACTCGCCCGCTCTGCTTGAATCTGCTGGGCGTTAATTTCTAGTGTTTCTCGAATGCCTGAATATTTCTCCATCCAGGTTCCACTGAAAACCGCTGTTAGCTGAGTTGCAAATCCCCCTTTGCGTTCACCTGACACAAGATAATTCAAAACCGCTTGTTTTCGGGTATCTGTATCTGCATCCAGCGCCCATTTGATTAGCTCTTCAATGGAAACTGTATCTCTGTGTTCGCGACAAGTCAGAAAGAATTGAAGAGATGCCTGGGTGTATGCTGAATGAAGTATACGATCGCAGGGAGCAAATGCTGCTAATCGCTGTTCCTCTAGGCTGTCTGTGTGAATTCTAATTAGAAGTTGACGAGCAGGGATATATTTCTGACTGTCTTCACTTTCAAAGTAGATGAATCGATCTACCAGTATTGAGCGAATTGCATCATGCTCTGATTTGTGAGAGATTTTCCATGTGCGTACCATCTCAGGGGCGATTACTTGTCCGAGTTGATCTGCTGTATCAAGCTTAATCTGGCAATTTCCCAACTCTTTATTCAACACATCAACCAGCTTGAGGCTCCGAGGTGTAGGAGTGTCTGTGCCTAGAAGTTTCTCGACGGATTGCCAAACGGTGTGATCTACTAAGCGATCGGTAGAATGGTTTTGGTTAAATTGCTTCCAGCTAATTACCTGCTCAAAGATAGAGGGATCTGCAAGTAGCCCTTCTATCCGATGAGTGACTCTTTCTAGTCGGACTAATTGACGAGCTCGACCCGATAATCCGTTTGGCAAAGCAGCGTGAGAAGCAATTAGGAATCCCATGCCACAATAAGCGCCCCCCAATCCTTTCTGAAGCAGTTGATCTATGGTGCTATCACCGTTTTGGTTTGACCAGTCCACAGCTAACACATGCCAAAGAAACTTCCAGAATTCATAAGCATCAATCTCCCCAAGAGCGAGAGTTTCGGAGAACGAGTTCCAATTTGCCATCGTAAGTTGAAACAATTCACAAAGTTTCTCACCCAAGTTTTCACCCATCCGCGTGATCAAGTCTTGGTTGTGGCTAGAGTTGCGATCGAGACTGGTGCGTCCTGTAGTAATATCAAACGCGCCATTGATGACAAACCTCAAGCCTAAAGATTCTTTTGTTGGAGCGGTGACCCAAAACGTTGGCAGTTTTTTTAGAGGAGAAGAATCCTGCGAGAATTTAGCCGGAAGTACAATTGCTACATCACCAGAACGCAGGCGAAACCGCAGGAGCTTGTGTTCTTGCCACTGTCCTAAATTATTTGGGATTCGGATTGTTCCATATTCAATATCGTCAATGCCTAGAACGAGCGCAGGATTCCAGCTTAAAGTTTCAATTGACCTAGAAGCGTTAGCCAATTGACAGGTTTTAATGGTTTTAATATGCTTGGCAAAAACTAGGAGCAAGGCGGCTTGCTGCTTAAACTCGTCGATTATGTCCTTTGCGGGTATGTCTGAATCGAGGGGTAAATCAATTAATGTTCCATCTGTTATTTCTGAAGCTGCTTGCTGCAATTGACGACGTAGGTTACGAACCCGTTCTTCATCTGCTTCTTGGTGATCACGACGAGGTAGTGCGAAAGGCAGCAATCCTGCTTGAATTGTGAAATTCAAATCGCCGCTGACAATATAAGGCTCTTGAGAGATGAGATGAACTGTTTTGAAACCTAACCCAAACTTGCCAGTTTCGCTCTCAGCTTTATCTGAGATATTAAAGTTCAGCATTTTAGATAGGTCGCGATTAAAGCCCTCATTCTCAAAGCTTTGGTTAGGTACATCGGGATGAACTGCCAGATTAATCGGTCTGCCCCAGTGCATGACAGTTAAACGATTTACATCCCAATTCAAAACGTAGCGAGATCGTTCAGGTAGGCTCCGACCCAGCATCCTTTTGAGTTCTGCCAAGGAGTCGTCAGCGTTTTGAAATAACTCAAAAGGAATACTGGCGATGCTATACCCATATTGTCCCTGTCCGATTTTCTTCCGCACTGCTTGCAGAATATCGCTAATAGCGTTTGAGTCTACCTCAATTAATCGAGTGAGATCTGCTTTTGCGTCTTTCAAAGATTCTATGACTTGAGCATGCCTTCTTGTCGCTCTGGCATCAGAGCGTACCTCAAGTTCGGTAAGCTCTTGCTCAAACTTGTCTATTTGACGTAGGAAATCCTTAATGCTTTCGGCTTGCACTCCTAGCATTCTCAAGATAAAAGACAAATTTTTAACGATATAAGCTCGCGCAGAATCTACATAAAGGCGTTGAGAATCTTTTAACTCTTGCCACACTTTATTCAGCGATTCGGTCTCTGTTCGATAAATTCTTTTGATCAAAATTGTGACAGAGTTGAGCAGAACTTCAGATAGAGATTGGGAGTCTTGTAGCTGAAATTCTAGTAAGGTAAGTTCTGTCGTTAAATGGTCAAATTGACCGACGAATAGGTGCTCAGGCACTTGATTTTGCTGAACGCAGGCGCTAAATGAATTACCAAATAAGTTCTCGATTCTCTGTGAGAAATCTCCAGACGGTTGGATTTTGATTGTGAAATCCCGCTTTCTTAAATCTTCTGACCAGAGTAATCGCTCTCTCAACCCATCAAAACTACGGCTCTGAAGATAAGATTGGGCGAGTTGTTGAATGTTTATATCAGTACCCACCAGCAAGCATAAGAAACCGCCGACCACTTCAGAAGGGAGATAAGGTAACCAAGGACGAAAGTATTTTTCTAGCTGTTGAGCACTTGTTTCAAGTGACCCGGTGGAGATAGTTATAGAGGTAGAAGAGGCTGAATGAGTCGAGGTTGCAGTTGATCTTTGCCTCAACGAAGAGATTAAAATCTGCTGCTGCGAACTATCTAGAACAGATGTTGGGTCAATGCCCGTGTAGCGCTCACCATCACATAGTTTATCTGGCGATTCCCATTGCCTTATCTGATTGATCTGATTGAGTAGTTGGATGCGGGGTAAAATTACCACATTAAATGTTTCTTGACAACAGGCGAGTTTTAAGTAGTGGTTATAAACTTCAACGACTTCCGTCTGGGGAGTCGGATATGTTGCTGTAATCCAGTTCAGGATACTACATGACCGCTCAACGTCTCGAATAGGTTTTGATGCCTGTGGTAGAATAAAAAATTCAAATTCATCGATCGTCATGCCGTTTGACAAGGAGAGAACTGGCATCACTTCACAGCCATGAAAAACTTGGATGCATCTCTCTAATAAGGATCGAGTGATCGGTAGGTCACCTAAATGATACTCAGGCAATTGAGCGATCGCATTGCCGATCAATTTGATTGCACTCTCGCCAGAGACAAATAAATCCTTCAATTTATGATCTTCCAGACAGGAGCGAATATCCAAATCTGAGCGCAGCATCCCAGGAGTCACATAATCCCAGGATGTTAACTGCTCTAGAATTGCCGTTGCTCTGAGCTCCAAAGCTGGTAAATGGACTACTTGCTGCGGCGATCGGGGCTGACCTTTGCGATCGACCAGCCAAGTCATAGTTTTCAGTCTTTCAACATTATCATTACTAATGGTTTGCTTCTTCTGCTCAAATAGTTTAATCAATAACAGAATGAGCAAGACTTGACAAGACGGTTGCTGTGTTTTAGTCAGTAAAAACTCCAAAGCATCATTCTCATACCAGGTTGGGCAAATGCGATCGAGAGCCTCTTGAGTGGTTTGAACACTCAACATCCCACGACTGACATAGGGGCTGTCCTTAGTTTGAAAGAGTTGTTCTAGCTTCTGTCCTAGTGGCTGGAGACGGCCATGAAAGAGAACAACTTGACTAGGCGCTATAGCATTTCCAACTGTCGAGTTTAGCCAAGCTGTGGTCTTCAGCCGTTCTAAAAGTTTCTGGTTTGATAAAATTTCTGCTGCCTTAGCAATTAGCTGAAGCATCAACTCAGCAAATTGCTGCGGCTTGGGCTGACTCAGTATTGTCTCTATGGCTGCTTCCGGTGTCCACAAAGGAATCCACTCTGGGCGATCAGTCTGGCGAATTAGTGTAATATGCGATTGTAATTCAGAAGGAAGTGAAAAGTCAGGATTTTCTTTGTAAGTTTTTTCTGTGATGGCTACTAATCTTCCATCATTGGCTTCGTGCAAAGCTAAGCTCTTCCAAAGCTCTTCCTTGCCAGAAACCAGCGATATTTGGGCTAAAACTTCTTTTCGATCGACTGCATCAGGTAAATCTTCTTGTGTTAGGGAATTTAGAGGAAGCTCGGCGATTAGATTCGATGATAAGACCTCCTGAATTTTAAATTCGTTCCAAGAACCTGATGGAATCTGTTCTGCTAATGCTGGGGAAATAATTTTCCATTCATCCAAAACTTTGTAAGCAATTCTGCTCCACACTGAGTTACTTTGAGAAGTAAGGTAAAGCGGTTCAAGGTTACTATAGTGCTCTGAAAAACCGTGGAGTAGAAAGCGAATTTGGTGTAAATGCTTTGGCTGTTGCACACTCATTATAAAAGTCTCCCTAGCAAGTTGATTCGAGCTTCGCAGTCAGCTAATTTAGGTTGATGTGCCAAAACGGTTAAGCAAGCCTCGCGATCGCACTCTTGCACGATTTCATGGCAGAATTTCTTGGCAAACAAATCATCAATCAGCACAGTTTTGCGATCGCACAATGCTTGTTGTAAATCAAGTGCAAAGTCCTGACTACTAGCTGAATTCAGAAATAGCTGTCTCTGTTGGCTGAAGTAATTAATCGCTTCTGGTGAGTAAAGAGAATGTTGATTTGTTTGGCAGTCGAATCCTGGGATAAATTGAACTCTATTTAATCGACTACGGAAGACTTCCAATTCTTCTGAAGCAACTGCATTCAAAATTTGATGAATGAAAAATTGACTCAGGGACAACTGATGTTTTTCAATCAAGGCTGCCGCATCATGAGCAGTTAATTTAAGAGGAGTCTGTCGCGGTGGAGCGAGATGAGAGGGCAAAATTAGAATGTTGAGTGTTGATTGATTGAGGGATTGCGACAGTTCGAGATTGTCTGAGTCTAGTGGCAGCCAACGATTCTCACTCAGTAGCGAGATTGCCTCTAGCCAGACTTGTTTTGGAACTTTTAATTCTGTTTCTAATTGAGCTAGGAAGATTTTTAACTGGGCTTGTAAGCAGTGTTGGACAAGTTCTGAAAGCAATTTCTGAGGATTTTGCAGCGTACTTTGCAGCCATCTAATCAAAAACTCAAACTGACTTGCCTGAGAAAATGCTTCATGAGTATTCAGAGAGTCTAGAGCTTTGACAATGTCTGAGTCTTGCCATAAACTAAACGCATCTGTTGCAATTAAATTTGAAGCAGATGCCAACACAATCCACTGGTTTTCTGCTATCCGACATATGACTGGAAACGCCTCCCAATCGGGAATAGTGGGTAGCGCTAGAACCGGGCTTGTAGAATCAACTAATTGCCAGCCTGACTGAGCGTGTTGAAGCCGATAAACCCAGTAGTGATTCTGATAAATGAACTTCTGTAAGCTTTGATTCTTAAAGAGTTTAGTTCCCTTCAACAAACAACAAAGTTCCTCAATTTCTTCAAGGCTTATGTTGTTTCGCTCACAAAGCTCACAGAGCGCAGGCAAAATCTGTGGTAGAGTTCCTTCTGTCGCTAAAATTGTGTTCCATGGCCGCATCACTTCAGTGTCATCAGGGGTATCAGCTCGATCAATTGGGCTGCTATAAATGTCCGCCAAAGCTTCGATCGATCGCCGTCCTGAATCTAGAAAGAAGTAGCCATGCAGTAGCAGTGTGTAATTCCAGTTCTGCTCGCTCGAAATTTGCTCAAATTCATCGCCGCCAGATTCATCATCCATAAGCGGCAAGAACACAGCCCATTGTACGGTTAAGCTGCCCATATCCTCAGTAGGGCTACGAGAGAAGATAACTCCGCAGTGAGGAATAGCTTTATCCGGAACCGAATCAGTTCTGCCAGATTCATCCTGCGTGAAGCGTTTGGGCCAGTATGTTGAATCTTTTAACTGATCAAATTTAGCCGCATTGAGAAGAATTTCCTTTCCTCCGTAAACAACTTTATAACTGTCGAGGTCAATCTGCCCATATAGCGATCGATTCATCGGTTCCCCGATCTCCCCATCGAGTCTAGGGTGGTCGCAGCGTTGTGCAGAGTCTTCTAATTGAACCTGAAAGTTTTTGATTAAGCGATTGTTTTCGTCAGGAAGCCAGTAGTAAACAGATTGGAGCGATCGCAGCATTGGCATCAATGTCGCGATTCTGTTATCCAAATTCTTAGGTAAATGCTCTTGAATGGATTGGTGGTCGTAGTAGTTAGGCAAGATACAGCGGTCGCTGATTGAATTTGAGCGAAGCGGCAGCCATAAGATAAAAAATTCATCATGCAGCAAGCCTGTACAACGCAGATACTCTACGATACGGTTCCTGTCGTCGGAGGTTAATTGCTTCCAATCAGGATGTTTGGAATCGGGTAAGATAGGATTTGTTGAATCTGCCCAAGGATTGAGAAATCGTCCTCGCTCAGGCTCTCCTGAAAGATGATGAGAATGAGCGACGTAGAAAAAAGCTTCGCAGAAGTGAAAGATACTTTTCTGACCAAGACCAAACTTGCCGATTTTTGCAGTGTTGCCAACATTCAAGTCGGCTCCAAACCATCCGATCGCTTGAGCATCTGAATCGCAAAAACTGCCATTATTAACGAAAAATAAACCGGAATCCCTTAGTAAAGGATGGGTTGCGTTTCCTAATCCCTGAGTGATGCCTATGTCGAGCCGAGTTGCTCCCCCGTCATTTGCGTTCTGAATAATCTCTTTAAAGATGGGGAAACCTTCTTTGTAACGTTCCTTGAGCAAGATCTGGATCTGGTTGACGATCGCGGCTGGGGGAAGTGAGAAGCCAGTGCTTTCTGTGCTTTCTTCCCCGGGTTGAGGGTTGGTCTGCATGATTTAGAGGAGTGAGTGCGGCAAATTGGTCGAACGAGAATATCTATCCTCTGGGTAGGCTTCGCTTTATCCCGTATAATTCCCTAATTTGTCTGTCTTCTATCCTGTTGGCTGCACCCGTGTTTCTCTTGATAATCTAGCTCATAACACCATCTAAACTTGATAGACCCAGTACCTTAGTGGTGCAGAAAACTTTTTGGAGTCTCAAGATGAGAAAGCCGTGATACGGGAGAATTCAACTCGCGTTTCTACCTGCGCTCGTTTTTTGAGGGAAGCAGCGGCAGGCGGCGGACTCTTTTGCGGTAAGGTGGCTAATCTGGGAATGGGGAGATGTTGATAACACAACCGCTTAATCTCGCGTAAACCTAATTGTAAAAAGCTCAATCCCCGTTGGCTATGCCAGTTCAGTCTGTTGTGCTGACCTTCAGTGATCGCTACCACCGCCAGGGCAATGGCAATCAGCGTGGCAGAAGCTAGCAACATCAATAAACAATTGAGGGCTTGCGGATCGCGCAAGTGAGAGCAGGTGAGTTCAAACGTGGCTGACTTGTAATCCTTAAAATGCGGTTCAATGCCACCAAATCGCTGACCATAGACCTCAAACGCTTCGACGTGAGCTCAGCCGAACGGTCTGCAACGACGGCGGCACATCAGAGAGCACCGCCCAAGGCTCACCTCCCAGCGCTAAATGGGCAGTGGCGAGATGGCACTCAATGTCCTGCAAAACGGTGACTCCCTCAAACAGATACACTGGCTCATTCTGGAGTCAGCAACTCCCCCACCGCAGCCGTTTGCCCCCTGGAGAAGGTAATGTTAAAGTCCGACTTGGCTCGAATTAACCACGACTATTGATGCTCCCGCAACCACCGGATGAGCGCACCGTGTATCTCCTGCGGAGACGCTACGCGAACAAATCCTCTATCCACTAACAATGTCACTTGAACGTCTGGCGGCAGCAGTTGTAAGGTTGTCTCTGACACCGGGCAGTAGTCCTCAAAGCCCACGGTGGCACTGCCATGTTCCAACACCGTTTGACCCAGTGGAATGGAGCGCCCTCCCCAAACTAAACAAACCTCTATCATAGCAATAGTCCGGACAGTTTTTCGAGAGAGAGAAATAGAGACTCTAGACAAAAAGCTACCTCTCTCTGTACGGTGCAGATGTAGAGTCGAACACCCAAGAGGTAGCACTATGGATATTCTACAAGCCCTATTGGCCAAAATGGGGCATTTAGCAAACCGCAACGCCAGTTTTTGCTGACCCTGTTTCCGACGATTTTGCTGGTTTGTGGGAAGGTAAACTTCAC
>Ga0209591_10005401_pt1 | contig 14279 bp, 10 predicted proteins | sample MAT01_FD_187207 | JGI IMG/M metagenome (GOLD analysis project Ga0209591, IMG submission 187207) | Freshwater microbial communities from Lake Fryxell liftoff mats and glacier meltwater in Antarctica - MAT-01 (SPAdes) (version 2) | ecosystem: Environmental > Aquatic > Freshwater > Ice > Liftoff... | reverse complement strand
CGCGATGCGGGCTACGAGGTCGGCCACCTTGCGCTCGTGCTCCTTCGGCAGGTCGAGCTGTTTGCGGAACCACTCGATCGAGTCGCTGATCGTGCAGCCGCCCTCGATGTAGTCCATCACGATGCACGCGAGGCCATCCGTCTCGCCGAAGTCGTGCACGGCGACGACCCCCGCGTGCTGGATCAATCCGCCGGCGCGAGCCTCGCGCTCGAACTTCTCGCGCGCAGCAGCGCTCACAAGCGCAGTGTGGATGAACTTCAGCGCGACCTTGCGTCCGCCGAGCGACATCTGCTCCGCGAGCCAGACCTCGCCCATGCCACCTTCGCCGAGATAGCGCACGAGCCGAAAGTCGTCGAGCACGCGACCGGGCTCGAACATCGGCTTGCGCTTCGGCGGCTCCTTCGTCGTCGGATGGAAGAAGTAGCCGTCGGGGTGGACTTCCTCGGACACGGGCGCAGCGGTTGCTGCTCGAATTGACCGGGGCGGCTGCGGCCCCGCGGAAGTGCGGAGCCCTTCCGCGATCATGCGCAGTTTCGCGATGCGCTGCGCCTGATCAGGCCAGCGTTGGAGGGCTGCGTCGAAGTCGACACCCTCGCCCTGCAGGGCAAGGGCTTCGAACTCGGAGAAGGCGGATTCGGGGGGCGTGGCCAACGGGAACGGGTGGCGTCTTGCGGTCGGCCATCCTAGCGGACGGACCTGCCATAGACTGTGCTCGAGGGAAGGCGGGGTAGCGATCCTCGGACGTGCCGGTCTCTCGGTCGGCGGGGCACACGCGGGGCGTTTTCGAGACTTGGGAAGCACGCTCATCCGGCCACAGTGGCCGGACGATCGCCGGCGCGAACGGTGGAACCCCGCCAGGATCGCCTCCATGGGAGCGGGACAGGGACGATGCGGTCCTGACAAATGTTGGCACGGGCTCCAGCGTCGCCCACCCGTGAGAGTGCTTCGCGCTCGGCCGCGGTCGAACGCACCTCTGGCATGCGTGGAGGACGCAGACCGAATCGCGGGCTACCCGTGGACAGGATGCGACCGCGTGCTTGAGATGAGTCCCGCGGGCGGCTCGCACTCCCGACCCTTCGACCTCGACCCCACTGCCCATGACCACATCCGCTCCACGCGCCAACTCCGACGACGATGCGCTGCCCGCTGGAAGCGAGGAGGCCGACGGCGATGCAAGCCCGGAATTGGACGCGGTCCTGCAGCCGCCGAAGCCCATCGACTTCAGCGAGTCACTTCAGATCCTCGTCCGCTACCAGCGCGGGGATCGTGACGCGGGCGACGAGCTCGTGCGACGCTACGAAGACAAGCTGCGGCGCTATGTTCGCGTGCTGTTGGGCGCCCGACTGCGCGAGCGGGTGGAGAGCGTCGATATCGTTCAGGACGCGTTCGTCGACGCGCTGCCTCGTCTGGCGGACTTCGAGTACCGCCAGAAGGGCTGCATACTCGCCTACCTCAAGTCCGTCGCCCGCAGTCGTGTGCGCAACCTGGCGCGTTCGCCACGACTCCCGCGCATCGATAACGACCCGACCAAGGATGCGTTCTGGTTGGACCAGCTTCCGGGGAACGAAGGGTCCGTCTCGATGGACCTCTCGCGGCGCGAGTTGAACGCCATCCTGGACGAGGCGGCAAGCAGGCTTCCCGAGCGCCAGCAGGAGGTCTTCGGACTGCGCTACTACTTCAATGCACCCTGGGACCAAGTCGTGGCCGAGATGAAGTATCCCTCGCGCGCCGCCGCGGAGATGGCCTACGACCGCGCGAAGAAGCAGTGGGTCGCCTACGCCAACCCCCGATTGAAGAGTTGGGTCGGCGACGGACGCTGACCTGACGGAAGGCGCGGTGCATCGCACCTGACCCGCGTCCGGGGACACGGCCCCCGATCCCGCGGCAGCCGGCTCGCGAGCCGCAGTAAGGGGTGGAAGATCGAGGAACCGGTGAGAGGCCGCGGTCATCGGGAACGCCGAGTGTGGGCTCGCTCCGGATCGCTGGAGCGCGGCCGCTGGTGCTCGCACATGAATGTCTCCTCGGGGATCGGGGACGCGATGGAACGGGGAGTCCAAGAGGATCGTGGGGTGAGAGAGTGCGAGCGGCGGGAACCCGGCCATTGCATCGAGAACCTCAGCTTTCCCCGTTAGTGCGGCTGGCCCCGCGTGCTGTGGGTGTGAAGGCCGGCATTCCGCCGCGCCCGACACCCAACCCCCTGTCTGAGGACTTCCCATGTTGTCCAGGTTCCAACTCCACAAGTTCCGAGCGAGGGTGCACGCCCTCGCACTGGCCCTCGTGGCGATCACGCTCAGTTCCGTTCCGGTGGCCTCGGCCCAGGGCGTCTCCATCCCGACGGATCTCGTGAGCGCCACCCCCGCCGGCGACCCGGGCAACGCGCTATCCTCGCAAGAATCCATCTCGAGCGACGGACGCTACGTCGCTTTTCGGAGTTCAGCGACCGATCTCGTTCCTGGTGGCGGTCCGCAATCAGGTGTCTACCTACGCGACCACTCCAACGGGACCCTGCACCTCGTCTACGCGGCGCTTCCCGGAGAGTCTGCTCTCGGCCCGGTCATCAGCGCGGACGGCAGCGTCGTCGCCTTCTCGGTGTTCTCGTTCCAAGGGAACACGAGCTCAATCTACGCCTACGACGTGCTCCAGCAATCCGTGTCGCTCACCTCGGTGGGGTTGAGCGGCGGCCCGGCCGGCGGATACTCGCAGGCCCCGAGCGTTTCACGCGACGGTCGGCTCGTCGCCTTCATGAGTACGTCCGAAAAACTCGTGACCGGAGACTACAACCAGAACCGGGACGTGTTCGTCGCCGATCGCCTCACGGGAATCATCGAGCGCGTCAGCGTGGGAGACAACGACATCGAGGCAGACGATTCCAGCTCCATCGGCCCCATGCAGAAGTTCGCCGGCGACGGCCGCTTCATCGCGTTCTACAGCCGGGCGACCAACCTCGTGCCGAACGACACCAACGGAGTGACGGACGTGTTCATCCGCGATCGTCAGCTGGGAACCACCCTGCGCGCCTCGCTCGGTGCCGGCGGCGCCGAACTTTCGCACGGCACGTCGCAAGCGAACCTGTCCGCAAGCGGGCGCAGACTTCTGTTCAGCACCTCCGCGCCGGAGCTCGTGGCCGGCGACACGCTCGGCTTCGAAGACGTCTTCGCGCGCAACCTGGTGACGGGCGCGGTCACGCTGCTCAGTCGCAACGCTCAGGGGCTGCCTTGCAACCACGACTCCCGCCTCAGCGGCGTGTCGCCTGATGGCAGTTGGGCCCTCGTCGGGTCGCAGGCCACCGATTTCGACGCCGTAGACGGGGGCCGGCCAGGGACCTATCTCGTCGAGGTCGAGACGGGCGCAGCGCGGAGGATCATCCTGGACTACCGCGACGATCCGCCGATTCGACTCTCGACCGGCGCACTCTCCGAAGGCGCGCGTCACCTGGCCTTCACGGCCAACGAGAGTTCGGTCATCGTCTCGGACCTGAACGGGGCCGCTGACGTTTTTCGCCGGCACTTGGATCAGGGATACCTCCCCATGATCGTCCAGACGTTCTGTTCCGGCGATGGCACCGCAGCCGCATGCGGGTGTGGAGGCAGCAACTCCCCCGCAGGGTTCGGCTGCACTGGCTTCTTCGGTGGCGCGAGGAGCCTCGGTGTCGAGGGCCTCGCGAGCGTGACGACGGACTCGTTGCGCCTGGTGACGAGTGCGTACTTGAGCAGCAGCGTGTTCGGAACTCCCGGTGGCATCTTCGTCAGCGGTTCGATGCGCATGAACAACGGTATGGGGCTGACGTTCGGTCAGGGTCTGTTGTGCGTATCCGGAACGCTCGTCAGACTCGGCGCCTTCGCCGGCTCGTCGATTGCTGATATCAATGTCTCTCACGGCTATCCGAGCGCGACTCCGCTCTCGATTGCCGCAGGACCCGTCACGCCTGGAAGCACGACGCACTACCAGTACCTGTTCCGCACCCCCTCCATACCGCCGGGTTGGTGCATGGACAGGCAGGGCAACGGGACGAACGGACTCAGCGTGACTTGGCTTCCCTGATTTCGTCGAGCACGCTTCGGTGCTGCGGATCGTCATGACGTGACGATCCGCAGTGCGCGCGAGACCACGACCTGGTACGTGGAGTTCCGCGATCACCGGGACATCGAACTCGAAGCAGACGGTGGCCCGATCCTCACGATCCGCGCACCCGTCTCGAAGAACAGGACCGAGGCGCGTCTTCCACTGCATCCGGGCCTTGCACGCGATCTCGCGCCGATGCTGCGCGGGAAGCTCCCGTCGGCATCCCTACTCGATCTCCCGCCGTGCTTCCGGCACACGGCGTCCTTCTGGCTGAAGCGCGACCTCGAAGCTGCGGGCATTCCGTACGAGGACGAGTCCGGGCGCAAGGCCGACGTCCACTCGCTGCGCTCCGCGTTCTTCACGACCCTGGTGCGCTCCGGCGCGAACGTGAAGGCGGTGCAGCTCCTCGCGCGTCACTCCTCGCCGATCGAGACGGTCGGGATCTACACGCGGCTCAACGCGCAGGACGAGCGCGACGCAATCGTCGCCATGACGTCGGTCGGTCCGACGACGGACGACGAGCCGATGCGCGCGACCGGAACGACCGGTTCTGTCTTTGGCTCCTGCTGGGCCAACATGGCCGCCGAACCGTGCCGGACTGCGCCGCTCGGTGCCGATTCGCGGGGCGTGGGCGCCACTTTCGCCCCATCAAGGGGTGGAGAGTGGCGAGGACGACGGGACTTGAACCCGCAACCACCGGCGTGACAGGCCGGTACTCTAACCAGTTGAGCTACGTCCCCGCGTTCGGGCCGGGGAGTCTACCGGCCGAACCGGCGTCCTGGAAGAGCGCGCGGACGCAACTTGTCGCCAGCCCGGATGCGAGGGCACCGCGGAGACCGCGCTCCCGCCGGCCCCGCTCGGGCGGGCGACAGTCCCGAGAGAGACGCCGCACGCACCGGCTCGACCGTCACGGCGCCCGCACCGCCCCCACCGCGTTCGTGCGGTTCATCCGCGCGATCGGGTAGACGGCGGCGAGGACGGCGACGACTACCGCTCCGACCGGGACGATCCACAGCCACGGCCCCGGTCCCACGTGAGGCAATTCGAGGCCCGACAGCGATTCGAGCGAGCGCACGATGACCGGCGTCAACGCTGCGCCGAGCGCGGTGCCGAGTAGACCGCCGAAGAGGCCGATCACGAGCGATTCCGAGAGCACCATGCCGGCGATCTGTTTGCGTGTGACACCGAGCGCCTTGAGGACGCCGAGTTCCTTCGCGCGTTCGAGCCCGGCGAGCAACTGTCCGTTCAGGACTCCCAGCGCCGCGAGCGCCGCCGTGAGTCCGAGGATGAGGTCGAACAAGCGGAAATCCCGCTGCAAATCGCGCAAGTGCTCCGTGCGTAGCCACGCGCCGGTCTCGAACCCGATCTGAGCCGAGGGTCGAAGTTTGTGGATCGCCGTGCGCACGATCTCGGGATCCGTGCCGGGCTCGAGGACGACGGCGCACTCGGAAATCGTGTCGATGTCCTGACAGAAGGACTTCTGCAGGAACTGGTCGCTCACGACGCCGTACAAGCGTTCGTCGGGATGCGGGAAGTAGCCGTAGGCGTCGCTGATCGCGATCACTTCGAGGTCGACGACGCCCGAGCCCGTGCCGACGTGCACGCGATCGCCGATGGCATAACGGAAGTGCCGCGCGAGTCGCTCGGACACGATAACGGTGTCGCCGCGGTCGAAGCGCCTCAAGAGCTCGGGATCGGTGCTGCACGGACCGTGCGCGTAGAGCTCGCGCGAACGCACGCCGAGCAGGAGGAACGGGACCCACGAGCGCGCGCTGCCGTTCTCGATTCCGACGAAGCCCGGGTATTGCGCCAATTCCGCGCGGAGTTCCTGGAACGGGATGTTCGGCAAGTGACGCACGTGCACTTTGTGGACGAGCGCGCGCTCGGCCCACTGATCGATCTCGCCGGTGAGGCTTGCCGTCATGCCCTTCAAGCCGGTGAATGCCGCTGCGACGAGCGCGATCGCCGCGGCGGAAACGGCGATGCGCGCGGGGCTCGCGCGGATGCCGAGTGCCGCCATGCGCCCTGAGAACGTCCACATGCGTTGCATCGGAATGGCGATCCACTCGCAGACGCGCGAGAGGAGCGCGGGTACGAGCAACGGCAGCGTCACGAGCAGCGCCAGGAAACCGACGCCAGCGAGCACCGCGCCGACGAGTTGCTTCTGTGCTTCCCCCACGACCGGCACGATCGCGAAGTAGATCGCCGGCAGGAGACCCGCGAGAAGTACCGCGGAAAACAGGTGGAAACCGCGCAGTGTGCCGCCGGAGCGCGCGCCTTCGTCGCCGCGCAATGCCGCGACGGTGCTGGCGCCGCGCGCTCGCAGGAGCGGCCACACGGACCCGAGCAACGCGATGCCGACGCCGAGCCCCGTGAGTCCGAGGATCGCCGGCCAAGGCACGTCGAACGTGCGGATCACGTGGCCCGTGCCGAGCGTCGTCACGCCGGAGACGAGCAGGAATCGCGCCAACGCGAGGCCGCCGCCGAGGCCGAGAAGTCCGGCGACGAGGGCCATCAGCGCCGCTTCGAAGAGGAAGATCCGCGCGATCTGGCGGCGCGTCGTGCCGAGCGCGTGCAACGTCGCGATCTCGCGCACGCGCTCGACGAGCGCGATCGAGAGCGTGTGGAAGATGACGTAGAGGCCGAGAACCAGCGCGAAAAGGCCGGCGAAACGCACGCCATTGCGGAACGCGCGCTCGTCGGCGGCGGCACCGACGAGCACTTCTTTGTTCAGTTCGTACGAGAAGCTCGCGCCGAGGCTCGCGCGCAGTCGCTCGAGATCGACGTTCGGATCCTGGCGCACCCAATAGACGGGATCGACGCGCGCTCCGCGGTAGAGATCGCTCGCGACCACGGCGTCCGTGACCACGACCATGCCTTGCGAGCGGCGACCGAGTCGTTCGCGCGCGAGCATCCCGACGACGCGGAACGCGCGTTCGATCGGCACGTCGGCCTGCGGTTCGCCTTCGGGGCCGACAGCCTTGATCTCGCCGTCCACGCACGCCGTGCGCGGCTGACGCGGGGGCCGCGAAAGGGACAGCGTGTCGCCCACGGCGAGACCGAGCGCTTCCGCGAGTGCGTCACCGACCAGAACCTCGGGCTCCGTCGCCGCCGGATCGATCGCGCGTCCCTCGAGCACGCGCAGTGCATCGAGCCCGGGAAGCGCGGCCGCATCCAGCGCGAAAAGCCGCACGCGCTCGCCGTTTCCGCGCCCCGTTTCCGCCGTTCGGCGCGCAATCGCGTCGTTCTGGAAGAAGGTCGACACGCCCGCGACACCGGGCACGCGCTCGAGTTCGCCGCGTGGATCGACGAGGCTGTCCGCCGGCCGCACTTCGAGCGCGGGCTTCCACTCGCCGCTCTTCTTCGCCGTCAGGCCGAGGACCGTGTTGTGATCGAGCGTGAAGACGCCGACCACGATCGCGATGCCGAGCGCGATGCCGAGGATCGAGAAGAGCGCGCGGCCGGGTTTACGGCGCAAACCGCCCCATGCAATCGTGCGAACGAGCGACATCGGTCAGATCGCGAGCGCCGCGAGTGCTTCGTGGACGCGATCGACGTGGATGCCGGGCCCGCGCAGCTCCTTCGACTTCGACAACTCGCCGTCGACGAGGAACAGCACGCGATCCGCGAACGTGGCGTCGCGCGGATTGTGCGTCACGAGCAAGACGGAACGCCCGTCCTCGTCGACGAGCTTCCGCAGGATCTGCATGACCTCGAGGCCGGCTTTCTGCGACAGATTGCCCGTAGGTTCGTCGGCCAGGATCAACGGCTGACCACCGGCGAGAGCGCGTGCGATCGACGCACGTTGCATCTCACCTCCCGACAGCTGGTGCGGGAAGGCATCGCGACGATTCGCGATGCCGAGCTTCGTGAGCAGAGCGACGAGGCGCTCTTCGTCCCGTTCGGGATGCGATCCCGCGATCGCGAGCGGTAAGCCGACGTTCTGCAGCACGGTCAAGTTCGGCAGCAAGTTGAAGAACTGGAAGACGTGGCCGAGCGCCGAACGACGCTCGAGCGTGCGCGCCTCCTCGGTGAGCTTCGAGAGGTCCTTACCGCGCAGGACGATGCGACCCGCGGAGGGTTGGTCGAGGCCGGAGAGCAGATGGAGCAGCGTCGACTTGCCCGAGCCGCTCGGCCCCATGATGCACGTGAACTCGGCAGCCGCGACCTCGAACGACACGCCGCGCAGGATCGCCAGTTTGTCGGCGCCCTCGCCCTGGAAGCGATAGATGTCGTGCGCTTCGACGAGAGTGGTCACGTCGCGGCCTCTTTCTCGGCGGATTTCGCGTCTTGCCAGGCAGCCATCAGGCGCTCGAGCGTAGCTGACTTCATGGGGACGTCGAGCGACGTTTCCATCGAACGGAAGCGCGATTCGAACCGACGGACGGCGCTGCGCGTCGCGCGCTCGGAATCGATGTCGAGGTAGCGCCCGAGGAACGCAGCCGCGAGCAGCACGTCACCGAGTTCGTGCTCGATGCGCGCTCGCGCCGCGGTCGTTGCACCGGGCAAACCGTCCTGCGAGAGATCCGCGCCGACGAGAGCCTCCTCCAGCTCGAGCACTTCCTCGCGCACCTTGGCGAGCGCGCCCTCTGGATTCGCCCAGCGAAACCCGGCCGAAATGGCCTTCCCGCTGACGCGATGCGCGCGCTGCAACGCCGGCAACGCGACGGGGACGCCGGCGATGGCGCTCGCGTCCTCGCGCTTCTCCTCGCGCTCCGTCTTCTTGATCGCTTCCCAGTTCGAGACCACCTGCTCGGCCGTCTCGGCGACGACTTCGGCGAAGACGTGCGGGTGACGGCGGATCAACTTGTCGGAGATCCCGTGAGCTGCCGTCGCGAGATCGAAGGCGCCGTCCTGTTCGGCGATGCGACACAGGAGAGCCACGACCATGAGCACATCGCCGCATTCTTCGGCAGCCTGACCGGTGTTGCCGCGCTCGATCGCTTCGACCGCCTCGTGCGCTTCCTCGACCAAGTGCGGCGCCATCGAAGCCAGCGTCTGCTTACGGTCCCACGGACATCCGTCGGGCGCGCGCAACCGATCGACGACGGCCAGCAATCGAGCGAACGCCAGGGCACGCGGATCGTCGGTCGTCTCGGGGGTGCGGGGTGCGGGGGCGCGGCTGGGCGTCGTCATGCGCAGAGAGCGTAGCGCGTCCGCCTCGTCCGTCGGCCACTCTAGGCGACGCTGTCGATCGCCGGCGACCCGAACCACCCGAGCTCCGGTCGGCGGCTGGCACGGGCGTTACTTCCAGCGCGCAGGACTTTCCTGCCGGCATTCAGGCGCTGTCCGCGCGCCCGTGCTCCCGTACAACCTGCTCCCGGAATGTCCGCCTCCACCGCGATCCCGGAAACCAGCGCGCCCGCGGCGGAGGCCCGGTTCGAAACTTCGAGCGACGGTGAACTCTTGGTGCGGCTCTCGGGCGCGTGGAGGCTCGGCGGCAAGCGACCGCGTCCCGCCGCGTTCGCGAGCGCGCTCGAGGCGCAAACCATCCGACGGGTGGTGCTCGACGCGTCCGACGTGGCGAGCTGGGACACCGCGCTCCTGACTTGGGTCGCGACCGTCGCGCAGATCTGCGGCGAGCGCGGCGTCGAGCTCGACCGTTCGCGCCTCCCCGCCGGGATCGGTCGGCTGATCCAACTCTCCGAAGCGGTGCCCGAACAGATCGAGCGCGCCGCACCCGCGCGACCGCCGTGGATCGCGCGCGTCGGCATCGCGGCGTCCCGTTCCTGGCGAGGCGGCCTCGATGTGCTCGCGTTCCTCGGGCGGATCGTGCCGGCCCTTTTCCGCTTCGTGACGTTTCGTGCACGTTTTCGCGGGGACGACCTCCTGCTCCTGGTGCAAGACGCCGGAGTGCGCGCGCTGCCGATCGTGACGCTCGTCAGCGTCATCGTCGGGCTCATCCTGGCCTTCGTCGGCGCCGTGCAACTGCGGCTCTTCGGCGCGGACATCTACGTCGCGAACCTCGTCGCGGTCGCGATGGTCCGCGAGATGGGCGCGATGGTCGTCGGGATCGTGATGGCCGGACGCACGGGCGCGGCATTCGCGGCCCAGCTCGGCACGATGACCGTGACGGAAGAGGTGGACGCGCTCACGACGTTCGGGATCTCCGCCATGGACTTCCTGGTACTGCCGCGCATCGTCGCGCTGGTGCTCATGACGCCGTTCCTCGTGCTCTACGCGATCGTCCTCGGCATCGGCGGCGGCGCGATCGTCGGCGTGGGCATGCTCGACATCTCGCCCGAGCTCTACTTCGATCAGACGCTCTCGGCGCTGACGCTCACCCATCTGTGGGGCGGGCTGTTCCGCGGCTCCGTCTACGGCGTCCTCATCGCGGTCATCGGCTGCTTGCGCGGGATGCAGTGCGGCAACAACGCCGCGGCCGTCGGCCAAGCGACGACGAGCGCGGTGGTCTCGACGCTCGTCATGATCGTCGTCGCGGACGGCGTGCTCGCGGTCTTGTTCAACCTCCTCGGAATCTGATGGCCACCACGATCAGAGAACCGGGCGAAACACCGCGGATCGACGTGCGCGATCTGGCGTCGGCGTATGGAGCGCGCGTGATCCTGCAGGACATCACCTTCTCGGTGGACCGCGGGAGCATCTTCGTCGTCATGGGCGGCAGCGGGTCGGGCAAGAGCACGCTGCTGCGCAACATGATCGGGCTGAAGGAGCCCACGAAAGGCAGCGTCCACTACTCGGGCCAGGACTTCACGCGCGCGGGACGCCACGAACGTTCGCGCATGCTGCGTCGCTTCGGCGTGCTCTACCAGAAGGGCGCCTTGTGGAGCTCGATGACTCTCCAAGAGAACATCGGTGTCGTGCTCGGCGAGTACACGGACCTGTCGCGCGCCGAGATCGAGGAGGTGGCCGCGTTCAAGCTGGCGCTCGTCGGCCTCGCGGGGTTCGGTGGTTTCCATCCGAGCGAGATCAGCGGCGGCATGCAGAAGCGCGCCGCCCTGGCGCGCGCCATGGCGCTCGATCCGGACATCTTGTTCCTCGACGAGCCCAGCGCCGGTCTCGACCCCATCAGCTCGCGTCGGCTCGACGAGCTGATCCTCGAGCTGCGCGACAGCCTCGGCACGACCGTGGTCGTCGTGACGCACGAGCTCGCCAGTATCTTCGCGATCGGCGACGACAGCGTGTTCCTCGACTCGGCGACGCACACGGTCATCGCGCGGGGTAATCCGCGCCACCTGCTCGAGCATTCCTCGGAGCCCGTGGTCCAGAACTTCCTGAGCCGCGGTACGCGGCCAGAACCTTCGAAACGGGAACGTGCATGAGCGCCAGGGCCAACCAGATCAAGATCGGCGCGTTCGTGGTCGGCGGACTCGCGCTGCTCATCGGCGCGATCGCCGTGCTCGGTTCGGGGCGCCTGTTTCGCCGCACATATCCGTTCGTCAGCTACTTCGACGGGAGCGTCAACGGACTGCGGCCGGGTGCAGCGGTCAAGTTCAAGGGCGTCGAGATCGGCAGCGTCGACCAAATCCGCATCCCCTTCCGCGTCGACTCGAATGACCAGCCCATCGAGGTTTTCTTCTCGCTCGACAGCGGGCTCCTCAGCCGGGGCGGCGAGCCGAGGAGCGACTACGGCGAAACGTTGCAGAAGGCGATCGCGAATGGACTGCGCGCGCAGCTCGAGTCCGACAGCTTGCTGACGGGCATCCTGCACGTGTCGGTCGCGTTCACGGACGAGAAGGAGGCCGTCCTCCACGAACCGATCGAAGGCGTGATGGAGATCCCGACCATCCCGCCGCCGTTGCAGGAGATCGGCGGCGCGATCCGTCGCATCGTCGACGAGATCGGGCAGTACGACTTGCAAGGTCTGCTCGCGAGCCTCCACCACACGCTCGACGCGGTGACCGACTTGGCGCGCAGCCCGGGCATCCCGGCGACGCTGGCCGCGCTCGAGAAGACCTTGGCGAGCGTCGACCGCACCATGGTCAAGCTCGAGGCGCGGATCGATCCCTTGTCGCAGAGCGTCGAGAACGCGGCCGCGAGCGTGGGCCAGGTCGGCCAGGAACTCGGCGTCGGCATCGCGTCCGTGACCGCGACGATGGAGACCGTCCAACGCGTCAGCGTGGACCTCGGCCACGGCGTCGTGCCGCTCGTCGAGAGCCTGAAAGTGAGCTCCGACGAGCTGCAGGTCTTGGCGCGAGAACTCCGGTCGTCGCTGGCGTCGGCGCAGGTGCTCCTCGATCCGGATGCGCCCATCGCCGTCGAGCTGCAAGCAACGCTGCGCTACCTCGGCGATGCCGCGCGCTCGACGCGAGCCCTGTTCGAACTCCTCCACCGTGATCCGGCGGCGCTGCTCCGCGGCAAGAGCAGCGAAGGACCTGAACCTCGATGATCCGCATCCTGCATTCGGCCGGGACCGCGCTCGCCGCCGTCCTGTGCTGCACCTCCTGCACGCTCTTTTCGCCGGAACCCGATCCGACGCGCTACGCGGTGCTGGCAGCTGTCGACGAGCTGCCGGATGCAGCGCGCACCAGCACCGCAGCGACGCATCTCACGGTCGGTCTCGGGCCGATCGTCGTGCCCGAATACCTGCTGAACCTCGAGATGCAGTCGCGCACCGAGGGCACGCGCCTCGTCCCCTCCACGACGGAACGCTGGGGCGAACCGCTCGACCGCGGGCTGGAGCGCGTGCTGGCGATCGACCTGAAGCGGGCGCTCGGGGCAGAGCGGATCGTCCTGCATCCTTGGTACGCGACGGAGAGCCCCGATGTGCAGGTCCGCATCACGTTCACGCGCTTCGAGCGCGCGGACGCGGGCAAGGTCGTCGTGCGCGCGACGTGGTCGGTGCGGCGCGCGAGTTCCGACGCGCCGCTGGTCGAGCGCGAGACGAGACTCGAGCGCGCGACGAACGGCGAGGACGGCGCGAGCGCGGCGCTGGCGTTGAGCTTCGCGCTCGCGGACCTGGCGAGCGAGATCGCGGCCGCGTGGAGCGAGGCTCCCCCGGACGCCTTGCCCTGAGGGTCGCGCCGCACGCCGGTCCGCGCGCGATGGATCGGCGGCGGCTCGCCGGGCTCAGTGCTGCGCAGCCACGCAGATCGTTCGGAAGAGCGCGTGGGCTCGACTCCTTCGCACGCTCTTCGAGCCTGTGAAGAATGCACGGGCTCCGTGCTCGGGAGCGGCGCAGATGGTGCCTCTGAGCGTGTGGGCTTTCGTTCCGGGGCTTCGGGAAGTCGTATGGTCCGTCAGCAGCGGCGCGGGGTACTCGACACAGATGTTCGGCCCCGCGGGAAGCGTCCGCCCTCGGTCGATTTCCCGTCGCTTGCAGTGTCTGCGATCTCCGAAGTCCGTCCGGCGTAGTGGACTGCACTGCGAACCGACGCTCGAGTCGAGAACCGGGCTGGACGGAGGAGGGACCAGCATCGGGCCGCCTACGCCCTCGAGCGTTCGAAGCGGCGGCGAAGTCCGCGGGAGTGGCTCGAAGCTCACGTGGGCGGCTCGAGGTCTCCGTGAGCAGGGCTCCGGGTGTTCCGCACACCCTTCCGGCCCGCGTTCGGCCGCGAGGCTACACGTGGAGCGGATGTGCGCGGAATCATCGGCGCGCCTGAACTGTGCGTGCGCACCCGACCTTGCGACCCCGGTTGGGGCGTCCTCGGTCGCTCGCTCGAGACGAACGGGTGTCGACATGGTTCCTTCGGTTTGACGGTGCGACGGGGCGACGGTGCGACGGCCGAGGTTGAGGGTCGAAGCCGAAGCCGAAGCCGAGTGCCGAGGGCCGAGTGCCGAGGGCTGAGGGCTGAGGGCTGAGTGCCGACGGCCGAGGGCCCAGGGCTGAGTGCCGAGTGCCAGGTGCGGCGCGCGGCGTGCCGAGGGCTGAGGGCTGAGGGCTGAGTGCGGAGGGCTGAGGGCTGAGTGCGGAGGGCTGAGTGCGGAGGGCTGAGTGCGGAGGGCTGAGTGCGGAGTGCTGAGTGCGGAGTGCCGACGGCCGAGGGCCCAGGGCCGAGGGCCCAGGGCCGAGGGCCGAGGGCTGAGGGCCGAGGGCCGAGGGCTGAGGGCCGAGGGCGGAGGGCCGAGGGCCGAGGGCGGAGTGCGGAGTGCGGAGTACCGACGGCCGAGGGCCCAGGGCTGAGTGCCGAGTGCCAGGTGCGGCGCGCGGCGTGCCGAGGGCCGAGGGCCGAGGGCCGAGGGCCGAGGGCTGAGTGCGGAGTGCGGAGTGCCGACGGCCGACGGCCGATGGCCGAGGGCCGAGGGCTGAGAGCCGA
>Ga0209591_10005400_pt1 | contig 14279 bp, 9 predicted proteins | sample MAT01_FD_187207 | JGI IMG/M metagenome (GOLD analysis project Ga0209591, IMG submission 187207) | Freshwater microbial communities from Lake Fryxell liftoff mats and glacier meltwater in Antarctica - MAT-01 (SPAdes) (version 2) | ecosystem: Environmental > Aquatic > Freshwater > Ice > Liftoff... | reverse complement strand
TGAATTTGCTTTGCCTTCAACTCAGCGATCGCTTCATTTGCCTTACCGTCCTGCAACTCCAGCGCAAAAAAATAACGCTTGCCACAAAACGACCACACCAACCGCAGCCGCCCTTTGACACTGCGAACAACCACAGACCCTTTCTGTGTCTTCTTCCTGTCCATTGAGATCTCATCTAGATTTCGGATCTCAATTGAACCTCAATTCCTGACTGCATTTGACTTAAATTGATCAAATTTGACAGACCTTATCGAGAATGGCTCACCCATGACTGCCACCCTTTAAAATGGCAAAACCGCCCATTACAAGCGGTTTCAACCTATCGGAGCGGCGAGATTCGAACTCACGACCCCTACTACCCCAAAGTAGTGCGCTACCAAGCTGCGCTACGCCCCGACAGATATACAAATATAGCATGAGCAGGCGGCACTACCGACGCAAACAAAAAGCAAAATTCGGGTGGATTTACATTTCGGATGTTTGGCAGAATCTCATAGACTTTCTCTGTTTACTCTTTATCTACACAGACATTGCGTTGCTATTCATTCATATTTTTGTAGGTAGCCACGGCAGAAGGAGAAATCCGGTTGAGGTAGCGGAAAATCCAATATTTGAAGACAGTGTCTAAAATGACGGGAAATGTGGCGATGAAGAGAAAGTTGAAATCCCGACTGGGAGGCAATCCAAAATGCTTGGCGACTCCCTCTAAAAGAACTTCCCAGCCGTGAGGAGAGTGAAAGCCGACAAACATATCAGTAAACAAGATGATAATAAAGGCTTTGGCGCTATCGCTGAGTCCATATACTGTTTCATCGATAAAAGATTTGAGCGTTTCTAGCCCTCTGCGATTGGTTAGCAGCACGATCGCAAACGCGATCGCAGAGAGCAAATCTGAAAACACATTTTTGATGGCACGGGCACTCAGCCTAGAATAAATCTCTGAAATTTCTTCAGCTTTTTCTTGCAAAAGCGTGTCATCGCTAATCCGCTCTTGAAGCCGCCCTTGAGGTTGAGCAATGTTTAGAAAGCGATCGAATTCTAATCGTTGTCTAAAAATATTAAATTCGTTCAGTGCTTCTGCTTCTAAGTCACGATTGAGAAAAATGCCTGCTGGCTCTGACTGCCAAAATCGATCCACCAGCGGACCCACAACAAAAGCTTTGGAAATTTGCTGAGTCAGCAGCGGCACAATAATTAACAACAATATTAGCCGAATGGATATCAGAGTTTTTGCTTTAGAAAACCGAAAGGTTTGAACAACCTGCGCCTCAGAATTTGGATCCAAATCTCGCTTAATTCGATTCAGCGTTCCTATAATTGAGCGGGGCAACACACCCGTTTTGTCTAGAATGCTGCCATCATCGTCACCATCATCGCTAGCTTTATATACGAGATTGCCCGTGTTTTGATCAATTGCATTTCCACCCCGAATCGATAGATTGGTGTTATTTGGTTGGGCAAGCGGAACTAAAGCGGTTGAATTGGTTGATGGCGGTTTGTAGCGATCGAGAATCTGATCGATAAACGCCAATTTTTCTAATACGATCGCAGCCTGCTCTTGAGTACTAATGTAAGAACTGCGGCGATTATAAAGCGCAGAGTTCGTAGAATCTACAATAACGCGACTCGCTCTAAATTCTGTGAGGCGAACCTCTGCAAACTTTAGATATTTATTCAGTTCGGATTGAAAATAAATAAGCACATTTTCACTGTGCTTAGTGGATTTTTTAGAAATTTTTTCGCCATCAAAATGCTGGTCTTCGATCGCTTTAATCATTAGAACGGCTTCATATGCCTGTTCAAGCGCTCTTTCTGGCGTTTGTAGGAGCCATTGGTTAGCCCCGCGTAAATATCGACTGACCGATGTTAGAAAAGATGATCTCATGATGGGAACAGGTCACCGTTTATATATTATTTTTAGACAGGTCATTAAAGTTAAGGTATGAGAGATTCTAGCAAAATCATTTGAAAGCAATTGGTTAAACACGAACGAATCTGGATTGCAGGAGCAACGCGGAGCGGCAAAACGAGCCATCTAATCCGCCAGTTTTGCCAATGGGCTGCCCAAACTGATGTGAATGTGGCTGCTGCTTACCCGCCAACAAGTCCGCCAAGAGTGGGTCAAGCACCTTCTAGCTTACTGTCATCTACGGAACTGCCGGGAATTTTGGTTTTTGCGGCAATTGGCGATAATCGAATTGATTTGGTCGATCGCCTCGTTGCTGCAACCCAACGTCACTATTCTTTTTATTCCACAACTCCATTGGGGTTTTTTCAAGACGAAGTGACGCTGTTTTGGCCGTTGCTGATTCAGCAGCTTGATTTGAAAGCGCAGTTTCCCTTGCGGCTGAATCCAGAAAATGAACAAGAGCTTGCCGCTCGACTGTGGCAACCGGAGATTGATCGGGTGATTGGGGCACAAGCAGGGGTAAATGAGGCGCGATTAGTCAGAAAAATTTTAGATCTGCTGCAACTTGCAGCGCTGGCAGGAATTCCCGCTGATGATATTCCGATTCTGCTGCAACAAGGATTGGCAGAACAAGATGGCGAACTGCCAATTCCATTTGAAACGGTTGGGACGATGTTGCAGCAGTGGCAGCAGTGGTGTCTGGAACGAGGTTTGCTGACTTATGGAATTACGGCAGGGCTGTACTGGCAGTATTTGCTGAAACATCCCACGTATGAATCGCATTTGGTGCAGCGCTATCCGCTAATTTTGGCGGATGACGTGGATGAGTATCCGGCGATCGCTCGGCATCTGTTTGAAAAATTGCTCAACGCTGGAGCTTCTGCCGCTTTTACCTTTAATCCAGATGGAGCCGTGCGCTTAGGATTGGGAGCCGATCCTACCTATTTGGCAGAACTCGCCAATCAGTGCGAAGTCGTGGAACTGAGCGATCGCCCAACCCCAAGCTTATTGGACGATCTCGGCGAGAGCTTGGTAGAGTTCGCGATTAATCCGATGATATTTTTGGCATTGCCAGAGTCGATTCAATCGATTCAAACCGTTTCGCGATCGGATTTATTACGACAAACAGCAGAGACGATTATTGCCGCTGTTCAATCTCGGCAAGTGGAACCCAGAAACATTGCGGTGATTAGTCCCGGTTTGGATGCGATCGCCCGGTATGCCCTGATCGACATTTTGACCAAGCACCAAATTCCGGTTGAATCGCTCAACGATCAGCGCCCCCTGATTAGCTTTGCGATCGTTCGCGCCCTGTTGACTTTGCTGGCACTGGTTTATCCCGGTTTGGGTCGCTTGGTGGATCGCGATGCGATCGCCGAAATGCTGGTCGTGTTAGGAAATCAGGGACAGATTATTGACAGCCGATCAGCCCCATCTCCATCCACTCACTCGACGCTTGCCATTGATCCCGTTCGCGCGGGCTTAGTTGCCGACTACTGCTTTGCGCCCCATCCAGATCGCCCTCGATTGTTACCCGCCACGACCTTTCCTCGCTGGGATCGGTTGGGCTATCAAACCTCAGAAGCTTACCAGGCAGTGATTCAATGGATCGAAACTCAGCAATCACAACTTGAGCAACGCCTGATCCCGAATGCCGTTTCGTTGCTCGATCGCGCGATCCAGCATTTTCTATCAGGCGGCAGTTCTTTAGCATTTGATCAGCTATCTGCCCTCCGTCAACTGCTCGAAACGGCACAGCACTATTGGGAAATAGCTGATCGATTGCGCCGTAGCACTGTTACCCCCAGCGATCGCGGCACGACTCGCCAAGAAGCTCCAGCGGCAGCAACCATCAGCCAATTTATCCAGCTTCTACGCAACAGCGCCGTCACCGCCAATCCCTATCCGGTGCGTCCGCTGGGGGCAGCAAGTAACGCCGTTACATTAGCCACTGTATTTCAGTACCGCTCTAGCCGCCGCGTCCATCGCTGGCAATTTTGGCTTGATGCGGCTTCTCCTCGCTGGCTTAGCGGTGTGGATGCATTATTCGCGGCTCCGTTATTTTTGCAAAATTGGTCAGGCGGTCTATGGACTGCTGCGGATGCGATGGATGCCAACGAACAACGCCTGCGCCGGATTCTGCTCGACTTACAAGCGCGAACCGAAGAACGGATTTATCTCTGTCACAGCGATTTGGCAACCAATGGTCAAGAACAAACCGGCACTTTACTAACGTTGGTTAATGCGGCGACTCCAATCACAACGGTGTGAAGCGAATAAAATCCGACAAATGGCGCATAGGTTTGCGTTAAGGCGTAATGAAGAATTAAGCATTTTTTTTTATAGTTGAAAATAAGCGCTGTAAAGCCTCCCGTCGCATAAATTGGGGTTTGGCACTTTTCAAATAGTGTAGGTTAACTCAATTACCCAGTGGATATCGTGACTGAATTAATAGAATTTCATCAAGGATGGATGATTGAAGTGATTGCGGCAGAGGCGGGCTTCCGGTTGTGTTGTCGATCGCCTCTGGGTGAAAAATTGGCTGATCCAACCGTGTATCAAAACCATCAACTTGCCATGGCTAAGGCAATTCAGTTACTTGATCAATTTTTTGCCTGTCAAGCGCTGCGCCAAGTGTTGCGAGAGCTTTATGAAGCAGAGAAAATCAGTTTTGAAGAGTGGCAACAGCTTGGGCGATCGCTCGATTTTACTTCTCGTGATCAGTTTACGCAGTCGCCTTCCTAACCAAAATTACGGTGCAATCACAATTTCGGGCGATCGCTTCTGGAATATTGCCCTGAATTGCCTGCTGCAACAGCCCTTCCCGACTTGCACCCAACACAATTACATCGCACTGATTGTTTTGTGCCATGTCTACCACCGCTTCTACCACCGACTGGGCGCAAACCGATGTAATTACGACCGATGCCTGAGTTTGCTGCTGGAGAAATGCCGCGCTTCTTTCAAGGGGGCTAGTATCGTAGCTTTGATCATTAGGAGCAGAAACATGGCACAGGAAAATTTCTGGCGCTTGGCTTAACGAGACTAGTGCTGGCAGCAGGGTAACGGCATAGTCTGCATTCGGTCCTCCACCAATGGGCACCAGCCACCGTTTTAGCTGGGTTAACCGTAGCAACATCGCCAGCGATGATTGCTCTATTTCATTAGAGGGCAAATGAGAGCCAATTAGCTCATCGCCCATTTTGACCAGCACCACATCGCAATCTGCTTGCCGGATGGCAGTATCGACAGTATCGCCAAAAATCCGTCCTGGTGTGGAGGTACTGCCTTTCCAGCCCATCAGCAAAAGGTCAATATGGCGTTCTTTAACGGTTTCTAAAACGGCTTCGGCAGTGGTATGGGCGGCTCGAATTTGAGTATGCACTGGAATGCTCCAGATATTTCCTTGGTGAACGGCACGTTTGAGAATGCGGCGGCTGAGGGTGGTGTTAACGGCTGTTTCTGAGGGAGAACTATGGCGCGGCACGGTGATCACTTGCAGACACTCAATTTCGTAGTTGCGATCGCGCGCAATCACCAACGCCAGCTTCATCAACCCGTGCATGGTTTGAGGATTGCTCAGCGGCACCAGCAAACGCCCTTGCCCCAAAGCAGGCGATCGCGTCTGATACACCACATAAGACGGTTCCGGCTGAGGACCCACGCGCTCCGAGCCACCCCGCAGTTTCTCCGACTCCACCCGCAAAATATCGCTCCGGGTAATGATGCCGACGAGCTTGCGATCAGCCACTACAGGCAATCGAGAAAGTTTGTAGCTTGACAGGAGATGAAGCACTTGGCTGAGAGCATCCTCTGGACTGACGGTGATTGGTTGCGGAGTCATGATATCTTTCAGAACCGCATGGTCAGGTAATTGCAGATTAGTAATCTTATCTAAATCGGTTTGCGTCACAATCCCCACCAGTCTCCCCTGGTTGACCACCGGAAACCCACGATGGTGAGATTTGGCGAAGGCTTCAACTACTTCTACTAAGGTCATCTGACTAGGCAGCGTTTCTACTTTTTTTTGCATCACCTCAGCCGCCGTCAAGGTTGCCCACAGCCCATCGCTAATGGCATTTGGGGCAAGGTAAATGCCTTTAAGCTCTAACAAATGTGTATAAAGAGAACCCGGATTTAGCCATTCAGCGATTAAATAAGATGTGACCGAGCAGATCATTAGCGGCAAGATCAGGTTGTAATTCAAGGTAGTTTCAAACACAATCACGATCGCCGTAACTGGAACCTTGGCAACTGCCCCAAAAAAAGCTCCCATGCCTGTTAGGGCATAAATAATTGGCGCGCCCCCTAGCACGGTTCCGGCAACTAGCCCCACCAACTGTCCCAAAGCCGCCCCTAACACTAAGCTAGGGATAAACAATCCTCCGGGGGCTTCGGCACTACACGCCAAAACCGACAGCACAAATTGCACAACAAAAGCGCTGGCAGTGATGTGCCAATCGGCAGTGCCCGTGGTTAAAAACCCTTGGAGCGTCGTGGTATCGCGAAAATCGGGCGGCAATAGCGCGATCGCGCACCCAGAGATCAATCCTGCTAGCCCAATCTTCCAAGGCAAACTAAACCGCAAATAGCGACGACTAAATTTCAAGCTTTCCACAATGCTGCGGTTAAATGCTGCGGCAAAAATGCCAGTTAACACGCCCAATAGCAGGAAAAACGGGATTTCTTCAGGCGAGAAACTGGTTTGATTCAGCGTAGACTGTTCGACTAAGGTAAGACTAGGTCCTGATAACACCCTGGAGACTACGCCTCCTGTAAACGAAGCTAGAATTGCCGTTCCCAACGTCACGCTGGAAACATCCTGTAGCAATTCTTCGATCACAAACAACACCCCCGCGATCGGTGCATCAAAGCCTGCCGCCAAACCCGCCGCCGCACCCGCCGCAATCAGTTGACGTTGATGATCGGGCGATCGCGGTGCCCAGCGGCTTAATTGGGCTGCCAATGCCGCCCCGATTTGCACCGTTGGACCCTGCCGACCCAATACTAAACCAGAACTTAACGCCAACATCGTGCTGAGTAGTTTGACGATCGCCACCCGCAAATTCAGCGCGATCGGCACATAAGCAAGGGCTGCTTTAACCTGAGGAATGCCGCTGCCAGCCGCCTCTGGTGCTAAGCGCTCAATCAACAATCCAGATAACATGCCACCCATTAGCCCAATCGCTGGCAGTAACACCCAGGCAGGCAGTAACAACGATTCTCGCACTCGCCAACTTCCAAGCCAGAGAACTCCTTGTTTGAGCAATACTGCCGCCGATGCTGCAACTAACCCAATCAGAACCGCTTCAAAAATTGCTAGCCGCTTTGGTTTCCACAATTGGCGGAAGAAATTGAAAGCAGTAGGAGGCACCATAAGTTATTTAGAAAATATAACCAAACGCTTTACCAGGATTAGGGAAAAGAAAAATTTCTTCTAAGACGCTTTCTTTCACCCGGATAAACAAGATTAAATGAACCGGAAAAGAAGCAGCTTTAAGGCTTTAGTTCCCTACAAATCAATCAGGTTTCTATCAGTTAAAAAACATGGTATCAATATAGTATGACAAAGCAAGTTACTTGGAACCAATGCAATTCAATCCAAAGCGAACGTTTTGAGCGACTGTTGATGTCATATTTGCCTAATAATTAAGACTCTTTTGCAGTATTTTAATGATTAAGAAGAAGAAAGCTGAACCACTAACAGGTGAACCCTTGCTCAAAAAGGTTAGGGAACTAGAAACCTTTACCAAAGAAGCAAAAGCAAGAGAATGCGGGTACTACACCATTACAAAAAATGGTGTAGAGCGTGTCAATATGATGAAATTCCTCAATGCTCTAATTGATGCGGAAGGGATTGAGCTAGATGGAAAAATGGGTTCAAACGGGCGAGGGGGCAGGAGTGCTAGCTATCGAATTAGCGTACAATCTAACGGAAACCTATTGATTGGTGCTGCCTACACCAAACAAATGGAGCTGAAGCCGGGAGATGAATTTGAAATCTCATTAGGGCGTAAACATATCCAGTTGAAACAAATCGACTCATCTGAGCCAGAAGATTAAAAGCGTTAACTTAGATGATTAATCAAGCTGTTAGCAATCTGCTTTCTTTGATTTTACAAGTAGTTTGCGTTAGCTTAGGGAAAAGAGTTTTTCTGATGTCAGGCTAAACATTTACTGATTAGGTCATCATTATTATGGAATCGGTTGACTGGACGATAGTTATTCCTGCGGGTCTTGCGATCGCAATTTTCGTGGGCGGCATGTCCATGATGTTTACGGGCATCTGGACTAGTCGAAATCGCTAAGGCTGATAATTAAGCCGACTGCCTCAACGCAGCTAAAGGGGTAGTTTCAGATTGAGCAATAGTTTGGGCTTCCTGTGTTGGCGAATCTTCTAGAAGATAAGGCTGCAAAGTATTTTGAGTGATCGCAAGACTGTAAGCTAAGCGAATCTGCTCCTGTTCCAGTAAGCCAATGATTTGGTGCCGATCGTTTCGATTGACCACGGGCAATTGTCTTAATCCTCGTGTTGCCATGCGGGATTGAGCATCCGCAATCGGTTCATCTTCATAAGCGCACAAAATTTCTGTTGTGCAAATATCCCAGAGGGTATCAACCGGGCAAGTAATGAATTCTTGCTTTTGAGCATCCGTGGTTATTGGCTTCCACTGGGCGATCGCCCGATTAATATCTTGAAGTGTCACAATTCCAACTAATTGCTCCTGCCGATCCACAATCAGCGCGCAGTGCGCCCGATTTTGCACGAGTGCCACCGCCCCATCCAAAATCGATAAAGCGCTAGAAAGCCGTAAATAATCTCGACGCATCGCTTGTCCTACTTGCAAATGCTGCATCAGTTCTAAGCGCTGATTTGACTCTTTTTCTAGATCGACTGGTTCAATCGTTGGAAGTCGGCTAGTAATCGGTTTTAGCCGCTCAACTAGCCAAACGCTCAAGCCCACCGCTGCCATCAACGGCAAAATGATTCGATAGTCGCGAGTCAGTTCAAACAGCAGCAAAATTGCAGTTAGGGGTGCCCGCACACTCGCCGCCAAAACTGCTGCCATGCCCACCATCGCATAGGCAGGAGGAGCCGCAATATTGGCTGAAATAAATAGGGGAAACAACCCTAGGGTTTTGCCGTAAGCGGCTCCTAAGGAAGCTCCTAAAAACATTGCAGGCGCAAACAATCCACCGACAAACCCGCTACCCAAACTTAGCGCTGTTATTAGCAACTTGGCAATTAGCAGGGACATCAGCAACGGTAAGGAAAACTGCACATCCCGCAGCATTGCTTCAATCGTCTCATAACCAATGCCCAAAACTTGGGGAAAGATCAGTGCTACAGCACCAATGCAGGCACCTCCAAGCACCGATCGCAACCCAGGCGGAATTTTTTCCATGCTGCCGAACCCGTTGATCTTTCCCTGAAAAAACTGCTGGGAAAGCTGAATTGCTTGGGTGTAGGCGATCGAAACTAAGCTAGCAAGTAGTCCTAATCCTAAGTAAAGTGGCAGTTCTAAAGGGCTGCGAACTTCGTAGCTTGGCAGTGTAAAAGCGGGTTGCCCTCCCAAACCAATCTGTGAAATCAATGCAGCCACTACAGCGGAAAGTAGCACCACACTGACAGACGAGGTGGCAAAGGTGGTGCCCAAAACGACTTCTAACGCAAAAAAGACTCCTGCGATTGGGGCATTAAATCCAGCGGCAAACCCAGCGGCGGCTCCTGCGCCCAACAGCAAGCGCTGCCGTTCTTGAGAAACTTGCAAAACTTTTCCAAGGAAGACTCCGACATTGCTGCCAATTTCTACACTCGGTCCTTCGGGTCCTAAAGAAGCGCCAGTTCCTAAAGACACCGCAGCCGCGATCGCCTTAATTGTTCCCTTAGCAGCAGAAGCATTTGCAGCACTTTGGGGCGATGAAACCAGGGAAGACAGCGTTGGACCAAAATCTTGCCATTGCCAGCGCAGCAACCCAACCACCAAGCCACCTAAAATGGGCACGAGTGCCAAAGTCCATGTGCCCCAATCAAACACCACACCCATGAAGTTTTCCAACATGAGAGAGTGAATCTGTTTGATTAAATAGTGAAAACCAACTACTGCAATGCCTGTGCTGCCGCCAATCGCCAATGCCAGCAATAACACCACCGTTTCAGGAGAAGCTTGCAAACGATTGGTTAGTGGCGGTGAAAGTGAGAGGTGAGCATCAGAAAGCGACGGTTTTGGGGGCAGTCTAGGGGTCATTAATGAATAAAAATGAGATTCAGTTTAATTTTTATATCTATCTCTTATTTTGAGCTATTTCGCTCCAAGCCAACGCGGTTCAAGGGTCTTTTTGAAAAAATTTGCCGTTTTACTGAAATAGCATTTGGCTTCTTTCAAAGGATTTTAGGTCTGTGGCTAAAGTTTTGAATGATTCGCCTCGCATCAATGACACGAGTTGTCAGGGAGAGATGATCCAGTTCAAAGGGGGCACTATACAAATTGCCAGTTTGGGGGCGCAGCCTCAGTTAGCTAAGTTCTTTATTTATCGTCGTAAAATTTTCATTTCAGCAAAATGTTCTTGCACTAAGCGATGAATAAATCGATAGTGTCCGCCTACTCGCTGCAACAATAGCCGATCTGTTGCGTAATTGAGGAAGCGACCATAGTTCCAAGGACTATAACCGTTTGCCCAAAGAACCAGACGCAGGGAGAGATGCTGAATACAAGCCCAACCACCAAAAGCCAATCCAACGACCAATGCAGGGACTACTCCAACAGCCAACCCAATGTTTAACCCAAACATTAACCCTTCAAGTGTTCTATCCAATAGACCACTAATTAGTCCAAGGGTTAATCCAAAGCTTAGAACAACACCGAGTCCAACAATTCCACTGTTGACGAACGATAACCAGATTCCCTGATTCGGAACCGTCTTTGTCTGAATCTCTGAGATTTCTAGTCCGCCAAGCAATCCACCAAGCAATCCACCAAGTAATCCACCCACTATTAGCACTATGAGCACTAGCTCTGATTCATCTCCCTTCAGCTTCATGAACAGTCCTGCAGACAGCCAAAAACCTACTACCTGAATCAACACGTTGGCTGAATCTTGCCAACGCCACCTCAACTGTTCGATTGGTTCAATTTCATCCTCCCTAAGCGTAAAGATACATCCAAACATGAGCCACAAAATCAGCCTGGTAAGCCATCCCATAACCCCCTCAACGAATGCTGACATTAATAATGCCAGCATCAGTGCGAAAGGCAATCCAAACAGATTACTGTAAATCCACCTCTGCATACCAGGCTGTAACCAATGGGGCTGCATTTCTTCAATCCAAAACTCTGTCTGAAAGTCTTTTTGCAGTTGTTTCGCCAGCCAACTCAACCAATATTGAGTCCTTTGGGAGGATGGCTGCTGGTCTTTAGAGTAAAACTGACTGATCAGCTTCTTTTCGTTTTGCAATCCCAGCATTTGCCCAATGTAGGCATCTAACAAGTACCGACGTTTATCTCTTCTCATTTTAAAAGACTGCCACTGGGAAATCGATAGGCTTTGTCCCGCTAATACCATCATGTTGAGGAACAGTGGAGTCTGTACCATCTGCACTAAGCCGAAGTCATGGTTAATAGCGTCCCAAAGATTGGAACAACCCAGATCTTGGAGATAGCAATGAATTTGGTCATAGCTCAACGGATGCAGGAAAATCGCTGCATTCAGCAAAAACCGAGTTTTAAAGCTTTGATACTCTTCTAGACGGCTACAGACCACGATTTGTTTAGGTCCGTTAGCTTGGCATAGCCAGTGATTAATTGCTTGAACACATTCTTCTTGCTGCCCTGGTTGCAGTTCATCCAATCCATCCAATAACGGTAGCAGTTGATGATTGTTTAACCAGTCCTTAGCAATCTTTATGCGGACTCCATAATTGAATTTAAGCTCTGCTAGTAACCAGTTGAAAATCGGTTGCTGATCGATTTTCCAAGTTGAAAGGTTTAATAAAACTGGAATAGGTGCATTAGGATTGTCCTTAGCACAAGCAAGCAGATCTCTTGCCAGTTCTAAGAGAGTTGTCGTTTTCCCCGAACCCGGTGCACCTAAAATTAGTAGTTTGCCTGTGACTTCTGACTGATTGAAGACGTCAATAATAGCGCTGTCAGTTGGCAGTGAAGCGATAGGCTGAGCTTCAATCTTTATTTCCTGAGTCCAAGGTTTATTTACCTGCAAATATGCTGGCTGTTTTGAGAGTTTGAGCAGAACCTGGTGATAGAGAGATGCTTTTAGCCGACTCTCAATTTCACTTTGGACTACATTTAGCAGGATGCTCCTTGGTGACTCTTTTTGCTTCATCTTTGCTCTATTAGACTGAACAGAACATGTTTTAGAACTAATGTCTTCACAGTTCCGAGAACACTAAACTTTACTTCGGTACACTTTGGGTCGGCAACTGATTCTGTTGGGGATTAGTGCCTATTCCGGGAGTGCAAGAGCGGAAAAAGACTATGCCTAGAGCGATCGCCCCTAACACTAGAATTGGAGTGAAACTATAGCTATTTTCAGATGCCTCCTCTCTATGGTTGAAACTATGGCTATTTCGGGGTGCCGCCTCTCCATCATCGATGCTTGGGGCAGACCTTGACTCTGCCGAAAAAATTGTTTGCGTTGAGAAGAACTCTTTTAGGTTTTGATTTGGGAATAGCTCTTTTAGTTCTTCAAGTATCAGAAAGTTATTTTGAGCTTCTGCTAAATCTCTCGCCTGCTTAAGGTATTGGAACGCATCTGCCATCTTGCCCTGTTTGCTGACTAGACACCCCAAATGGTAATAAGCCTCAGCATCATCTGGAGTAAGGCGAATTACCTGCTGAAATGCTTTAGTTGCACTTTTTGTTTGTCCGTACGTCGACAGTATTGCTCCTAAGTTGTAGTGCGCCTCAGCATTATCAGGAGCAATGAGCGTCAATTCCCGATATACATCAATTGCCTCTTCCACCTTTCCTTGATGCTGTAAAATCTCTGATAGAGTGGCGCGAGAAGCGGTAGTTTGTGGCTGGAGACGAATGGCTTCCCTAAGTTCAGTAATCGCTTCGTCAAGTTGATTTTGCCTGCATAGTGCCATACCCAAGTCGTGATGAATTGACTCGTCATCTGGATTGAGGCGAACGGCTTGCCTAAGTTGAGAAATCGTCTCAGGCTGGGACATTATAAAGGCTAAATTGTGTTGAGCATCAGTGAAGTCTGGGTTGATCCGAAGGGATTCTTTAAATGCTTTAATTGCCTCCATTAGATCGCCCATATCTAGATAAGTCGCTTCTAAACCGTTGTGGGCACGGAAACTATCAGGATTGAGGCGAATGGCTTGTTGATAGGTCGCGATCGCTTCAGCAAGGTTATTTTGATCCCCAAGAACATTGCCCAAATTCACATATGCTTCAACCAAATTGGGGTTGAGCTGAATGGCTTGTCGGTTGGCTGCAACAGCCTCCTCTAGTTTTCCCAGACCTCTTAAGGCATTTCCTAAATTAGCATATGCTTCAGCAAAATCAGACCGAATCCGAATCGCTTCCTGGTAAGCTGTAACGGCTTTCTTCAGATTCTTTTGCGACTTAAACACCACTCCCAGGTTGTAATAGCTATTCGCATCATCTGGGTGCTGCTGAATCCTCTTTTGTAGCAGTGCCTCTGCTTGTTGCCACTCTCCCTTCTCTAAAGCAGCTTGAATTGCAAGCTGGTCAGGCTCCACCGTTACGCTACCCTTTAGCTGTTGCAAATATTGCCCAATCGTCTCAACCCATGAAAGACCTTGAGTCTGAGCTAGTGCTTTCGCTTTTTGAAGATGAACGATGGCTTCTTCGTGGCTTCCTTGCTGCTTGAGAGCAAATCCTAGGTTGAATTCAGCTTTAGCATCCGTGGAATTCAACCGAATTGCTTTCTGGCAGGCGGTAATTGCTTCACTCCAATTCTGCTGTTCTACCAATGCTGCACCCAATTGAGAGTGAGCATTTGCCAACTTTGGCTGTAAGTGAATGGCTTGCTGAAACTCTGCGATCGCCTCATCACCATTACCCTGTTGCTGCAATGCAATTGCCAAATTGTAGTGATCGATCGCGTGAGGACGAATGCGAAGGGCAGTTTTACAAGAAATTATGGCTTCTTCCAGTCTGCCCTGCTTTCCCAAAAGACTACCCAGATCACCGTGAGTAGCCCCATTTTCTGGATCAATCTGGATCGCTTGTTGGCAAGCTGAGATCGCTTCCTCCACTGGGAGCATCTCAAAGTTGCAGAAATAGAGTAACGCCGCGAAAATAAGGGCTGTCGCATTGAGTCCAACCATGACACCCGAAGATCAGCAAGTCCTGGCTATGTATGCCCGTGAGATCGC
>Ga0209591_10005399_pt1 | contig 14280 bp, 10 predicted proteins | sample MAT01_FD_187207 | JGI IMG/M metagenome (GOLD analysis project Ga0209591, IMG submission 187207) | Freshwater microbial communities from Lake Fryxell liftoff mats and glacier meltwater in Antarctica - MAT-01 (SPAdes) (version 2) | ecosystem: Environmental > Aquatic > Freshwater > Ice > Liftoff... | reverse complement strand
TCGCCGCTCCAAGTTAAAAACTCTCTGGTTCAACAATTACAATGCACTCTATGCGACTGTGTTTTTGCTGTAAGTAGGTCAACGAAATCAGAGCGAAAACTTTTACGGTTTTTAGAAGCTCGGTTTCAAGAGGAAACTAAGCTGCTGGGTGTTGTGTTTTTTTAGATCTCGCCCGTGTCAGCCGATTTTAGATTTTAAATTTTAGATTTACTCCACAGATGAATCGGTGAGCTTGAACAAGGGCGTTACCCTGAGCTTGTCGAAGGGTCTAAAATTTTGGCCGGCTGACGACTCCTGTCGTTCACAAGTATCCGTCTTTGGGCGGGTCAGCCGATCGCGCGATCGAAACCCACCCTTTGTTGCCCTTCGATGCCACTACCAACACAATCCGAGCGGTATCCCCGCACCAATGCCTGCTCAGCGCAAAAAAAACGGTGGCAACTATCTTCGATATTCATCTGTTCACCAGTTTTTTTATGATAGCTTACATAAACTCCTTAGAGCCATTTCTTTACTTTTTGCAATCAAATAAATTTTCTGCAAAGGTCTTGCTATTTAGCAAAAAAGTGATAATCTTGAAATAGAGGTAATCGAAAACTCGGTTAATACAGCCTCGGAAAATTAGATAATTTTCGCAACAAAACTACGTTAAACAAATGACTGTCATTTGTTTACCGTTCTTTGACCGCGCCCCAAACCGATACACAGCTTGAAGACAGAAGTCGTGCACAGCCCAAAATTTTAGACCGTAGTTCAAGCTCCCGGATTCATCCGTGGTGGAATCGATCTAAAATCTAAAATCTAAAATCTAAAATCTAAAATCGACTGACCGAACTGAGATGAAGTTGAGAGGAAAAAAGCAATGCTCGAAAAATTAGCAATTCAACAAAAACAAGTTTTAATTCCCAAAGAAAAAGCCTTAGTATTGTGGTTTGATGAAGTCGGCATCGCCGACATCCCCTTAGTAGGCGGAAAAAATGCTTCATTGGGGGAAATGATTCAACAGCTAACCCCCAAAGGAGTCAGCGTCCCCAAGGGATTTGCAACTACAGCACACGCTTACCGCGACTTCATCGAATCAGCGGGTTTAGAAGCTAAATTGCGCGCAATTTTTGCCGATTTAGACGTAGAAAATCTCCAAAACCTGCGACAAAAAGGCAAGCAAGCGCGGGCATTGATTCTGGATACACCGTTTCCGCAAGACTTGCAAACGGCGATCGCCCATGCTTACGATCAACTGTGCGATCGCTACGGCGAGAATACAGACGTAGCAGTGCGTTCCTCCGCCACCGCCGAAGACTTACCAGACGCCAGTTTCGCCGGACAGCAAGAAACCTACCTCAACGTCCAAGCTTGCGCTGGCGTCCTCGAATGCTGTCACAAATGCTTCGCCTCCATATTCACCGACAGAGCGATTTCCTACCGCCAACAGCGGGGATTCGACCACTTTGAAGTCGCCTTATCTGTCGGCGTGCAAAAAATGGTGCGATCGGACTTAGCATCCTCCGGCGTCATGTTCAGCATCGACACCGAAACCGGATTCAAAAACGCCGTATTAGTCACCGCCGCCTACGGATTAGGCGAAAACGTCGTCCAAGGCGCCGTCAACCCCGACGAATACTTCGTCTTTAAGCCAACATTAAAACAAGGTTTTCGCCCGATTTTAGACAAACGCCTCGGCAGCAAAACACTCAAAATGGTGTACGATATCGGCGGTTCTAAATACACCAAAAACGTCTCGGTGATCGCAGCCGAAAAAAATAAATTTGCCATACAAGATGATGAAATTCTGCAACTAGCAGAGTGGGCAGTAGTCATAGAAGAACACTACTCCCAAGTGCGCGGGACTTATACCCCGATGGACATTGAGTGGGCAAAAGACGGCAATACAGGCGAATTGTTTATCGTCCAAGCGCGACCCGAAACAGTACAATCTCAAAAGTCAGCTAAAATTTTGCGTAACTACAAATTGCAAGGTTCCAGTGCAATTTTGGCAAAAGGACGCGCCGTTGGCGCATCAATCGGACAAGGCAAAGCCCGCGTGATTTTAGATGTTCACAGAATCGCTGAATTTCAATCAGGAGAAGTTCTTGTCACCAACAAAACAGACCCGGATTGGGAACCGATTATGAAAAAAGCAAGTGCGATCGTCACCAATTCCGGCGGCCGCACTTGTCACGCCGCCATCATCGCCAGAGAAATGGGAATCCCCGCCATTGTCGGCACGGGCGAGGCAACCCAAATCTTGCAAAACGGGCAAGAAATCACGGTTTCTTGTTCCGAAGGAGACGAAGGCAAAGTTTATGCCGGTTTAGTTCCTTTTGAAATTCAAGAAACTGCGATCGAGAATTTGCCCCGCACCCGCACTCAAATTTTAATGAATGTGGGAAATCCAGAAGAAGCTTTTGGTTTGTCAGCAATTCCTTGCGACGGCGTAGGCTTGGCGCGACTGGAATTCATCATTGCCAATCACATTAAAGCACACCCGCTGGCACTGATTCACTTTGACGAATTAACCGATGAATCAGTCAAGGAAGAAATTGCAGAACTGACAGCGCTTTACCAACACAAACCCGATTTCTTCACCGACAAACTAGCCCACGGAATTGCCACAATTGCCGCCGCATTTTATCCCAATCCAGTCATCGTGCGGATGAGCGATTTCAAGAGCAACGAATATGCTAACCTTTTGGGAGGGCGGCAGTTTGAACCCAAGGAAGAAAACCCGATGATCGGGTGGCGCGGCGCTTCTCGTTATTATGACCCGAATTACCGCGAAGCTTATGCTTTGGAATGCAAAGCATTGAAGCGAGTTCGGGATGAAATGGGCTTGACAAATGTGATTCCGATGATTCCGTTTTGTCGCACCCCGGATGAAGGCCGCAAAGTGTTGGCCGAGATGGCGAAACACGGTTTAGTTAAGGGCGAAAATGGCTTGCAGGTGTATGTGATGTGCGAATTGCCTAGCAATGTCATATTTGCTGACGAATTTGCCCAGGTTTTTGACGGATTCTCGATCGGCTCCAACGACTTAACTCAGCTAACATTAGGATTAGACCGCGATTCTGCTTTAGTCGCGCATATCTTTGACGAACGCAATGAAGCTGTGAAGCGGATGATAGAAATTGCGATTAAAGCCGCCAAGAAGTACGATCGCAAAATAGGGATTTGCGGCCAAGCCCCCAGCGATTATCCTGAGTTTGCTCGCTTCTTAGTTGAGTTGGGAATTGATTCGATTAGTTTGAATCCCGATTCGGTTTTGAAGACTTTGTTGGATGTTGCTAAGGTGGAGGCTTCCGGTGCGGTGATGGATTTAGCGGCCCAGGTTGCTAAAGTGTAACCCTTCTCCCGTTCGATCGTTCGGACTTTCGTTCTCTGATTTAAATAGGACTTGCATTCCGAACGATCGAACCTATCCCCAACAGCCCTCACTAACAAACCATTAACGCACAGGCTGCATAAGTAAATCCACCTAATTAAACGTCAAATACGGCTCACGCTCAAGCTTGCTGTGTATGTCTTCTTCCTTCTTCCTTCTTCCTTCTTCCTTCTTCCTTCTTCCTTGATTTTAGGTTGGCGATCGTGTAAATAAAAAAAAGATTATTCACAAAAGCTCTGAAAATGTGTTTACAGTTCTCCTGATTATTTTCATAGGTTTAGCTCCGTCGCTGGTGTCTTTGTGGGTGATGCGCTCTGCCCAAAGTCAAGCCAGCGCCAGAATTGCGGCGGCACAACTTGCGGTAGCAAATAGACCGCTGCGAAATGAACTAGCAATGGGCGATCGCACTTACGTAGAAGGTCTCGGTTATCCGATCGGCGATATCACTTGCGAGTATAACGCCCGCTCTAATTACATTCGCTGCGCTGTCAATCCTGCTGGGCCCTGTCAAGATTGTCGGTACTACCAAGCCAAAACTCTTGACGTTCGCGGTGAAAAGATATAGGTTGTATTGGGGCTTGTATCTACGCATATTTGCTGATCCAATAATCCATCAGTTAATATGTACTTACGTGTAAGGGTTGTTGTAAACTAAACACTTAAAACTTAATCAAGCACTATTGCTGGGTTAAAGTTGCCATAACTGGCGGATTGCGATCGGTGTTTTTCTAGTTGAGGACTTGCGATCGGAAACCAGATTTAGATCGTAAATCTGGGTTGGGATGCGAGAAATCTAGGAATAAATGGGGTTTTTAGTCTCGTAACTTTTGTATGAGTGAGAGCTTAAGAACTCGCTTGCTTATACATCAGCGCGAACGGGGACGCTCGCAATCTGAAAAAAGGCTTGTTACAAAAGTGAGATGCTCCCTCCAAAACATGATGAAAAATTCTGAATGAACAATTGTCTCGAGCATTTGCCTTGAACAGAAATCCGCTCGAAGACTCTAAATTAAAAGTTTGAGAAGTTGCTGGTGGGCGACAGTATTTTGTTTTTTTGCGATCGCAGATGAACGCAGTCTCAAACCTGGATTGTTGTCTCTAGACTGCAAGTGATTAATTTTTAAGACACCTCGTCGATACAGGGTATGCCGATTTCAATTGAATGACACGCATGGGACACTGCCCAACGTCAACTTAAACCTGAAACCATTGGAAAATCTCGCTTTTATTCGAGTCCAGATGCCCCTAAATCCCCCGGATAGTCGGCTACGGTGTGCACAAAAGTCGAGTTGGAAATCAAATGACGGAAAAAAACGGAAATTTATTTTTTAAATCCTTGATTTTCTGTTAATTATTATCAATAAGGTAAAACTATTGATAAATAAATCAATCCTCTAAAAACCTTGCCTACTAAGGATTGTGTCAGACACAGCCAAGTTTTTAGGACTTGTGTGTACACCGTAGGTCTAAAGCCAGGGGCTTGCGTCTCGTTTTTCGGTCAAAATGTTTTAACTTCCCATTCTCCATTCCCCATTCCCCCATCACCAATTAATGCTAAACTTTGACCGTCAAGCCACCTTTGCCGTAATGAGTGTGATTCCCGCAACACCTCTACCCCAAAAAAATCATCCTCCAAGCTAGTTAAAATCTCAAGTTTTACGCAGCAGCCATGCAATACAAAAAATTACAGCCGAAATTTTGGGCAGACTTACACAAATTGACTGCTAAGTGTATTTTACGCTCATGGTTCGGCTCTGTGTCGATCGCCCTGAGCATAGCAGCAACAGCCACAGTTGCGACTGTGCAAATCACACAGCAACCAGCCAATGCTTCTACAATCACCAGTTGGCAGTTCGATCCCGCCACAAATCAGCTAGAAATTACTCTCCCAGAGGGCAGCACTCCCACGTATTCCCTACTCAACCCGTCTCAAATTGCTGTGGATTTGCCCAATACTGCGATCGGCGTTGATGTCACTCAACTATACCCGCAAGGCACTGTGCGTTCCGTGGGGGTGACTCAACTGCCATCAGGAAGCGTGCGAATTTTAGTAAATTTGGCTCCAGGAGTGGCTTTCAACGGTGAGCAAGTTCAATTCCAAAGAGTCGGGGTAGAAAATCGCTGGGTGTTGCGTCCATCGATCGAGCCTGCTTCCTATCAGGCAACTCTCGAAACGCCAGCACCGCCTGCAATACAAGTACCGCCTAATCAACCTCTGACAGATTCTAACTCAACTGCTGCGGTCGCGCCTGTCCAACCTGCCTCGGCTGAGGTGATAACTTACGAGCAAAACTATTTGCGGCAGTCAACTCCAAACGACCAAATCCGACCGATAACTTTGCCTTTAGTCAGGGTTCCAGTTAACCGACGCCAGGGGATAGGTTCTGCCCCTGTACGCCGTCCTGCTGCGCCCCAAGAGCGGATTATCGATTTTGGTGAACCGCTTCGCTAATAGTCGCTTTCAGTCGCGATGACCTATGGCTGGCGATAATCCGATCCTCGCAATTAGAAATTTTGACCTTCTGTCGCTGGAGCTGTCGAACCCGGTTGGTTGAGGAACAGGTTTTTAGCGCCGTCGTTTTGGTAAATACAGTTAATTTCCGGTTGACCTTCCAGAGGGCCGGTGAAGCCAAAGGTGTTCATGCGATTTTTGCACTCGCGCACTTGGTTTTGGTTGATCAGTTTTCTTTGTTCGAGAATTGCCCAGTTATTGGTTCGCAGGACGCATCCGGGACGCATACTCGGCTGGGAGATGTAGACGTTGAAGGGGTTGAGGGTGACGAATAGGCGCATATCAGTCACCATCGCGCTGGCTCCAAACTGCACGCACAGTTCGGGGTTCGGGGCGCTGCGATCGATAAATTCCCTGGATGCTACGTTTTCTGGGCTAATTGTAGCTGTGGAACTGAAGGCAATCCCAATCCCAATTCCCAGAATAAACACGGCTGTTAAAATCCCTAGGGTGGCGGAATTTAGGAAAGAGGGTTTGTTAGACTGAGGTTGTCGTCGCGATTGTCCGCCAAATGAGCCGGAGTCTTCGTCTCCTCGGAATGGGTCGCCACCGAATTTGTCTCTGTCGTTGTAGGAGTTAGGTTTACGTTTCATATAATGTTCAGTCCGTTCTGGGGAGTTAACAGGTAGTAGTTTTTTATTTTTAACCGATCTTGCCTTTCTATTATTATGGCGCTAGACAGGTCGCGGCTACGGGCCGTCTTACGGCCGATCTGCGTTTGGTGTGGTTCACGGCGAGCGATCGACCAGGCTACAACCTTGCTTGAATTTGAAGATTTCAATAAAATAACTGAAAGTGAGATACTCTTGCACAGCGGAGCAATCCCGGCTCAAGATTATTGACCGAAATTAGTCAGGAACTCAGAGCTAAAGCCACTGAGCTTGTAAGACGAAAGTTGAAGCAAGCTATTCTGACCAGCCAAGCGTCTTAACTGACTACGTTATCTGGGTCACGATACCGGAGAATGCGACGCTAGTTTTCCGCTCTATCGCTAGTGGTTAAACAGTCTTAAAGTCACTGAGACAGTGCTACTAGCCCTGCGCAAGCCCTAATAACATTGACCGACAAGCGAACATCACCCCGCAAGGGAGAGGCAGAAATGCCAAACATTATGCGTACAGGATTGCGAGGTTTGAGATGGTAATTGTCCTATCGAAAGTACACCACAAAAGTACACCGAGCCAAGCAATCCCAAGGCGGTAATGGAAAGATTCAAGGCGGTTTAAACCGCCGAGCCGTTTCCCTCTCCGAGGCCGGGGCCACGCTCGTTTCCCACTTACCGAGTTTTTCTATGAGATACAAGCCCCATCATAGTTCGACTTCTAGTGTTTTAGGTGCGAGCCTATCTGAGAAAGTTGCCTCTATGAACGAAGAATCCCCTCCCACGAACGGTAGGGGAGTGTCAAAAATTTTAACATCCTACAAGTCAGGAGGTATAGATTAGTGTCTGTCGAAATTATTCAAAAGCCTTCTACAGTCCGCAAGCTTGCACCGCGCTACCGCGTGCTGCTGCACAATGATGATTTCAATCCAATGGAGTACGTGGTGCAGACTTTGATGGCGACGGTACCGAGTCTGACTCAGCCACAAGCTGTAAATGTGATGATGGAAGCCCACACTAACGGGCTGGGACTGGTGATTGTTTGTGCTCTGGAACACGCTGAGTTTTATGCTGAAACGCTCAACAATCACGGATTGAGCAGCAGCATCGAACCTGACGATTAAAACAGTAGAGGCACTCCAAGGGCTTCGCCCAGATTGTTTCTGACTCAAAATTCATATCTTCATACCAAAAAGCCAGGGGTTAGTCCCCTGGCTTTTTGGTATATTTAATGCGGTCGATCGCGAGACTTAAAGAGTAAAGGTTGGGAGCAACCGGGCCGGAAATCTTTCGGACGGTGGTTCAAAGCTAGGTGGCCTCGATCCCCAATTTCAGCTCTCCAATCTCAAATCTCGATCCTCGGAAATTAATTAGGAAATTAATAACGTCCGCCGCCGCCGCCGCCACCGCCGCTGCGACCAAATTTGCCTGGGCCGCCGCCGCCACGGTTGCCGCCGCCGCCACGGCCGCCTTCATCTTCGCGGGGCTTAGCTTTGTTAACTTTGAGATCGCGACCCATCCACTCTGCTCCGTCGAGAGCAGCAATTGCTGCATCTTCTTCGGCATCTGTTGACATTTCTACAAAACCAAAGCCGCGGGGGCGACTGGTTTCTCTGTCGGTAGGTAGATGTACTCGCTTAACGGTTCCGTATTCGGCGAAGACGGCGGTGATGTCTTCTTGGGTAACTTGGTAGGATAAGTTACCGACGTATATCGACATGAGGAATAACTCCAAAAATTAGACAGTGCAAAGATTTCAGTTTCGGAGAGTCCCCTGCCGATACAGAAGGGCAAGTTTTTAAACAATTCTGTAGCAATGAACAAAGCCTGCAACCGAATCTGATACACTTGGGATTTTAACACATAATAGCGTCTTTTGAGTAGCTTTAAGCAGTTAATTAAGTCGTTATAATTCAATTTCCATTTTTTAGGGTATTCAGAAACCCGATTTTGACCTGTGATGTTTGGGGCAAGGTGGCACCTGAGAAAGTTGTGGGGCCTGCCGACTACCGCAGGAAAGATACGTCTAGATTGCCGAAATTGGTACTCAAAGCTAGATTCAGGTTTTCCAGGGCTTTGACTAACCACACCACGCCTTCTCTGGTAGAAAATTCGTAGTGACCGAACAAAATTGCCAACCGCTTTTCTAGGTAGGCCTTGACTTTGCTGCAAATTAGCACGATTTTCAGCAGCAAACCTGTGGTTTGGGTGGGCCCGAGGTTTGAGATTAGGTCGATGAAGACAAAGTGGTTGGGCCGCGCAGGACTCTCTACTACTAAAAAGTTCAATAACTGGCTGCAAGTTCTGATCATTAAAAATTCGTTGAACTTCTGAGCATCGTTGTGGGGAAAGGTATTTTGTAGTTTTTTATACAGTTTTTCGTTAAATTGTCGTTTGCCGTAGCGATCGTCAGTGACGGAAGAAATTAGGTATTCGTACAAGTCGTCTTTAAAGGAGCTGTAGGACACAGTTGTGCTGGCGTTCGCCATGAAGCGGCCCGCTAGCTGTCTGTAGGTATCGGCTCCTTCTACTTTTCCGACAAATTGCTTGAGGGCAAAGAACAGTTCCGGGTCGCTCAACAGTGTGGGGTTTTTTATAGTTTGTATATTCCTAACGAAGGACATTGAGGTCTCTCGGCGGGCTGTTTGGGCTTTTCTCACTTGGTGAGCAACGTATTGTGAGAGGTCTATTTCAAATTGCTGTTGCTTTTGAGTTTGGATTTTTTTAATGATTTTTTGCTGTTCGTAGGTGCTGTCGTCGCTGAGGAGGCAGTGTTTGTAGAGGTAAGGGTATCGGGGAATTAAGGTTCCGAGGGCTAGGGTGGCGGGGGTTTTGCTGTTGCTGCTGTCTTCATTGCTGTGAGTGATGACTTTGGCTAAGCGTTGGAGGGTGAGGTACTGTTCGCTTTCGGTAAATTGATTTACTAATTTGGGGATGGAGTGAGCCACCAGCGATCGACTATATCTAGATAATATCTTGGGGGCTTCTTCAAACATAGCGATCAATTCAGGAATGGCGGCTTGCTTGCTGGGGTATGTTTGCCAACGGTTGATCAGGATGTGGCAGCAACGGTTGAGGATGTACTTGAATTCTTGTTGGGCGTATGGTGAGGCTGCTATTTTTTCGAGTGCTTCAGCGATGGTGCGATCGCCATATCCGTTACCGTGGATAAACAAAGTGCGAAAACGGTCGATGAGTTCGATCGGCTGTTCTACTTGTACCAACTCCAGCCAGTGGTTGTAAAGTAGCTGTTCTTCTTCCTGGATCTGTCTGTTATAGTCGTTCACTTTAGATTAACCCTCCAAGGATTGGGCAGGAGCTTTAAGCGCCATTGGCAGATGGGAATTGGCAGATGAAGCGCCTGAATTGAGTCAACCGAGCTTCTCGCCTCCCCAGGCTTACGGGTGGAAGCGGTCATCACCTTAAGCCGATCGATATTTTTCGGTTAGTTAAACTAATTACCAATACCAGCATGACATGAATTGTTGGCAATTCGCAAGTCCTAAAATGACCATAAAGTTTGTAAAGAATTGGTAAAGATTGTGGGTGGGTTCTGATTTCTGGGTGGTGGGACGATTGAGGATGAGGATTCTTAATCTCAATCCCAGTCGGCAGCCCTCTGTCAGTTAAATGTGAGATGGGGCGCGGTAGGATTAGCTGTGAAAATAATTATTTGAAATGTGAGTGCTGGTAATATGGTCTGTCGCGTCAGTATCGCCCGACTTGCTGAAATTTTAACTGTACCTTTGCCTGCTTTGTCTGAAGGCGTTCTGACAGCTTTAGGGACAGGTATTGCCACAGATACGCGCACCATTGAGGGGGGCGAAGTATTTTTGGCGCTGCGGGGGGACAATTTTGATGGGCATCAGTTTGTGGCAAAAGCCCGTGATTTGGGGGCGATTGCGGCGGTAGTCGATCGCGATTGGCCGCTTGAATTGCCTGATTTTCCGCTGTTGCGCGTTGAGGATACTTTAAAAGCTTACCAGGCGATCGCCCGTTGGTGGCGCGACCAATTCAGTATACCGATAATTGCGGTTACTGGTTCCGTCGGTAAAACTACTGCTAAAGAATTAATCGCGGCGGTTTTGTCAACGAGCGGAAACGTTCTAAAAACTCAATTTAACTACAACAATGAAATTGGAGTCCCCAAAACTCTGTTAGAGCTTTCGCCGACACACAATTATGCTGTAATTGAAATGGGAATGCGCGGACTCGGCGAAATTGCGCTACTGTCGCAAATTGCGCGTCCTACAGTTGCGGTAATTACTAACGTAGGAACGGCGCATATCGGGCGATTGGGTTCGGAAGATGCGATCGCCCAAGCGAAGTGCGAATTGTTAGCCGAAATGCCTGCTGAGAGTATTGCTATTATCAATCACGATTCTGACAGATTAATCGCAACTGCGGCGCAAGTTTGGCACGGAAAAACTTTAAGTTACGGATTAGAAGGCGGGGATTTGTGCGGGGAATTGCTCAATCATGATACAATGTTTGTAGAAGGTATGGAATTGCCACTCCCACTACCCGGACGGCACAATGCTGTAAATTATTTGGCGGCTTTGGCGGTAGCAAAAGTTTTAGATATTGATTGGGAAGTTTTAAAGCCAGGTTTGTCCGTGCAGTTACCGGATGGACGGGCGCGCCGCTACGATTTACCGCAGGATATTGTGATTCTGGATGAGACTTATAATGCTGGTTTGGAGTCGATGTTGGCGGCGCTGAGATTGTTAGCGGATACTCCGGGAAAGCGCCGGATTGCGGTGTTGGGCACGATGAAGGAATTGGGCGAAAGGGCGATCGAATTTCATCGACAAGTGGGAAAGGCGGCGCGAGATTTAAATCTCGATGCTTTGTTTATTTTTGCTGATTTTGAGGAAGCTGCGGCGATGGCGGCGGGTGCGGCGGGTTTGCCTTTTGTGCAGGTGGAAGATATTACGGGGGAGGATTCTCACGCAGATTTAGTTAGACATTTGATGGATTTTGTGGCTGCGGGCGATCGTATTTTATTTAAAGCTTCTCATTCGGTGGAGTTGAATCGAGTTGTCCAGAAGTTTCGCGCTGATTTTGGCGGCGAGTAATATTAAGGAAAATCGGCGTTTGAAATCACATTCAACCGCCGTTTTATCTAAAATATACCTCTTGCATAAATGTTTGATTGATAAATTAACCGCAGATTCAAGATAGATAAACACAGATAAACGCAGATGATTTCAAGAGGATTGGTGACTTTTGCAAGAGGTTTAACAAGAAAAACAGGTAAAATCAATGCTTCAAGAAAACACTGCAAATAATACAGAAATTTGGCATCGACTTGTTGAGAGCGAGATTGTTTACATCGAAAGCCGTCAAAACTTTATCAGAGATTGTCCAAATAAGGTAGCAATTTTTCATAAAGCTCTACATACCCCTACGGAGAGAGGTACAGCATTGCGACTTATAGAGTATCTCAAAACTGAAGAACGCCAGCTTTTGTTCGACGCTTTAATTGACTTAGCTAGCGTTTCGCACTCAGATATTGAACTTTGTCGCCAAGCTATTCTTGCTTTACCTAAATCATGGCTTATGGAAAATATTGAAACAAGTACCGCTCAAATTCTGAAAAATGGAACTGATGAAGAGTACAGAAGACTGTTAGAGCTATATATTGAAATTGACTTAGGATTGGCGGGAAGACTTGCTAAACAAGCATTGGATCATGAAGATCCTGACGTTTGCGAGGTTGGAGAAGATTTCGATAACTATATCAAAAGAGCAGGTGGCGAACGTATTGCTCTCAAAGTCAATTAGAGAGCGTAGGCGCAAGCCGGGGCGTAGCCATCGCACTTTGATTGATGATATACTTTAAAAGTGCGATCGCTCTCTTCACCCAAGTAGTACCATGACTGCTAAAACTCTCAGTGCCCCCGAACAAATAGTCGAGCTATCGAATATCAGTTGGCAAACTTACGAAACTTTGCTTGCCGAACTCAGTCATAGGCGACTCCGGCTAATATATAATCGTGGAAATTTGGAAATTATGACACCTTCTCCTGAACATGAACGTTTCAAAGAAGTATTGGGTCGATTTGTTGAAACCTTAGCAGAAGAATTAGATGTGAGAATTGAGCCTCTTGGTTCTACTACATTCAAACGTCCTGAACTTCTTGGTGTAGAACCAGACAAATGTTTTTACATCCAGAATGTTAGTGCAATTAAAGGCAAAAAAAGACTTGATATGAGTCAAGATCCGCCGCCGGATTTAGTGGTGGAAATTGATATTACCAGCAGATCCGACAGTACGTTGCAAATTTATGCCGCTCTGGGAGTGCCGGAAGTGTGGATTTACAATGGTTCGCGGCTCAGAATTAACAGATTGGAGAGTCAAGGGTATGTGGAGTGCGATCAAAGTTTAGCATTTCCGAGTGTGGCTATTTTAGAGATTGTTAGATTTCTGGAACAAGCGGGAACAATGGATTATTTGGAATTAGTTAAAGCATTTCGGAATTGGGTAAAGGGCCAAATTAGTTAAAACCTAAATAATCTTAACTTTGAATAAAGTTATTCCCCAGAGCGCTATAATCGCTGAATGGGAATATCTGGAGAAATCTCAATTATTGAAAGTTTGCCCATTTCAACTACTGTATTTCCGAGAAGTGTATTGTGCATTGCCTCAAACTTAGATTCATCCTTAGCAATTCGTTCGTAGTGCAAAATTACGTGATAACGCTTTTCAATTGGCTCTCCAGAATCCGAAATTTCCACCGCGTCCCAATCTATATTTTGAGATTCTTCGGCTTGCTGGCGGTAGCGAGAGGCTAAATGTTCTAAGGCGATCGCGATCGCGTGGTCTTTTGTTTGTCCGTAAAAATTGGATTGCTCGTCGGGGCGATCGCTCAAAGATGATGAAATTTGGCAAATATACTGCTCGTTTTCTTGAGGAAAAACGGCGATGGAAATTGTTCCCTCAGTGCGATCGGGCTTGATTTCAGTCATCTCAACCTCCCTAAAAAATATACTTTTCGATTGCGAGGCGATCGCGAACAATCACATCAAGGCGTTGACATACTCACAAGCCTAAAAGTGCGGTAATTATTGACCTTGACGCTTGATTCGGATAACTTTTCGATTGTTGCCTCTATATTATACTAAAGTTAGGGGAGTAATTGTGAAGTCAGGGCGATCGATTATTAATCGAATCTTAGCAAAAATTAGAGCGATCCTCGTAGAGGATCGCCCGTCTATTCCCCTTGCTGAATTTGACTTCTCACCCACTCGCGGAACAAGCGAATTAAAGCATTTTCTTTTGTAGTCCTTCTCAATTCCAAAAACCTCAGCATTTCAACTTGCGACAAAAAAGGAAAAGTCGGAGAAACATCTCTTTCTACATATTCCTGTGCTTCCAACTGATAAATTATTAAACGATTTCCGTCGTAGCGCCAAACTTCCGGTACGCCCAAACTTGCATATAAAGAAAGGCGATCGATCGCACTACGAGTCACATCAATTTCCAGCACTAAATCTGGCGGCGGATCTTGATTCAGTTCGATTTCTTCTTTTTCCCAAACTACATCCTCATTTTGAATATAGTAGCACTGATCTGGTTCCAAACCGCAAGCCAAATCCTTGCGTTTGCAAGTTAGTGAACCCAAACTGCAAATTTCAACATTCAATTCATCCGTCACGGTTTGCACAAAACGTCCTAATAGTTCGCTGTACTTTTTGCGCGTGTCTAACGGAGTCATAATTTCTAATTTACCTCGATCGTAATTCAAACGAATTCCAGGCTGTTCTGCTAGCTCGTTTACCAGA
>Ga0209591_10005397_pt1 | contig 14284 bp, 14 predicted proteins | sample MAT01_FD_187207 | JGI IMG/M metagenome (GOLD analysis project Ga0209591, IMG submission 187207) | Freshwater microbial communities from Lake Fryxell liftoff mats and glacier meltwater in Antarctica - MAT-01 (SPAdes) (version 2) | ecosystem: Environmental > Aquatic > Freshwater > Ice > Liftoff... | reverse complement strand
GGTTCCGGTCCTCGGGTCACCTCCGTCGAGGATGCTCCCCTGCGGTCCTCACCGTCGCCTTGCCATCCGAGCGCCTCGACCGCGATCATCGATCGACTTGTCCACTCGCGGGCCCTAACGTGCGCCAATGGCAGTCATCGTCACTGGAGCAAATCGTGGCATCGGGCTTGGCCTGGTGCGTCAGCTGGCCGCGCGGGGCGGCGAGCTCGTCGCGGCGACCCGCGACCCCGACCGAGCTACCGAGCTGGCAGCCCTCGCCGAGCAGAGCGACGGCCGGCTGCGGGTGCTGGCCTGCGACGTGGCCGACGACGACAGCGTGCGGCGCTTCGCCGGCGAGGTCGGTGAGGTCGCGGTCGAGCTCCTCGTCAACAACGCCGGCGTGTACGGCGGCGCCACGCAGTCGATCGACGGCATCGACTTCGCCGACGCGGTCACGACGTATCAGGTCAACGCGCTGGGCCCGCTGCGGGTGACGCTGGCGCTCCTGCCCAACCTGCGGCGCGCGGCCAACGCCAAGGTCGTCCACGTCACGTCGGGCATGGGCTCGATCGGCGACAACGGCAGCGGAAGCTTCTACGCCTACCGCATGTCGAAGGCGGCGCTCAACATGGCCGCCAAGACCCTCGCCAACGACCTGCGCGGCGACGGCGTCACCTGCGCCGTGATCAACCCGGGCTGGGTCCGCACCGACATGGGCGGCCCGAGCGCCGCGATCACCGTCGACGAGTCGGTCACGGGCATGCTGCGCGAGATCGACGCGCTCACCCTCGCCGAGACCGGCACGTTCCGCGACTGGAAGGGCGGGACGTACCCCTGGTGACCGCGACCGCTCGGGCTCGCCGGGTCAGGTCGGCGTGAGCTGCAGCGGCAGCTTGAGGTCGACGTCGGTCGCGTCACCGTCGGCGTCGACGACCGGCGTGAAGGTCCACGAGGTCATCAGGCCCTCGACGCAGTCGGCCAAGGTGTCGTCGACGCCGGCGGCGCGACCGTCGGAGAGCTTGCCGCGATCGGTGACCGTGAAGGTCAGGATGATCTTGCCGGCCAGCTTGGCGTCGCCCGCGAGCGCCTTCTTGTAGCAACGCTGCAGGCCGCCGACGTAGGTCGTGGAGATCTTGCGGATGATCGAATCGACGTCCGGGCCGCCCGGCGGGTTCTTGGGCGGCACCGGTCGGATGCGACCGGGCGGCACCGTCTCGGGCTCCTTGCCGGGCGTGTGGATGACCGGGCCCGAGCCGTTCACGAGCGGCTCCTGCGCAGTGCCGGGACGCACGCCCTCACGATCGCGGGTCGCGACCTGGGTGCCGTTGCCGATCGAGGTGTTGGCGCCCGACGCGGCGATCTCGTCGAGCTGCTTGCCGAGATCGCTGCCGGGCTTGCGGCCGGTCAGCTCGCCGGGCCGCAAGCCGCCGGCGTCGGACGAGAACAGATCGTCGGCGAAGCGAGTCGCGTCGTCGGAGGGGTCGGTGAGCGAGCCGGGTTCGGCGGGCTTGCCGGGGCGAGGCGCCGGCTTCGGCTCGTTGCTCGGCCCGGGCTTGCTGGGTGTCTGGGCGCCCGGCGCGGGCTCGGCCGGCTCGTCGGCCAGCTCGGTCGGCTCCGGCTGGGCGAGCAGCGGGTCGTCGGCGTCGATGATCGCGATCGTCTCGTCGGCGTATTGCTCGGTCGCGCGCCGCGCGGTCGATTGCTCCTGGGGCGGGTCGTTGAGCGACGCCGCGGACATGAGCGCGACGTGGGCCAGCACGCTGGCCGCGACGAAGGCCGCGAGCCGGCGGTCGACGCGATCGCCCAGCGTGGCTTGCAGCGCGCGCGGCAACTTGGCCGGCGCGACCGCGGCCGGCAGGGTCACGCCCTGGAACAGCACGCGCACGCTGCCCAGCTCGATGCGACCGTGGGCGTCGCTCGGCACCACCACGGTGGTCGCGCCGCCGGCTCGGCTGCCGCGGGCGTCGAGCTCGGCGCGGGTCAGCAGCGTGTCGCCCACCGAGACCCGGGCCTCGGCGCCGGCGGGCAGGCGGACCCGGATGCCGCCATCGACCAGCGTGAGCAGGTCGAGGCTACGGGGTAGATCGGGCACCGGGATCGACACCGTCGCGCGGGTCGACTGCCCGATCGAGAAGGCCCGGCGGTCGCGAAGCACGTGCTCGGCGATGACCGTGCCCGACAGGACGACGCCGATGCGGAGGGCCAGCTGCGAGGACATGCACGTGCAAACGCGCGACCTCGCAGGCGGATCTCACGTCAGGTCGGCGGGTAGAAGGCGAAGCGCACGATCATGTAGACGTGCATGTACGGCGCGAAGAACAACACCGCGTCGATGCGATCGAGGATGCCGCCGTGGCCCGGCAAGATCGAGCCCGAGTCCTTCACGCCGGTCGAGCGCTTGAGCAGCGACTCGGCGAGGTCGCCCATCTGGCCGAGCGCGGCGCCCGGGATGGCGAGCAGCGCGATGTCGAGCCAGTGCAACGGGCACACCGGGCTGCCTGGCGCCTGGGACCACAGCACCTTCATGAGCGCGGCGGCGGCGAACGAGCCGACCAGCCCGCCGACAGCGCCGGCGCGGGTCTTCTTGGGCGACACCGCGGGGTAGAGCTTTGCCTTGCCGAGGAAGCGCCCGGCGAAGTAGGCGCCGGTGTCGCCCAACCACATGACCACCAGCGAGAACATGACGAAGTGGCCGCCGTTTTCGGGACCACCGAAGAGCTTCAGCTTGGCGACCGTAGTGAGCAGGAGCCCGGCGTAGACGATGCCGAACACCGTGGCGGCCATGCGGGCCGCGACCGTGGTCAGGTCGCCGAAACGGAACAGGTAGTAGAGGCAGGGCCCGACCACCGCGAGCAGCAGCACCGGATAGGTGCTGTCGGTCAAGTACATCCAGGGCGCGCGCTTCGGCAGCGCCAGCGGGTCCATCCAGTAGAACGCCAGGCAGGCCAGCGCGCCGAAAACCAGCGCCGCGACGCGGTCGCGCTTGTCGGGCAGCACCATCGCGAAGAGCTCTTGCATCGCGAGCATCGATGCCGCGAACACGATCGCCCACGTGTAGATCGGTGACCTCGCGTAGAAGCCGAGGATCAGGATCGGCGCAGCGATGACTGCGACGAGGAAACGCGACGCGAGGTTGCCGAGAGCCACTGGGCGGCAGCTAACCGCGGGCCGTCGGACCCGTCAAGCGCTGGACTCCTCGACGTCGCTGTCGAGGAGCTGCGCCGCGGTGAGGCCGAACCGACGCTCGCGGGCACCGTAGGCCGACAGGCAGCGCGCGAGCTGGTCGCGGCGAAAGTCGGGCCACAGCACGTCGACGAAGACCAGCTCGGCGTAGGCCAGCTCCCACAGCATGAAGTTCGAGATGCGCTGCTCACCGCTGGTGCGGACCAGCAGGTCCAAAGGCGGCAGCTGGGCGGTAGGCAAATACGTGCCGAAGCGCTCGGCGTCGATGTCGCGCAGCGCGACGGTGCCAGCGGCCACGTCCTTGGCGAGGGCGGCGGCGGCGCGGGCCAGCGATTCCCGGCCGCCATACGACAGCGCCAGGGTCAGGGTCATGCCGGTGTTGCCGGCCGAGTCGTGGCGGAGCGCGTCGAGGGGGTCCCGCACCATCGCCGGCAGGCGCTCGAGGTCGCCGATCGCGTGGAGCCGGATGTTGTTGTCCATGATCTCGCTGCGCTCACCGTCGAGGTAGTCGCGCAGCAGCTCCATCAGGCCGTGGACCTCGTCGGGGGGGCGGGCCCAGTTCTGCGACGAGAACGCGTAGAGCGTCAGGGCCTCGAGGCCCAGCTCGCGGGCGGCCCGGGTGATGTCCCGCACGCTCTCGGCGCCGATTCGGTGCCCTTCGAGCCGGGGCAGGTCGCGGAGCTGGGCCCAGCGGCCATTCCCGTCCATGATGATGCCCACGTGGCGCGGCAGCGATGGCATTTCCGACCGCGGGCGAGTTAGCACGCGTGGCCGCCGCGTTGCAACCGCGCACTTGATCCCGTAGGCTCGTCCCGCACGCGCAACGCAGGAAAAAACCATGGGAATCTTCTCGAGACTCGGCACGCTGATCAAGTCGAACCTCAACGACCTTATCACCAAGGCTGAGGATCCGGAGAAGATGCTCACCCAGGTGGTGCTGGAGATGCAGCAACAGCTGGCCGAGGCCAAGAAAGCTGTCGCGGTCGCCATCGCCGACGAGAAGAAGCTGCAAAAGCAGACTTCCGCCGAGCAGGACAAATCCAAGGAGTGGGAGCGCAAGGCGATGGTCGCGGTGCGCGGCGGCGACGATGGGCTCGCCCGGCAAGCGCTCGCGCGCAAGCAGGAGCACGAGAACATCGCCGGCCAGTATCAGACCCAGTGGGTCTCGCAGAAGCAGGCCGTCGACAAGTTGAAGGACGCGCTGCGCCTCCTCAACAACAAGATCGAGGAAGCCAAGCGCAAGAAAAACATCCTCGTCGCGCGGAAGAAGCGCGCCGAGGCGCAGCAGCAGATCGCCAACACGATGCAGGGCTTGGGCGACACCAGCGCCTTCGACACGTTCGACCGCATGGCCGACCGCATCGCGCTGATGGAGGCCGAGGCCGAGGCCGGCGCGGAGCTCGCCGGTGAGCTGTCGGGCGACACCCTCGAGTCCAAGTTCCTCGCGCTCGAGGCCGGCGGCGCCAACGACGACGACGCGCTCTCGGAGCTGAAGGCCAAGATGGGCCTGACCCTCGACGCGCCCAAGGGCGGCGGCGACAAGATGCTCAAGGCCGGCGCCGACGACGAGGCGCCCGCCAAGTCGGCCTCGTCAGGTGGCGCGATCACGCCGGGCGGGCTCACCGCCGAGGATCTGAAGGAGCTCGAGGATCTCGACCTGTCGGATCTCGAGGGATCGAGCGACGCCAAGGCGTCGGCGAAATAGCTGCCTCGTTCCCCGATGGTGGGCGGGTGCGACACAGTTGACGGGCCCGATCGTGAAGGCTTGACGACACCCACCATGCAAGTACGCTGATCAGCGCGGCCAGGCCGCGGAATGCGGATTGCAGCAGCGAACTTCGTCATGCTGGCTCGCCTCGGTTTCATCCTCGGAATCCTCCTCGCCGCCGCGCCGCTGGCGCAGGCCGAGGGCCCCTCGACGGCCAAGCCCCGGGTCGGCAAGGTCGGCCTCCGGGTGCTCGAGGTGTACGGCGAGACCCAGCAGGCGCTGGTGCTCGACAAGCAGACCGGGCGGCATGTGGTGGTGAGCGAAGGGGAGCGGATCGGCAAGTACCAGATCATCGAGATCGGCGACGATCAGGTCGTGGTGCAGCAGGGCGCGCGAGAGATCGTGCTGGTGGCCGAGACGCCGACTGCGTCGGTGGTCGCGCCGGCGCCGGTCAACTGGGCGCTCCTCGACCCGTACTCGCCGACGTTGATCGACGACGTGAGTGGCCTGCTCGACCCCTACGCGCCCGTGATGATTACGGCACCTTCCGCTCCTCGGCTCGGCGTGATCGATGCGCACGCGCTGGTGCGCGAAGTGCTCGCGCCCAGCCAGCAGCGCGCGTCGACGATCGATCCCTACGGCGCGACGCCGCCGCTCGAGGCTGTGCCGGTCGGGCCCGCGCCGGTCGGGCCCGCGCCGGTCGTGCTCGTGCCGGTCGTGCCCGTGCCCGCGCCGGTCGTGCCCGTGCCCGCGCCAGCACCGGTCGCGCCCGCCGTCGAGACCATCCGCGCCGCCGAGCTCGGCCTGCAGCGCGGCGAGCTGTCCGCCGCGCTCGCCGACTTCGACAAGCTGCACAAGGACCTGGGCTTTCTGCGCACCGGTCGCGGCGTGCAGCTCACCACGGTTCCCGCCGCGTCGTACGCGCACCGCCTCGGCTTGCGGGCCGGCGACGTGATCACCGCCATCGACGGTGCGCCCATCCGCAGCCTCGACGACGCGGCCGGCGTCTACGTCCGCCTCCTCTCGGCCAAGAAGCTCGCGGTCGAGGTCGATCGCGGCTCGACGCACGGCACGCTCAAGTTCGCGCTCAAGTAGTTTCTGGTATCGTCGCCGCGTGCGCGTCGTGCTGCGACTGGAGAGCCCGTCGGAGTGGATCAAGATCTTCGATCCACGCGACGGCACGCTCGCGGTCGACGCCTCCCCCGCACCCGCGCTCGGCGAGGCGGTGCGCATCGATCTCACCGTCGGCGCCAACGGCCCGCGCGTGATCCTGCGCGGCCAGATCATCGGCCACCGCGGCGCCGGCGTGAGCCTGGTCGGCCTCGGCGCCGACGAGCGCGAGAAGATCAACTATCTCAACGGCTTCGTGCGCGGCGGCATGCTCGACCTGCGCGAGCGCCGCCGCATTCCCGTGTCGCTTGCCGTGACCTACGGCGGGCTCAAGGGCCCGGTCCAGAGCCGCACGCGCGACATCAATGACCAGGGCGTGTTCGTCACCAGCGCGGAGCCGCTGCCCGAGGGCGCCGAGGTCCATCTGATCATCGCGATCCCGGGCCGCGCCGAGCCGCTGTCGGTGCTGGGCCGGGTCTCGCACACCGTCGTGCCCGAGGACGAGGACGTCGCCGGCATGGGCATCGTGTTTCGCCTGGCCGAGTCGGAGGTCGCCGCGGTGGCCGCGACCATCGACGCCCTCGAGCGCGCGTTCCTCGCCGGCACGCTCCCCGAAGACACGCTGACCTGATGAAGCGCCGGATCCGGGGGGCGGCACCGCTGGGCGTCGCCTGGCGCGACGGAGTCCACGTGCTCGGCACGTCGATCTGGTGCGACGCGCGGCGGGCGCGAGCGGTGTGCTTCGTGTCCGCGGCCGATCGCACCGGGCGCGCCGGTCACGGCCAGCTCATCGCGACCGCCGCCACCCTGGCGCTGTTGGGCGCAGCGCAGGACGCGCATCTCGCGGCGCCGATGCATCGCCCGTTCACCCTCGGCACCAACCGGCTGTGCTTGATCCCGAGCGGCTACGGCCCGGGCGCGGCGGCGCTCACCGTCGAGGTCGGCGCGCATCGCGTGCTGTACGCCGGCGCGATCCAGCCCGGCCGCGCCGATCTCGCGCCGTGCGACACGCTGGTCGTGGCCGCGCCCTACGGCGAGCGCCACCACCAGTTCCCCGTCGACGCCGAGGCCCGCACCGTCGCGCTGTGTCGCGAGACCGCGGCCAGCGGCGCGCTGCCCGTGGTGCTGGTGACCAGCGCGCTGCGCGGGCTCGAGCTGGCCGCGTGCCTGGCCGGCGCCGGGCTCGAGGTCGCGGCCCACCGGGCGATCGCGATCGCGGCCCGCCGGCTGGTCGACGCCAAGCTGCCGGCGCCGAGCTTGCGGCGCAGCGTCGCGCGGGCCGGGGCGCTGGTGTGGCTGGTGCGCGATCGCGAGCGCGTCGCCGCCGCCACCGCCGGGCGCACGACCCGGGTGATCCTGGCGTCGGGCTTGGCCACCGAGCGTGACGTGGTGCGCCGCCTCGACGTCGACGCCGCGATCGCGTGGAGCGGCGCGGCCGATCGCGAAGGCCTGCTCGGCTTCGTCGCGCGCTCGAGCGCGGCCGCGGTCGGCGTGACTGGGCCCTGCGCTGCCGCGATCGCGGCCGCCATCGGACCGCGCGCGCGAGTGCTGGGGCCGCCTCAGCAGATGGCGCTGTTCGCATGACCGAGCCGGTGATCGTCGCGAACCGACGCACCGGCGGACACTGGTGGCGGATCGTGCTGGTGCTGGTGCTGTGGTTCGTCGTCGCGGCGCCGCTCGTCGCCGGCGCGATCGCGGTCGCGACCTTGCGGCGCTGGGCCCGCGATCTGCCCGAGGTGCCCGACGTGGCGGCCTGGATGCGCGACGCCCACGCGACCTCGACCATCACCGCCATCGACGGCACCGCGCTGACCGAGCTGCCGTTCACCGATGGCGCGGTCGTGGGCCGCCGCCAGTACGTCCAGCTGGCTCAGGTGCCGCCGGAATTGATTTACGCAGTATTATCGGCCGAGGATGTGCGGTTCGCCAGCCACCACGGCGTCGACTACCAGGCCATCGCGCGCGCGATCTGGATCGATGTCCGGGCCGGCCGTGCGGTGCAAGGCGCGTCGACGATCACGCAGCAGCTGGCCCGCAACCTGTCGCCCGAGGGCGTCGGCAACCAGCGCACGGCGCGGCGCAAGGTCCGCGAGGCGCTGGTGGCGCGCCGCCTCGAGCAGCGTTGGACCAAGCCGCAGATCCTCGAGGCGTACCTGAACTTCGTCTTCCTCGGCGCGGGCGCCTACGGCGTGGCCGCCGGCGCGGATGCGTACTTCGGCAAGCCGCTGTCGGCGCTGAGCGTCGACGAGGCCGCGCTGCTCGCTGGGCTCATCCAGGCCCCGAGCCGCCTCGATCCGCGCAAGGACGCCGCGGCGGCCAAGGCCCGGCGCGACGAGATCCTCGCCCGCATGACCCGGGCCGGGCTCCTCGACGAGACCGCGCGGCTCGCCGCGGTGGCTCGCCCGATCGCGCTCGCCCACCGTGCCGATCTCTACGGCACCCGCGCGCCCTGGTACACCGAGCACGTCCGCCGGCTCGTCGAGGAGTCGATCCCGCTCGAGGTCGCGCGGGGCGGGCTGGCGATCGAGACCGCGGCCTCGCCCGCGCTAGTCGCGCGCACCGAGGCGGTGGTCCGGCGCACCGGCGACGTGCTGGCCGGCAAGGGCGACCCGCCCGAGGCCGCCGCGATCGCGTGGGATCACCGCACCGGCTACATCGAGGCGATGGCGGGTGGGCGGGCCTGGCAGATCGGCGCCTTCGATCGGCTCACTCAGGCTTGTCGCCAGCCCGGCTCGGCGTGGAAGCCGATCGTCTACGGCGCCGCGCTCGAGCACGGCGACATCACGCTCGGCACCCCGCTGCGCGACGCGCCGATCGCCGAGTACGACGAGGCCACCGACGTGCACTGGAAGCCGCGCTCGGGCCACCAGTTCCGCGGCGTCGCGCTGGTCGCCGACGCGTTCGCGGCCTCGCTCAACACGCCCGCGATCGACGTGCTCGATCGCACCGGCGCGCCGGCCGTGATCGGGCTGGCCCGCCGGCTCGGCATCACGACCGCGATCTCCGACCTGCGGCCGATGGCGCTGGGCGCGAGCTGCGTCGTGCCGATCGAGCTGGCGCGGGCCTACGCGATCATCGCGCGGGGCGGCTGGGACGTCGCGGCTCGCGTCATCGTGCGCATCCGGCGCGGCGACCAGGTGCTGTTCGACGCCGCGGTGCCCGACGATCCCTGGATCGCTCCGGCCCGTCGCCTCGATCGTCTGGCGGCGCTCGCTGGACGCGATCGGTCGGTGCGGTCCGGCGCCACCCGCGGCGCGATCGTCGACGAGGACACCGCGTATCTGCTGCGCGAGCTCATGAGCGGCGTGGTCCGGCGCGGCACCGGCGCCGCTGCCCGCGGCCTCGATCGCCCGGCCGCGGGCAAGACCGGCACCACCAACGGCAACAGCGACGCCTGGTTCGTCGGCTTCACCGCGCGCGTCACCGCGGCGCTGTGGGTCGGGCACGACGCGCCGTCGCACACCCTGGGTCCCAAGGCCGACGGCGCCCACGCCGCGCTGCCGGGTTGGATGACGATCATCAGGCTCGCCGAGGGCACCCGACCCGCCAGCTCGGTGGTCGGCGACCCGCCCGCCGAGATCGAGTGGGCGCGCATCGATCGCGAGACCGGCCTCTTGGCCGCGCCCGGCGGGGGCGGCGCTCTCGAGCTGCCCTTCGTCCGCGGCACCGCGCCCACCGAGCAGGCCGGCACCGTCACGGGCGCCGGGGTCGACTTCGGCCGCACCGCCCGCCAGTTCTAGCCGGCGTCGGCTAGGCTTGGCCCATGAAGATCGCCGTCCTCGTGGGAAGCTTGCGTAAAGAGTCGATCACCCGGAAGGTCGCGCGCGCGATCGAGGCGGTGACGCCCGAGCTCACGTTCGTCCACGTCGAGCTCGGCGACCTGCCGCTGTACAACGAGGACCTCGAGACCGACGCACCGCCGGCGGCGTGGACCGGGTTTCGCGCCGCGACCAAGGACGTCGACGGCTTCCTGTTCGCGACGCCCGAGTACAACCGCTCGGTGCCGGGCGCGCTCAAGAACGCGCTCGACGTCGGCTCGCGGCCCTACGGCTCGAGCGTGTTCAGCAAAAAGCCGGGCGCGGTGGTCAGCGTGTCCCCGGGCGCGCTCGGCGGCTTCGGCGCCAACCATCACCTGCGGCAGTCGCTGGTGTTCCTCGACGTGCCGGTGCTGCAGCAGCCCGAGATGTACGTGGGCAACGCGGGCAAGCTCTTCGACGGCGACACCCTCACCAACGACGCCACCCGCGCGCTCTTCACGAAGTTCGGCGCCGCGTTCACCGCCTGGGTGAAGCGTCACTACGCCAAGTGATCACAACGCGTCGGCGGCGAAGGTGTCGCAGGCCTTGAGCGATCCGGAGTCGAAGCCGCGCTTGAACCAGCGGGCGCGCTGCGCCGACGAGCCGTGGGTGAAGGTCTCGGGGTTGACGCGCTGGCCCGCCATCTTCTGCAGGCGATCGTCGCCGATGGCCTGAGCGGCCCGCATGCTCTCCTCGATGTCGCCGGGCTGGATGAGCTTCTTCTCGCGGGTCCCGTTGGCCCAGATCCCGGCGTAAGGGTCCGCGAACGAACAAGTCGACCGTTCTCGCGGCCGATCCATCCCGGCTGGCTGCGTTGCCGGTTCCGGTCCTCGGGTCACATCCGTCGAGGATGCTCCCCTGCGGTCCTCACCGTCGCCTTGCCATCCGAGCGCCTCGACCGCGATCATCGATCGACTTGTTCATTCCCGGGCCCTAACAGTCGGCCTGTAGCTCCTGGCGCACCGACAGCGCATTTTCCAGGGAGCGATCTTGCGCGACCTCGCGGCGGACGGCGGCGTCGATGCCGAGGAGATTCTGCAGGTGGTGGCCGTACTCGTGAGCCAGCACGTAGGCCTGCGCGAAGTCGCCCGGCGCACCCAAGCGTTCGCGCAGCTCGCGATAGAACGACAGATCGACGTACGCGTACGAGTCGACCGGGCAGTAGAACGGGCCCACGGCCGACGTCGAGTGACCGCACGCGGTGTCGACCGCGTCGGTGAACACGCGCAAGGTCGCGGGCTGGTAGTCGAGGCCGTTGGCCTTGAAGACCTTGGCGAAGGTGGCCTGGATATCGTCGACGACGTAGTTCACGAAGTCGAACAGCTCGGCGGCGGGGTCGTCGCCGATCGGTGGCGCCGAGGTCTGTGCGCCCTGCGACGACTGGCTCGGGCTCGACGACGAGCCGCTGTCGCCGATCGGGAGATCGACGCCGAGCGCCCTGGCGATGAGCGCGACGATCACCAGCACCACCGCGCCGCCGCCGGCCTTGATCGCGGTGCCGCCCCCACGGGACGCCGGCTTGCCGCGGAGATCCTCGACGTACTCTGACTTGTGCCCGCGTTCCCACTTCATGGGCCGAACATACTACCGTCGTCGACGTGCTGGCCCTCCTCGGTGTGATCACGACCGTGCACCTCGCCGGTGCGGTGCCGCGCGCCGGCGGTGACTATCTCGTCGTCCCGTTCACGGTGCCGGTCGGCACGGTGGAATTCTCGGTCGAGCACGATGACGGCTCCGACGTCCAGGTCCTCGACTGGGGCGTGTGGTCACCGGCCGGATTTCGCGGCTGGGGCGGCGGGCTCACCGACCCGGCGGTGGTCGGCGTCGAGGCGTCGTCGCGGGGCTATCTGCCGGGGCCGATCGCGGCCGGTCAATGGCAGGTCGTCATCGGCAAGGCCCAGCTCGGTGTGGGCGACGGCGCGTACACGATCGACCTGGAGTTTCGGGACGCCGCGACCATCACCTCCGAGCCGCACCAGCCGTGGACCGCGGTGACCTTGGCGAGCGAGCGCCGCTGGTACGCCGGCGACTTCCACGTCCACTCGCGCGACTCCGGCGACGCCAGCGCCTCGCTCGACGAGATCGCGAGCTTCGCGCGCGGGCGCGGCCTCGACTTCGTCGTGCTGAGCGACCACAACACCGTCGCGCAGCTCGAGCACCAGGCCGCCAAGCAGGCCACGCTCACCGACCTGCTCTTGCTGCGGGGCGCCGAGGTCACGACCTACCGCGGGCACGGCAACGCGGTCGGCACCGACGCTTACGTCGACCACCGGGTCGGGCTCGACGGAGTCTCCGCGACGACGATCCTCGACGAGGTGATCGCGCAAGACGGCGTGTTCATCGTCAACCATCCCGAGCTTCGGCTCGGCGATCTATGCATCGGCTGCGCGTGGGACCACGCCGACACCCCGTGGGCCCAGGTGAGCGGCCTCGAGATCCAGACCGGCAACGCCGAGCTCACCGGCTCGACGTTCACGCCCAAGGCGGTGCTGCGCTGGGACCAGCTGCTCGACCAGGACCTGCGCCTCGCCGCGATCGGTGGCAGCGACGACCACCGCGGCGGCACCGAGACCGGCGACGCACCGTCGCTGATCGGCAGCCCGACGACGATGGTGCTGGCCGACGGGCTGTCGGAGGCGGCGATCCTCGACGGCGTGCGGGCCGGGCGCACGGTCGTGAAGATGCGCGGCCCCGACGATCCGATGGTGATTTTCACCGCGACCAGCGGCGACCGCACGATCGGCCTCGGCGAGACCGTCGAGGCCGCCGAGCTCCGGTTCGACGTCGAGGCGGCCGGTGGCGACGGCGCCATCGCCGAGCTGTGGCGCGACGGCGCGATGATCGCGAGCGAGCCGATCGTCGCCGGCGCGGCCTCGTTCGAGGACGCGCCGCGGCCCGGGCTCGGCGGCGCGCCGCACCGCTATCGCATCGAGCTCACGCGCGACGGACGCCGCATCACGGTCACCAGCCACCTGTACCTGGCCACCATCGCACCCTCGGACACCTCGTCGTGCGGGTGTGGCAGCGCGGGTGGCGCCAGCCCGGGCCTCGCCCTCGCATTGCTCGCCCTCCGTCGACGAGGGCGCGCGCGCCGCTAGTAAAGTTGCCCGATGCCGCCCCGCAAGGGAGCGGATGCGAGCCACCACGAGCGGATCGCCGTGCTGGCGGCCGAGCGAGGCGTGACGTCGCCGATCGACACCGGTTGCGGACGCGCTAGCTCACGCGGGCTCTCCGCCGGTGCTATCCGGGTGCGGCCTTGGCGCTGCTCTCGATCTGACAGCGGACGGAGCAACCGTCACCCGCCGTCGAGTTCCCGTCGTCGCATGCCTCCGTGGTGCTGCCGCCCGGCGGCGCGTAGGCGTGGTTGACGCGCCCGTCGCCACACTGCGGCAGCGTGCAGTCAACGTCGCAGTCGCTGACGTCGACGCCGGGCGTTCCGGGATCGCAGACCTCGCCTGCGACGGGGTTGGTGCGCCCATCGCCGCAGTACGAGACCTTGCAGTCGATGCAGGTCGCGCTGTCGATCGGGTCGTTGCCGCCGACGCCAAGGCCGGTGTCGCACTCCTCACCGACGTCGCCGTCGGTGACGCCGTTGCCGCAGCCCGCGCCGAGAAGGAGGCAGTCCGTACTGCATACGTCGCCACTCATGGTGTTGCCGTCGTCGCAGACCTCGCCGATCGAGGTGTCGCGGATGCCGTCGCCGCACACGCGCTCCGACAGGCAGTTCGGGCTGCACAACGGGTTGCGAGTGCCGTCGAAGTTCATCGTGTCGCACGCCTCGCGGCAGCCGGGCCGCAGCGTGGTCGCGTCGCCCGCGCACTCCGCCGGGTTGTCGCGCGCGTTCAGCATCAGGTGATCGTCGACAATGCCGTTGCCGCAAGACTCGTCGGACTTGCAGTCGGCGCGACAGCCATCGTCAGACGCCTGACCGCCGTCGTCGCACAGCCCACCCTACGCTGCCTTCGACGCGGTTCGGTCGCCCACTAAGGGCCCGCGAATGAACAAGTCGATCGATGATCGCGGTCGAGGCGCCGGGATGGCAAGGCGACGGTGAGGACCGGAGGGGGAGCATCCTCGACGGATGCGACCCGAGGACCGGAACCGGCAACGCAGCCAGTCGGGATGGATCGGCCGCGAGAACGGTCGACTTGTTCACCCGTTCCGCCCTCGTCGGCCGTCGCCATTGACGAGGGTGGTGATCATTTCACCGACGAGGAGGTCGAGCCCGACGAGGTCAGTGGCGCATCGATGGCAAGGCGACGCTGTCGCTGTGGTTCGTGGCTCTGAGCGTGGGTGTCCACGTCACGTTCGGCAGCGGACATCCGGTGGAGCTCCCGACGCGGGCGATCTGGCCGCTGCTGCTGGCCGAGGTGCAGCGACCGGCGAGCTGTACGCCGCGCGCAACGTCGACATCGACGACGCGCTGATCATCGCGTACGAACCGCCGGCCGAGGCCAAGAGCGTCAGTGTCGGACTCGATCGAGTGTCGATGCCGATGGTCGAGCCG
>Ga0209591_10005396_pt1 | contig 14284 bp, 14 predicted proteins | sample MAT01_FD_187207 | JGI IMG/M metagenome (GOLD analysis project Ga0209591, IMG submission 187207) | Freshwater microbial communities from Lake Fryxell liftoff mats and glacier meltwater in Antarctica - MAT-01 (SPAdes) (version 2) | ecosystem: Environmental > Aquatic > Freshwater > Ice > Liftoff... | reverse complement strand
CCGGCCTTTGTGTATGGAGTGGACCCGGCGTTAATCTGTAATGCAACTCCGTAGTTACGACGAGTGCCACAAACCCAACACACAAAGCCATCTGACACTCGTCTGGGAAAGAGAAAATCACTTATCCCAATGGTTGGTGAAAAATACAAACACCAACCTTGGTGAAATGTGCTACTACAAGTAATTTTAAAAATAAAACTATATTAGCTAAAATTATTACTCCTCTAAGCGTAGTAATTTTCATATAAAGTGCCGTAGCAAATTTTTGTTACCGTAAAAATCTTATACATGAAAATATTAATCATCCTGTTACCTCTTATTTTTTGTTATTCATCCGCATTCACACAAAATGCAAAAGTTGAAGAAGAAATAAAAAGGCTTGAGCAAATGGAAGTGAAAGCAATTCTGGAAAAAGATACGATTACCCTAAAAAAGCTATGGGATAATGAATATGTGGTTAATAACCCGGACAACAAAGTGATTTTAGCCATTCCCAACGCTGTAAACAGACCTGTTCTCAATACTGTCAGAGCCTCTTTTACCCGTGAAGTAGAGTATATCACTGTCAGAAATAATATTGTATTAACAATGGGTAATGAAACAGTTGTACCCGGCGGAGACTCACCAAAATCCGGACAATCCTTTAAAAGACGATACACCCATATATGGATGCAAAAAGATGGTGTATGGAAGCTGGCAGCAAGACATGCTAATATAATATGCCCGGCCAATTAGTTAGAAGAAATGAATTGCCTTCGCCTTGGTAAGTGTCTGTAAAAAATAAAATGCCCCCGTTGTCCTTAGTTTGCCTTTTCCAAATCATTAAGAAAAATAAAAATATAGGGTTGTTATGCTTCGTTTGCAACGAAGCATCGGCTTTGCTAAAAGCCGTCAAACCTATAACTTTAAGAAAAAAAGATGAGTGAAGGAGGTTATAAAATCCGCAACCAGGCAGCTATACATTTTATAACATTTGCGGTAGTCGAATGGGTAGATGTATGTACAAGAAAGGAGTATAGAGATATTGTATTAGAAAGTATGAGGTATTGCCAGACTGAGAAGGGTTTATTGCTGCATAGCTGGTGTATAATGAGTAACCATCTACACCTTGTAATATCAGCAAAAAATGAAAACCTGAGCGATGTACTGCGGGATTTTGAAAAGTTGACATGTAAGAAAATAGTGGAAACCATTGAAGCTAATGAAAAAGAAAGCCGGAGAGACTGGATGTTACGGATATTTCAGACAGAAGGCGAAAAGAACAGCCGCAATAAAAATTACCAGTTCTGGAGGCAAGATAATCAGCCACAGGAATTGTACAGCCCGGCATTTATTTTTCAGAAAATAAATTATATCCATAATAACCTTGTGGAAGCAGGTATAGTAGAAAGACAAGAATACTATTTATACAGCAGTGCAAAAGATTAATATGAAACTAAAAAATGTGGGTTGTTAGATTTGGTGTTTTTATAAGCAACATGTTTTCAGTAATGAGTTGCAAACCCCCGTTGTCCGTAGTCTTCCCTCCTAACAGCAAAATAAAATTTTTAGGGTTGCTATGGTTAGTCTGTGTCTAACCATCGGCCTTCACACCGTTGCATTAAAACCTCTTCTCCATTTTAAAAATATCTACAGATCAAAAACACCAACAAAGGAGTAAAAAAAAGCCCGGCGCTGTGAACCGGGCTCTCTGTGTTTTGACGTTACCGTAATTTTTTCTTTGGATTCGCCTTCTTCTGTGCTGAGCTTTTCTTTTTAGTAGGCTTATTCTTCCTGGGTTCAGCTGTCTTTTTCGGCATAGAATTAAATTTAAGGTTAGTGAATTATTTATTTGGCTGCACAGTATTTCTTCCCGTACTTCTATGTTATCCTTTCAGAAGCAGTAACTGTACAGCCAGACTAAAAGTAAACAAAGATATGCCTATAATGGTAAATACTCCGTTATCCTTCGTCTTCCATCCAATAAACAAAACAAAAACTTTCTTCCCCCGTTCTCCTTAGTTTGCTTTTTACAAATCAATAAGAAAAATAAAAACTATAGGGTTGTTGTGCTTCGTTTGCAAGGAAGCATCGGCTTTGCTAAAAGCTGTCAAACCTATAACTCTTCTTCCCTGACGAGTCTTCCAAACTTTAGACTTCGTAGCCGATGTCTCACAGCCTGGCTTTTGTGTGTGGAGTGGACCCGGCGTTAATCTGTAATGCAACTCCGTAGTTACGACGAGTGCCACAAACCCAACACACAAAGCCATCTGGTACTCGTCTGGGAAAGCGATATAATTATTCTTCTTCTCCTTAGTTTGCTTTCTTACCTGCCGAGTCTTACAAACTTTGAACTACTTAGTCAATGTCTCCCAGCCCGGTCTCGCCTCATGCGAGATGTACGGAGTGAACCCGGCGTAAATCTGTAATGAAACTCCGTAGTACGACGAGTGCCACAAGCCCAACACACAAAGCTATCTGATACTCGTCTGATAGACAAACAACGGAGTAAATTGTTAGTTATTTTTCTTACTTTTAATAACTAAATAAAGGCTATGTCAGCGGCACGACCATTGAGCAATTTACAGCAGGAATTACTTAAACTCTATTCTTCTGATATAGGAGAAACAGACCTGTTGAATATTAAACGATACCTGGCCAGTTATTTTGCAGATAAATCTATACAAGAGGCTGATAAATTATGGGATGCAAAAGGCTACACTAATGATACGATGAACCAATGGCTGAACGAAGACGAACCTAAGTATGGCAACAAAGACAGTCATTGATACGAATGTAATAGTATCTGCACTCTCCAGCCGCTCTGCATACCATTGGCTGTTAAAATTATTACTGGAAGAAAAGATTGAACTATTTGTTACTACAGAAATAATGATGGAGTATGAGGAAGTATTAAAACAAAAGTATTCTCCCCTTGTGGCCGACTATTTTTTGATGGCACTTAAAGAATTACCCAACGTTCATTATATACAAGTTTATTACAACTGGAGACTACTGGATGATGAAGATGATAATAAGTTTTCAGATTGCTATATAGCTGCCAATGCGGAATACCTGGTAACTAATGATAAAGATTTCAATAAACTAAAATCTCTTCCATTTCCTTCTTTGAATGTTGTAAATATTCAGGAGTTTGAAAAATTGGATAACGGGTAATCCGGCGTTAATCTGTAATGCAATTCCGTAGTAACGACGAAGTCTGTCCCGATAAAAATCGGAATGCCGCAGCCCTAACACACAAAGCCATCTGGCACTCGTCTGGGAAAAATCTTCGATAAAGAATGAATTACGAAGTGATATAACCTATATTTAGTCGCCACTAATATTTTGAAAAAGGAGTTAATTCTAAAACCAGAAAAAATGAAAAAATACTATTTAATCATTTTACTTTCCTTTTTAATCTGCAATGGATATGCTCAGGAAAAGAAAAAGGATTATACAGAAGCTTTTAAACTTGTAACAGTATGGTTAGAGGCTCAAAAAGATTTTGATCGGATTCCTGGCTTAACTGCAATTGTAATTGATGATCAAAAAGTGCTTTGGTCAGGTGCCGTAGGCATGTCCAATGTTGAAAAAAATAGTAAAGCAGATGCTTCCACCCTTTTTAGCATTTGTTCTATATCCAAACTTTTTACATCGGTAGCAATTATGAAACTTTATGATGAAGGAAAACTTCGTTTGGATGACAGAGTAAGTGATTTACTCCCTGCTTATAAACTTGAACAAAAATATCCGGAAAGTGGCCCGATTACCATCCGTTCATTATTGACACATTCTTCCGGACTTCCCAGGGAAACTGCGCATCCATACTGGACAGGCCCCGACTTTCCTTTTCCCAGCAAAGAGCAAATTGATTCTAAATTAAGCGAACAGGAAACCCTTTATCCGGCTTCTACCTATTTTCAATACAGCAATCTTGGACTCACTCTGTTAGGCGAAATAGTAGAAACAATAACAGGAATTTCCTATGATGAATATGTTCAGAAAAATATTCTTACCCCACTGAGACTCTCAGCTACCCGAACAATAATGCCTGAAAAATTATATGGAAAAGAATTGGCAAATGGCTACAGTGCTATGACAAGAATTGGCAAACGGGAAAAAGTTAATTTCTTTACAGCGAATGGAATTGCACCAGCGGCTGGATTCACTTCAAACGTTTTTGATTTAGGGAGTTTTGCATCCTGGCAATTCAGGTTAAGAGATTCAACAATTACAGAAATTTTAAAACCCTCTACCCTTAAATATATGCAGCAGGTACAGTGGACGGATCCAAACTGGAAAACCACCTGGGGACTGGGATTTGTAGTTTATAAAGGAGATAATGGCAGTACCTGGGCGGGTCATGGCGGAAGTTGTCCCGGGTATCGGACAATCTTAGAACTAGATCTGAAAAATAAAAGAGCCTATTCCGTAATGATTAATGCGAATGGTACAGATCCTGAGAAATATACCGATGGGATCGGTGCAATTTTAAATAAAGTAAAGGCTATAGAAAAAGAAATTCCGTTAAAGCCAAAAAAAGATCTTAATGAATATACAGGTTATTACAACCGAATGCCCTGGTGGAGTGAAGTATATATTTCAACATGGGGCGATAAATTAGTCAGCCTTTCTTTGCCTTCGGAAAAGCCCGGAGAAGCTATGACTTTATACAAACACGTAGAAGGTGATACCTTTCGCAGAATCAGAGATGATGATGAATTAGGTGAGACACTTGTTTTTGAAAGAGATAAGCCTGGAAACATTACCCAATATAAATCTCATGGAAATTATTCAAAAAAAATAATCAGATAAACAGTTCCCCATGGTTCTCAGCCGTGGTTGGTGTACTGATCCCGCCTCAGGCAGGACGAAGTATCTCCGCCAACCACATGAATTAAAGACTACCATTTTATTTGCTTTTAAAATCACTTATCACAATGGTTGGTTCAACTACAAACACCAACCATGACGTAAAACCCTTTAATGAAATTTGCATTATGCTGAATAGAATTACCGAACGATGAAGAGTGTCCTTCGTTAACCCAGGATAAACTTGCAACGAAGCTGAAAGTAGTACTGTCGCCTGGTACAAAATATTTTCGCCTTGGCAAGTGTTCCAAAAAAACAACACTTAGTGGCTGGTGGAAATAAAAAAAGTAACTCTGGCTTAATAAATAAGCTTTCCTGATTAACTAAATTAGATGTAGCTTACTATCTTAAGCATATCTTTTCAAAATTAAATTCCTGTCATGAAAAAAAAGTATTGGTTATCCATTAGCTGTTGTTTTATTGCTATGCAATTCAGTTCAATGATGTATGCACAAACATTAACCGACTCGATTGCAATCGACAATATTCTGAAAGAAGAAGTGGTATCCTGGAACAATGGTGATGCAAAAACTTATTCAAAACACTTTGCCACCAATGGTACTTTCACCAATGTCTTAGGCTTTTTTGCAGTAGGCTATACAATATTCTACGAAAGGCATGACCAGATTTTTAAAGGCCCTTTCAAAGGAACCTTGTTAATGCAGGATCTAGTTTCATTCCGTTTTTTGAGTTCCGATATTGCAGTAGTTGAAACACTCAGTTCCGTTTCCGGGTTTGCAGCAGGCAGTCCTTTTAAAGTAACCAACCTTGATGAGAAAGGAAGACTGCGTACCCGTTTGTTGCAGATTTTCGTTCGTACTGGTAACGACTGGACAATTGCCAGCTACCACAACACGGATGTAAAGCCGGGAACACCTGTACCTGAACCACTTCAATAAGATTTCTTCCCTGCGAAGTCTTACAACCTTACCACTTCGTAGCCGATGTCTCACAACTTGTCCCGCCATTGCGGGAGCCATAACACAGAAAGCCATCTGATACTCGTCTGAGAGCCAAGAGCTGTAGGCTCGTTTTATATTGTAACAATGGATTTCAATCCGTTGAGAAAAAAGTAAAAAGCGAAAAGAGAGCCGTAGGCTCGACCAATATAAAAGAGTACTACTCCAGAATATGTGCCGAGCCTACGGCTCTCTACTTATCCTGTATTTATCTACAACGGATTAAAATCCGTTGTTATAGTATTGACCGAGCCGATGGCTCTTCCCTGCGGGTCTTCCAACCTTACCGCTTCGTAGCCGTGTTGCACAACACGGACTTTGTGTGTGGAAGTGTAACCGGCGTTAATCTATAATGCAACTCCGTAGTCACGACGAGTGCCGCAACTTGTCCCGCCATTGCGGGAGCCATAACACAGAAAGCCATCTGATACTCGTCTTGGGGGAAAAAATTACCCTTCTTAATTGTGAAACTAAAAATTTATTTTATTTTTAATACAGCTCTCTATATACAATTTGCCTGAACCAAACTAATTAGCTATGCGTTTCTTTGTATCCAATTTTAAATGGGTCATGCTTGTTTCAGGGCTATTGACCTGTACTATGTTTCTGGGGTTGTTTTCTCCGGAAGCTTCAGTAAAATCTAATTTCGGTGAGATAACAGAAGGGCCTGTGGCTGGTATTATTGTCCGTAACTGGGCAGCTTTAATCGGCCTGATGGGTATTATGCTTATTTACGGGGCCTTCAACACACCGGTAAGACGATTCGTTCTTGTTATTGCAGGAATCAGCAAGATTATATTTATCACTCTTATTCTTTCATCGGGCCAATCCTACTTCGGTATGGGTGCTGGTACTGCTGTTATTGCAGATACAATTATGGTTGTTTTATATATTGTTTATCTTCTGTTCTCCAGGTCTGGTGTTAAAAAATAAATTATGATAACTTCAGTCATTTTTCATCACCTTGGTAGGTGTCCGTAAAAAATAAAATGCTCCGATGCGTGTCTACACCCATCGGAACTTTAAATACAAAGCCAGTGTTGCGTGGGGCGACAACACGGCATTCCAGTAAACTTACAAAATGCTGCATAGCGAACAGAACGTTCAAGAGTGCGACGCTTCGTTGTCTCAGGGTAAACTGCACAGACGATGATAGTAGTACTGGTGCCGGGTACATAATATTTTTCCGCCGTGGCAGGTGTTCCTAAAAAATAACACGCCGTGGTTGTTGATGCAGATCCAATCAACAGCTATTGCCAAAAGAATTTTAATTATTGTTAATTTGTATTTAAGTGAGTACTTTTAAAAAAAAGCAACATGTCAAAAACAAAAATTACAGTAAATAATAACGGGTCGTTGAAAGTGGAAGGCGATTTTGAAGTAGTAGATAGAAATGGTGGCATTTATAATTTACAAGGCAGAGAAATTGTTTCTTTTTGCCGCTGTGGTCTCTCAAAGAATAAGCCCTTTTGTGATGGTTCACATAACGGCCATTTTGAACATGAAGCGAAAGCTTTTGATTTACCACCGAAGAAAACGGTTTAATTTCCATACTGTCGTGTATTGCTCTTTCCCTTTTTGTCTTCTATTAATAAGGAAAATAAAATCTTCGGGGTTATAATTTTTTCTGCCCGAAATAGTTTAAAATTTCCCTATCTTACTATTTGATAATGGAAAGTGCGGCTATAATCATCTGAAATTACAATTTCAATAATCCTACCTTATTCATCGTACTTACTGGTTTATTATCCCAGAATAATTCAAAATCTTCAAGGCCCGCAGCTTCGTAGCTGTCTTTTATTTCCTGCAGACTATAAGTTTTTGCATTGTTTACCGAAAGTTTGGGCAACATTTTTACAAACCACTCGCCTTGTGCCTTATTGAACAGTATTTGCTGTGTTTGTTTTTTAGTGACAAAACTTACACTCAGCATTTCCCGGCTATTGCCTTTTTTTGATTGGGTAAATGATTCGGAACTTGTTTGATTACCAAGCCATATAATTTTGGCGGTGGGCTTAAATAATAATGATTCCCCTTCTTTCAGCGATTTAAAAATATAATCAGTAGCTACCGTTGTTTTGGGTACCGGAAAATCAAACCATTTCTGCAATGGATCATCCAGTCCGATCTGGTGCATAAAATTGTACAATGACTTTTTTAATCCGAAACTAAAACTTTCATGATCGGCTCCTGTTATATCAATATGTTCAATATCGTTATTAGCAAAGGTGCCAACCACTTCCGATTTCTTTCTTACTTTATATTTTTCAGGGTCAAGCCCTACGGGGCTATGCGCCGTCATGGTAAACAAATGCCAGAAGGCTGATTGTAAAATTCCATTCTTAAATAATTGACGCACCATTTCTAATGAGTCAATGGTTTCCTGTGCTGTTTGTGTAGGAAACCCATACATGAGGTATGCATGCACCATTATTCCAGCTTCGGTAAAGTTGCGGTTTACTCTTGCTACCTGCGCTACAGTAATTCCTTTATCAATTAGTTTCAGCAAACGATCTGAAGCTACTTCCAAACCACCTGATATAGCAATACAGCCAGATGCTTTCAACAACAAACACAAATCACCGGTAAAGCTTTTTTCAAAGCGAACATTGGTCCACCAGCTTACGGTTAATTTTCTTCTGATGATTTCGATAGCTAATGCCCGCATTAATGCCGGGGGTGCAGCTTCATCTACAAAATGAAAACCATTTTCGCCGGTTTGCCGGATCATTGTTTCCATTCTATCACACAACAATGAAGCAGCAACGGGTTCGTATAATTTAATATAGTCTAACGAAATATCGCAGAAAGTACATTTGCCCCAATAGCAACCATGTGCCATGGTCAATTTATTCCACCGTCCATCACTCCACAGGCGGTGCATGGGGTTTGCAACTTCTATAGCTGAAATATATTTATCCAATAAAAAATCGCTATAATCCGGAGTACCTACTTCACCTTGCCGGTAATCTGGAGTTGTTTTGTTATTGACATAAACAATCTTGTTTTTGATTACAGTAAAAGTTCTTTTCAGTTCTTCCACTGCTTTATTACCTTCTATATGGGCAATTAAATTCTCAAGTGGTGCTTCACCATCATCCAATGTAATGAAATCGAAAAATTCAAATACACGGATGTCTGCCAGCGAACGTAATTCGGTGTTAGCAAAGCCACCGCCCATTGTTACTTTTATTACGGGATAATTTTTCTTTACCCATTGTGCACAGCGAAAGGCCGTATATAAATTTCCGGGGAAGGGAACTGAGATGGCAACAAGTTTTGGCTCTACCACCTTCATCCTTTCTTCTAAAATCCCGATAAGTATAGTATCAATAAAAGTATAAGGTTGTTGCAAGGCTGAATATAATAGATCAAAACTATTGGCCGATCTTCCTAATCGTTCTGCATACCGGCTAAAACCAAAATGCTCATCAATAGTTTCTTTGATGAGATCAGACAGATCTTCGAGGAACATAGTGGCCAGATGCTTTGCCTTGTCCTGTGTACCCATGCTACCGAAAGCCCAAACCAGGTCATCTACCTGTGCAAACCTTTCTGCTTCGGGTAAAAAATCTCTGTTACAAATTAAATGTGCCAGCGTTGGATTTTTTCCTTGCAGAAAAAGCATGACCGCATCAATATTGAAAATGTAATCATCTTTTAACGCTACTATTCTTGCTGCGTTTATTGAAAGTTCCTTTTTATCAGTTGCTATCTGATCAAATAATTTTTCTACCCCTGTTTTGCTGAATAATGCTATGGTAACTTCAATTCCCAGATCAGCCTGAAAAGCTGAGATATTTTTTGTATTTAAAAAACCTTTCAGGTAGGCGGTAGCAGGATACGGTGTATTCAGTTGGGTGAAGGGAGGAGTAATTAAAAAAACGGTAGCTGACAGATGATTGAGTTTAGTAAACAAAATTACTTTAATAGAACACACAAATGACAGTAAATTTAGAGTGCCTTTCCCTCATTGCCTGTAATATTATCTTTTTTGCCCGTAGTGAATCGGTTGCTGTTGGTTTGCTCCCGAAAAAGATAGTTTAATTTTCTTTCTTCCATTTAAAACCCCGGTAGGAATATATTTTCTTGTTGCGATCAAATTTTATTTCGATTTTTTCATATTGAAATGTACTACCATCAAGGTATTCTTTACCAAAAACGGTGGCGATAGTAATGCCTGCTACCCTTGCAATTTGTACCGGTGCTGTTATTTCAAATTTATTTTTCGGGTGGGCTTTCCAGAAACTTTTATCGCTTCGGGTGATTAATTTTCGGGGAATGTTTCGTAAGTATTTCATATACACCCGCACTGTATCTGCATAATATTGTTCAGCAGAATCAGCCTTGTGTTCATTTCGCAGGCGAAATAACTCATATACTATTTTCATCTCCGTCTTTTCCTGTCTTGGTTCTTTATCAAGATCCCCGGCAGTAACACCTAATAACAATATAGACAGGATAAACAACATTAAAAAAGATTGAGGCTATAAATTGAAACACAAAATTAGACATTTTGCTTTAGAGGACACCAACACTGGTAAAGAATCATCCCTCTCTTTTATATATCCTTCCGAGCATTTCATACAGCTCCGGATGATTTGCGTTTAATAAATCAGGCTGTTCAAAAAAGTATTCTGAAATAACTGCAAAAAATTCTGTGGGGTTAGTAGCTCCGTACATATCAATATCTGATCCATTCATTTTCATTTGCCCTATTGTTGTATCCATCATATTTTTCCACTGGCCTGTGTATTTCCGTTCTAAAATTATTTCAGGAACTCCATCCAGGGTTCCATCCATTTTATCTATCAAATGTACAAACTCATGAATAGCGGTGTTGTGAGCATCCTGGTTATTAATAAATCCTTGCCGCAATTGCCATTTGGTTATAATCATTACATTTTGCATAGCACCACCACCCACCATGCCTGCGATAGGACGATCCGAACCTGCCTGGTCAAAATCTTCATTGAATGCTCCTGGGTAAACTAACACTTCATGCAAGTTTATATATTGCCAGTCGGAAATAGCAAAAACAGGGATAATGGCTCCGGAGGCAATTAAAAGACGGTCAATATCTTCGACGATGGCATTGACACCTGTTATTTTAACCGCTGATAAAAAATGTTCGACCCTTTTTTCAAATCGTTGCCTGCCTTCCTCATTCAGTTGGTGGTAAAATTTTACATAATCAGCCAACAATTCCCTGTAGTTATCCGGCAACAAAACGATATCCTTTACAATACTTACCCGGAAGACAAATAGTATTATTAAAACGATCAATCCAAAGCCAATGATACTCTGCCAGACAGTCATAGATAGATTGAAATTAAACAGGATTTTGCAGCTGTTGAACTTCGAACCTAAAGGTTGCAAAAAGAAAGCCATTGGTTATTGACCACCCATTTTGGCAGTTGTTTACGAAAATCTATACTTTGGTTGTCGTACCAAGTCAGTCTGAATACTCTCAAATATTACTGTCATTTAGTACCAACTTTGTGTAAAATAAAGAACGAAAAGCTTTTAGCATTTCGAATACAGCAACTTCCTTCTGGAGAGAAGCTTTTATTGCTTTCTCAATAAATGCATTTATATTTATTCTTTACCAGCAGTAATAAGTACTATCTGTACTCTGGTAGTAAGAAAAGATTTTACTCACCCATTAAACTTCACAATTAATGAGAAAGAAACTTTTGACCCTGGCAACTATTGTGTTGCTAACGTTAACAGCCAGTAGTGCTAAGGCACAGTACTATTGTTTTTTTGTAGATAATCAAAGCGACGAGGCCTTTTATGAATTAAAGATCAGACCCACAGGAACTGGCATGGCGTTCAGCGTTGACCTGCTGCCAGAAGACATCATTGAAGATGGAAAACATTTTTGGGTAAAAACAGCCGATGACAGATATGCCACCTATGATGTGCAGATAACCGATCTGGATGGCAAACCACTTCTCTTTACCTGGAAGGATGTGAGTGGTAACTGGCATAAATCAAAACCGTTTATTTCAGTGAATGTAAAAGATCTGCATACACTGGTAATTAGTACGGATGCAGACGGGAACCTGAATTTTGGTGTTTATAATGACGACCGGTTTAAATACGGTCATCCCTGCGAAAACTAATGATATAAAAAACCGGTTCAATTTTCCCGGGTTGTGTGTCTGGATAAATAAACACACTGCAACAACAAGCAATTTTATACTTATACAATTTTTGTTTTAAAAATTGTATAAGTATTTTTTTTGCCTCTACATTTTCCGGGTGTCGTACCTGCCAGCCAAACGCAAAAGTGGGTTTTGTTTCAATCTACCCAAATCCACTTCCACTTCATCTGCTTTAAATGGCCGGTTAAGGCAATAGCTCCCGTTTTTTGTCACTTCAGGAGCATCAAATCAATCCGGCCAATTTTATACCGTTAATTCGCTTTTACATTTTTTACTTCCGGGTAAAATAATTTTTTAAGGTTTTCAAATCCATGAACGGCCTGTGCCGGCAATTTTTCTCCGGCAGAGGTTACGTTAAAGCATTTCTCAAACTTTTGACTTCTTCTGCATCAATCGCATTATTCATATAACTCTCTCCCGAATTTTTGAAAGCCTTCTGTACAAATTCCATCTTACTCGTCTCCTTCCCCCGCAGTGAAGAATGAAATTCCAAACATCCTGTTTTCTCTGCCAGCATCTTTATATTTTCTATTCGTACACCACTGCCCGGCATAATGATAATTCTTTCGTCAGCTTTCTTATTTAATTCAGCAACCAGTTTTACACCATCCACCACAGATGGTTGTTGTCCGGAGGTTAAAATTCTTTCGCAGCCGATTTCTATCAACTGTTCCAGGGCAACAAAAGGGTCTTTACATCTGTCAAATGCCCGGTGAAATGTAACGCCAAGCGGATAAGCGGCTTCAACCAATGCAGCAGTTCTTACCAAGTCTATCGTTCCATCCATATTCAATAAGCCAATCACTATTCCCTCACAACCTGATTGCTTGCAGATTTTCACATCCTGCATCATTATTTCAAATTCGTCTTTCGTGTAAAAAAAATCGCCGCCTCTTGGCCGTATAATGGGATATAAAGAGACCGAAAATGCTTCCCGACATTGCTTAATTATTCCATAAGAAGGTGTTGTTCCTCCTTCTGCAAGATTAGCACAGAGTTCAATTCTGTCTGCACCGCCTGCTACGGCTGATTGAGTAGTAGAAAAATCTGATGTTGCTATTTCTATTATGTATTTCCTTTCTTCCATTATCAATCCATTATACTTTTTGCTTTCACCATTTTTTCCATTTCATTTGTCCGGATGGCATATTCAAATCCCTTATGAATAGAATAAGCTCCCACCTGTCCTTTTTTATTAACAGCAAGGAAAGCAACTTGTATCTCCTTTGCTTTTGCACCTTTTATTTTCACTATCCTTTCAATAATCTTTTTACAGGCAACTTCAGGTGATAAGCCTTGTCGCATCAACTCAACTACAGAATGCGAACCGGCAACCCGTATAACATCTTCTCCTTGTCCGGTAGCAGTACAAGCACCCACTTCGTTATCAACAAACAAACCAGCACCTATGACAGGTGAATCGCCGAGACGGCCCCGCATTTTAAATCCGGCACCACTTGTCGTGCAGCTACCACTAAAGTTTCCATTGGTATCCATTGCTACCATACCAATCGTATCGTGGTTCCATTCGCCATTGGCTAATTTGTAGGGAGCAAATGGACCATGCCCTTGCTTACCTTTCTGTACGACAGGCAGGTTTTCTACATTTATAGCTGGCGGTTTGTATTCGGAAGTCTTCAACCAGTTTTCATAATTTTTCTGTGCATTGGGTGAAAGTTTTTGTTCTTCCAAGGGAAATCCTTCTGCTACGGCAAACTGTTGAGCTCCACTGCCCACCAGCATTACATGCGGTGTTTTTTCCATTACTCTTCTTGCAACTGCTATCGGATGTTTTATCCTCTCTAAAAAAGCAACGCTGCCACAATTGGAAAATTCATCCATAATGCAGGCATCTAATGTTACAAATCCGTCACGGTCGGGATTGGCACCAAGCCCCACACAACAATTCTGTTCTGATTCTGTCTGCATTACACCTTTCTCTACTGCATCCAAAGCCCTGCCACCATTGCCCAATATTTCCCATGCTGCATTATTAGCTCTTATCCCGGCATCCCAAGTGGAAATAACGACTGGTTTTCCTTTCACAGTTCCTGTTTCATCCATTGACCAGGCACCTTTTGTAAATAAACTTGCGAATCCGGTAAAAGCGGAGGCACTGATGAACTTTCTTCTATTAATCATGTTCCATGTTTAGTCTCCGAAATTAAGGATTCAGGCACAGTATTTTGTATTGCTAAGTCATCAAATATCTTTACCGCAAAAAATCTTAACAAACTGTGGAGAAACAAAATTTAATGTTTAAACATTGATTCATTACCTTTGTTTTATAAACAAAGGTAA
>Ga0209591_10005392_pt1 | contig 14287 bp, 7 predicted proteins | sample MAT01_FD_187207 | JGI IMG/M metagenome (GOLD analysis project Ga0209591, IMG submission 187207) | Freshwater microbial communities from Lake Fryxell liftoff mats and glacier meltwater in Antarctica - MAT-01 (SPAdes) (version 2) | ecosystem: Environmental > Aquatic > Freshwater > Ice > Liftoff... | reverse complement strand
TAATTGAGGGTTTGGCCCAGCGGGTGCCCGAAGATTTGGAGGTGCGTCAGTGGCAGGCGATCGCCTATCAGCGCTGGGGACGGCATTTGATCGGGGAAAAGCAGGTTGATAAGGCGAGAATTTATTTGAAAAAAGCTGTGAAAACTGACCCTCACAATCGGGCTTTGTGGGCGGAAGTTGAGCGGGATTTTCGCAGGTTGGAACAGATTTATTGATTGGGCATTGGGCATTGGGCATTGGGCATTGGGCGAAGCGAAGCGGAGGGATTGGGCATAGAGGATTGGAAATTATTAGTTCGATTCTGTGGAGGTAATCAAAAGGTCTATATTTTTGAGTTTTTCTAAAATAAATTGGGTATTTTGTGGTCGGTTTTCTGGTAGCGGTTCCATCAATTCGTCGATCGAGCTTAGCAACCACTCGTCAACACCTACAGCCTGATTTCTCCAATTTATTTTACCAGTTTGTTGATTGACCGGAAAGTCGATCGGCTGTAGACCCGTTAATAAATGTACAAAAGTACGTCCGAGGGCAAAAAAGTCCGATCGCACTTCTGGTTTTCCTGCAATTTGTTCCGGCGCGCAGTATCCAGCAGAACCGATGGGTATTGTATCTATGTCTGCTTCTGCGGCGCAGCCGAAATCAATTAATCGCAATTTCCCATCGGCTGCAAGCATCAGGTTAGATGGCTTAATATCCCGATGTACTAGATGATATTTGTGGATTTCCTGCAAAATCTGGGTGATTTGTTGCAGCCAATCGAAAGCGAGTGTTTGAGAAACAAACTGGTTTTTAGTTAAGAATTCTGCCAAGTTTTCACCGCTAATCTTTTCCATCACTAAACCAGACAATTTCTGGGAGTTATTGGCGAGTTTAATTTGGAAATAACCGTCTGGTTCGACTTTGGGAACTCTGGCTTTTCCCCCCAGCCAAATTAACACTCGCGCTTCTTGCTGGAACAAACGAAGTAAATCGGGATTGTGGCTGTGTTTCAAGACTTTTAAAACTTTGACAGTTCCCCATTCGTTGTCCCCTGTACCCAAATCTTCGACTTCAAAGATGTCTGTGGGGCGTGCGGGATTGGGCGATCGCACTGGTTTAAGGATACGATAGCGATCGGCAATTAACAAAGCCGTGCCGCAAGCCTGACAATTTTGAGCCGCAGCAAGGTTTTCGCGTTGTTCGCATTGAGGGTTGATGCAGTAACTCATCTGTCTTGATGCGTCCTGGACTGACGAATTTAACGGATTGATTCAATTATTAAAGCAGATTACGGGTTGATCGAGTACACCTCAGAAACCCGAAATCTGGGCAGCCACTCTTGACACCGCCCCTACGAACCCAGCAATTTATCCCTCAAAAACTCGGCAAAATCTCTAGCATCGCTGCGGATCAAGTGGATGCCGTCATTGGTACGCCATTCTCGCTCTTTCGGGGGTGGTAGCCACTCAAAGCGATCGGGCGGAAACAGCTTTTTCGCCAATTCTCGGACTTGTTTTATTCTGAGTGTAGCATTAACTCGCGACTCCAGCGGTATGTCAAATAAAACTACTTTTGCGCCGCTATTTCTTTGAATTTCTGCAATTTGATTTTTAATCAAATCAGCCTCTAATTTCATACTTTTTGCATCTTGTTCAGACAAAGGTTTGCTTTGAATCTCAACTGTTGTTTCTATCGCTTTTTGCGATAATTCGGGAGTAAGATTGCGACCTTCTAAGCTATCTAGTGCTTCTCGCCTCATCAGTTTTAGATTCTGCTTCGAGCGACTTTTTAAAGAATCAACAAAAACGCTAATCGGACGGTATTCCTCTCTCATCATCGGCAGATACTGGCGCAGCCAATAAAAAATAGGGTGATACAAAGAATCAACTACTTCTGCATCTATTTTGCGGACAATAGTATCGTTAATTTCCACCAAAACTATCGGAGGCTTACTTTTACTTCTTTTAACTATTTCTAAACCTGTTTGGCTCGCTCCTCCCCCCAAAGCTATGCTCTTTACACCCTCTCCAATGTCTTTAACATTAAGGTTGGCAGCTAGAGAACTACCTAGCATTACCATTTTCAGATCCGAATCATCCTGATATACATACCTTTGAGCTTTGACAATATTATTTTGAATCAGGCTAACTCCCTCAGAAGCTGGCACAACTCCGCCGCTGACAAGCACTTGATAAAAACTCATTAGAAACAGAAAAATTAGTACCGGGCGCAAAATAGAACGCAACTGGGGTTTGACAAACATAGAACACCTTCTAGAATTGGAAATAAATAAATTGTTTCGAGCTGCCGCTGTTGAGGAATATCATTGCTAGCATAATTCCTAAAGCTACATCTTGATAAATGCTCCAGAATTTCTGCCCGTTTTTAGTTGAATCTTGTTTGATCAGATTTTGCCAAGTGGGAAAGTGGGGAATGTGATAAATTACTACTGGCATGGAAAAAATCAGCGTCGGAATAATCTGAGTCCAACCGGGCTTGACTTTATAGTTGCGAACTAAAGTAACTGCGAAGTCAACCGCTTCTTCAAATCGAGGCAGTTTGAAAAGCAGCCATCCCACGGAAACAAAAGAGAAAATTCCTAAAATGCTAAGGCTGTCAAATAATAATTGCTGCCAGATTGATTTGGTTTCTGCTAGAGTTGGTTCTGGCGATTGGTTTTTGGATTTGTCGAACCCAAAAAAGCGCTCTACTGCTAAACCAAATCCGTGATAAATCCCCCAAACAGCATAACTCCACGCAGCCCCGTGCCACAATCCTCCTAAAGTCATTACTGCCATTAAGTTAACATAAGTTCTGATTTTTCCTTTGCGGTTTCCGCCGAGGGGAAAGTATAGATAATCTCTGAGCCAAGTGGAGAGGGAAATGTGCCACCTTCTCCAGAATTCGGAGAGGGAACGGGAGATGTAGGGAAAGTCGAAGTTGTCGGGAATTGTGTAGCCCAAAGCAGCAGCAAAACCGATCGCAATTAAGGAGTAACCAGCAAAATCGGCGAAGATTTGTATTGAGTAGCCGAACAGCAATGTCAGGTTGGTAAGAGTCCCAAATCCTTGGTAGTACGGAAAGCTGATCCAGAAGGTGTAGTCTTTTAAGTTGTCGGCGATGACCATTTTCAGAAAGTAGCCGACAACGAGCGATCTAAAAATGAATTTTGCAGGAATGTCTTTAAAATATTTAACGCCAAGTTGGGGATAAAATGTCTTGGATTTTAAAATTGGGCCTGACAGTAAATTCGGGAAAAAGCTAATGAAAAATGAAGTGTTGAGCAGGTGTTGGCTGAAGTTGGGAGAGACATAAGCGTGTGATTCTGTTTCGTTTTTGTTTTTTTGAGTCAGTACGTCAACTATTAAACTAATGCCTTCAAATGTGTAGAAAGAAATGCCAATCGGCAGAGGCAATTTTAAGAATAAATAAGCAATACTGCCTTCGGTTCTGGCAATATTAAAAACATCCGCCACAAAGGTAGTCAGCAAACCAGCGTATTTAAACAAACTCAAAATTAATACATTGAGAACTACTCCCGATAAAGCCCAAATAAATCGCTGTTTCTTGTCGGAAATTCGGGCAACTTGAAAGCTGGCTGTAGCGTTGATAATAATTGATAGCAGCAGGATTAGCAGCAGTGCGGGCGCGCTCCAACTGTAAAATATAAAGCTCGCAATTATGAGGATGGGAACTTGCAGTTTTTGCAAGGGAGGGAAATAATATATGGCGAAAACAATCGCAAAAAATACTAAAAATTCAATACTGTTAAATAACATAGTTTGTGATTTCGTTCTTTTACCTAACCTGTGACCCACTATACCAAGCGCCTGCGACTAATGGCAAGAGCGGACTCATGGTGGGAGATCGATCGCCCTTCCTGCCAAAGTGTAGCAAAGTTTACTTATTTTTGATGCTACGACTACTTCTTGAGATAGATGCACAAATACCTCCCAGGCCAGGTTGCAATATTTGGAAACATTTCTTAACATATAGAGAACAAAGGGAATCCGAGGAGACACCAAAAATCCTTCAGCCCTTGGGGTGTGCGGTTAATCAGATTCTTCGCAAACAAGGGCTAAATCAATGAATAATCAGCAAAACTCGGAAGTCTCAGCATTTGTGCTAATGCTCCAAAAAGGCATTTGGCTGTTTGGGATTCTCTCATGGATATTCGGGCTGACAGATAGAAGTATTGCACTATTATCTGACGGATACCTGTCCGCGATCGATATTGTCCAGCTATTTACAGCTTCCTTCTTTTTCGTTAGTTGGATATTTTTAAGCCCGTTTCTGAGTTTGAACTCCCAGAGTCAGCCGAAGGGAGAAAGCATTCGGCGGAAACTAGAAGCATCTCCCTAGTTTTTAAGTTGTAATGTTAGTTTCTGGGGCGCGGTTGGTTTCTTCTGGGGCAAAATGGGCGGGCCAAATGCGATCGCAAAAAAACAAAGTCCCCGCCGTCACACATAGCGGAATCGCCAACAGATTCAACAGCGGAATACTCACCAAACCCAAACAAACTAAGCCAAAACTCCCGCTGGCCGGCAAACTCGCCCGAATTAGCTCAAACTTCTCCTGAAAAGGCAGCTTCCGCCGCTCCAAAGGTGCATTTAAAAAGTCCAAACAGACAATAGTCGCGCCCAAAGCAACGCCACCCAAACTGCTCAGAATAGATCCTGCGCCAGGGAGAAAATTCAGCAGCAGCAGCGGTATACCGATGCTGAACAAAATTTGTATTTTTCGCAGTTCAAAGCCGATCGCCATTTGAATATCCCGAAAAATACTCGCCAAATTCATCGGTGCTTCTGCGGGCAATTGACCGTTCCGCAGCAGTTCCAACTGTTCGGAAAGTTTGCCGTACCAGGGCGAACCTAAAATCACGCCAAACTGTACTAACAAAAATCCGATTACCACCAAAAGTCCTGAGACTAGGAGTACGCGCAGCAACCAGCCGAAAGCAATTGTTAACACGCCGAGAAAGCTCAGCCAAGCTGGCAAACTCGCAATTAAAGTATTAAATCGGACGGACAAATCGGCAACTAAAACGTCTATGCCTGCCAAACTGGGAAATAGCAAGCTTACATAAAGACCGATACCAATTAGAAAATTTAGGACGACGGGAACTAATACATAAGTCCACAGCTTGGGAGTTTGCCAAATCAGTGTGAGAGCTCGAACGGGATAGGTGAAACCTGCGAGGAGTCCAATTGGTGCGTTCATTCAGTTGACAGTTGACAGTTGACAGTTGACAGTTGACAGATGAGGGCGACCTCTACCTGGAAGGAAGAGGATTGGAGTAATGAATAGTCTGATTTTAATTTCTCGCCTTTAAGGGTTCCGGCTTTAAACCAATTCTTTCTGGTAATGGCGGCGCGGGCGGGGTTTGAATTGATCAGTTTTGACATATTAGGGGTGAGAGTGTCACTTTCTATTATTATTGCGTATGAGGATTTATTGCAGGGAGCAGCGGAAAGTGAAGCTTTTTATTTACCATACCCCGGAACTTACGCCAGCAGACAAAATGCCGGCTTGTGCGATCGCAGTTGATGTACTGCGGGCGACTACGACAATGGCAACGGCCCTGAATAATGGGGCGGAAGCTGTCCAAGTTTTCAGCGACTTAGATAAGCTGATGGCAGAGAGCGAAAAATGGCCTGCTGACCAGCGGATTCGCGCCGGAGAGCGTGGTGGCGGCAAAGTTGACGGTTTTGACATGGGGAATTCCCCGCTGGACTGCGCGCCAGAAAAGGTGACGGGAAAGCGAATTTTTATCAGCACAACTAACGGTACTCGGGCTCTGCAACGAGTGCAAGATGCTGCAACTGTGTTGACGGCGGCTTTGATTAACCGCAAATCTGTGGTGCAGTTTCTGTTAAGTAAAAAGCCGGAAAGTATTTGGATTGTGGGTTCTGGTTGGGAAGGGAGTTATTCGTTGGAGGATACGGTGTGTGCTGGTGCGATCGCCCAAAGTCTCTTGGCAGAAAGTGGTATTCCGGCGATCGATTTTGCTGGTAACGATGAAGTGTTTGGGGCGATCGCTCTTTATTTGCACTGGCAAGATCGATTGCATGAGTTGTTGGAAAAAGCCAGTCACGGCCAGCGCCTCCTCGGTTTGGGTGTGATTGAAGATTTAAAATATTGCGCGCAATTGGATACTTTAGATGTGCTTCCCATACAACGAGAACCGGGTGTTTTGGTGAAGTCGGATTTTAAAATTCCTCAAGCTGATTTCTGGGTTCCATCTTCAGAAAAAGTCGCGAATTGAGATTTTCTGCGAGTGCAGTAGACCTCTTGCAAAAATAGCTAGGAACAGGCAAGATGCCCGTTCCACAAAAATAATTTTTTCTGTGGAACGGGCATCTTGCCTGTTCCAAAATTTGATTAAAACGACTTTTTCAAGAGATCTAGTATTTGTCAGGTGCTCCCTGCACATCTGGCATCAGAATAATAATTTTCCGTGTCATGCAGTGCTGTCCCCGCTCGCGATCCGGATCATTCCGAACCCGATTTGATATTAGTAATGTGCGCATGACGCACCTGCGAAAATTAGTATTTAGTGAACAAGATTGTTTTCAAAGTAAGTAGAATTAAAGATAATCCGTAGATGCACAACACTGTTGCGTCCTTAATGTATTGCAAATTAAGAATTGTTGGATTCACCGCCGAACCGCTGAATTAAACACTCGGCAATTCTGGCCGCTGCACCTGATTCTCCCATACGGCGCCAGCCATTTTCAGCGATTAGCTGCAACCTGTCGGGATCGCGGAATAAAGACTGTACAGCGCCTGCAACTTCGGCGGGATGTTTGACTAAAATTAATGATGGGCCTAAGAGGCGACTTTGAGCTTCTGCAAAAGCGGGAGTAAATTGGGGGCCGTTTCCGGGAATGGCGATCGCAGGTTTTCCTAAACCGACAAATTGTTCTGTAGCGGTTCCGGCCATTGCGATTGCTAAATCGGCTTCGGACAAACAATCGTTAAAACTTTGCTGAGTTAAAATCATCGTGGCATTTCTCTGCACAAAGGTCAAGGGCAAGAGCAAATTAGGAGATTCTTTCTGAATCTCTTGAGCGCTAGAAACAGGAGGGCGCAAAATACTTCCTTCTCGCCGCTGCGTTATAGTTTCGCCCTCTTGTCGCCAGCCGAAAAATTCTAAACTAGGTCGCAAAGCTTCTAAGTTTAATTCTGGAGAAATGGCTCCGAAAAATAACAATTTACGATCGGCAAACAGCGATAAAATTCCGGCTACAGCCTCTACTATTAGCAGCCAATTAGCATAGGCTTCCGGCGCTCTAGAACCGGGCAGTAAGGTGATGACGAGCGATCGCGACCTTTCCCGAAACTCTGCATCAGGGCCGTAAAAACTGGCTGGGTTTTCCGGTTCGAGTCCGTCCATCATCGGATTTCCGAGATTGTAGACGGGAATTCCTAGCTTTTCTAAAGTCTCGGCGGTTAGCGCGTCCCTGACAAAAACGGCCCGACAAGCCTTTCTCGTCATCAACCAGCGCTCCCAAGGGAAGTAAACCGATCGCGACCAAATCTTCCAAGCCCACGGGCGGGATTTGCCAGCCAGAGGCCCTTGCTCGTCGCGCAAATAATACTCAGACTTTGCCGTACCGACAAAGGCGTAGGGCGCGCCGCCCAGCCAAGCAAACAGCAGCGGTACAATATCCCCGCAGGCTAAAATAACGCCGTCTTGATTCCCAGACTGTTGTTGCGATCGCACCCAAGCGCGGATCGCTTTAAACTGAGCTAGAGTCAACTGAAGTAGGCCGCCTTTGACATCGCGCAAAAATTCCCTTCCATCCATGTAGATAAAGCCGCCCGAAGGCATCCGCTGCACCGGGCCGATGATGCGGGCGTTTTCTAGTTGAGCGAAAGCTTGCCCTTCGCCCACTAGCGGAAACACGGCTAATTCTGGCGGGTGCGGGTGCTGTTGCAGTTCCCGCAAGATGCGAAGGGCGATCGCATCTTCTCCGTGGCCGTTACTGAGGCAAAGTAATTTCAATCCCAACTCTCTCAAAAACTCTATTGTCAACAAATAGCCTAAAAACCCTTTGACTTCAGTCTAGCGTGAAAGGCTACTTCACACTTTAGTTTACCAGAAATTTCTAGTTTTAAATAGTACAAAACACGCTAAAATTGACACCAGAGCAGACGCTAATCAAAATCTATTTAGCAATTAATTTTTAACCGCCCGCTCTTCAACCCGCGGAGGCGGGTTTTGTCTGTATAGGCGCGGTTTCAACCGCCGTCTGCATCTCCCGGATCAATGACCAATTCCCAATTCCCAATTCCCAATTCCCAATTACTTCCCCTCAATATACTGCTGTAAAATCTTCCGAATTTGTTTGAGCTGAAATCCCTTAGCAAGTTGGCGCAGCTTCGTGGCAAACGGCACTAATTTTTGCTCCAAACTTTCCAGCTTAGCGCTCTCCTCAAAAAATTCTTCAATGTCGCCCATAGCTGCGAGTTTCAAAAGTTTTGCTACCGACTCAGAAGCAGCAGGTAACAGAGAAGCATAAGCAGGAAAATCAGATGCTGGTGACAAACTGGGAGTTTTGCACTTTTTGCTTGCCGAAGATTCCTCGTAAATCCATTCTAGTCCCAAATGCACTCGCAACTGTTCCAAAAACTGATTGGCTTCGATCGGCTTCGGAAGAAAATCATCGCACCCTGCAAGGATGCTCTCTTGCTGCGTAGCCTCGAAAACGCTAGCTGACAGAGCGATTAACACCACATTTTTAAATTCCGGCAACTTCCGCAGTCTCCTGGCAGTTTCTAAGCCATCCATTACAGGCATACGCAAGTCCATTAAAATCACATCTGGTTGAAATTCGACTGCTTGGCAGAGGCATTCTTGACCGTTTTGGGCTTCTGCAACTTCAAATCCCAAACGCCCCAGCAGCCTGCACAACAAATCGCGATTTAGTTGATTGTCATCCACGATTAGCACTTTCCGCTTGTTGCCGACAAAACCGACAACCCAGCGTTTTTCCTGCAAAGGAGATACCTCCAAGTACCGTTTGGCTGCGAGCAATTCTAGATCCAGCCAGAAAGTGCTGCCTTTTCCAAAAGTGCTGTTGACGCGAATTTCGCTGCCCATCAATTTGGCTAATTTTTGACTGATTGAAAGTCCCAAACCAGTACCTTCAACAAATGTATTGCCTCCTACTTGGTGGAAGGGTAAAAACATTTCTTCTAACTTGCTTTTATCTATTCCTGTGCCAGTATCCTCGACTTGAAAGCGGATTTTTAAAGCGTGTTTGGCTGCGATCGCATTGTGAGCAAAGCGCAGATAATTTTGTTTTAGTTCCGAACTCAAAGTCGAGAAAGCCTGATTTTCTCCTTGGCCTTGACTCCAGGCCCCTGTGCCTACATAGCCGACTTTGAATTTTACTCCGCCACTCTGGGTAAATTTAACGGCATTGCTGAGTAAATTTATCAGAATTTGGCGCAATCTTTTTTGATCTACATGAACGCAACTAGGCAGGGGAGATACTTGTTCGTAATTGAAGGAAATTCCTTTTTGATCGGCTCGCATCTGAAAGAGGTCGGCAATGTTTTTTGTGAAATTTAAAAAATTTAACTCTTCCGGGTAGAGTTCCATTTTTCTAGCTTCGATTTTGGAAAGGTCTAAAACATCGTCGATTAACATTAGCAAATGTTCGCCGCACTGTTGAATGTTGCTGAGACTTTCTTGATGATCTGAGCTTAAGTCTTTGTCGGTTTTGATAATTTGAGCGTAGCCTAAAACGCCGTTTAAAGGCGTGCGCAGTTCGTGGCTCATGTTGGCGAGAAATTCGCTTTTGGCGCGGTTGGCACTTTCGGCGGCTAATACGGCTTGTTGCAGGGCGGATTCTGCTAGTTTGCGATCGGCAATTTCGGTTTGTGCTTGTTGAAATAGCGTCGATTGCTGGATCGCGATCGCCAATTGCACGCACAATTGCCGGAGGGATTCTATTTCTGAGGAATCCCAGGGACGGGGGCCGCTGCAATCCTGGGCGATTAGCAGCCCCCAGAGCTGACTTTCTGCGGTCGGTTGGGTCTGGGAAATGCTTTCTCGTGCTTTTAAAATCGGCACTACTAAGTTAGCTTTAACTTGAAATTCTTCGAGAAATTTAAGGTGGCATTCCGTCAAATCTTCCCGGTAAATATCTTCCATAGCTCGAATATAGCCTTGCTGATAAATATCAACAAATTTCTCTCTAAAACAAGGATCTAGATTATGGAAATTTTGCAGAGATCTGCGATTTTTGACCACGGATTCCACAACTACAGTGCCGCTCCAGTCGGGATTAAAGCGGTAAATAACTGTGCGGTCTGTTTGCAAAAATTGCCGCACTTGTTCGACAGCAGCGGTAAGAACTTCTTCTAAATTGAGGGAGGAGCGAATGCGATCGAGCATGGAAACTACCAGCCGTTCTCGCCTTAATTGGTGTAGCAGCGCCATCTCGGCTTGTTTGCGATCGGTGATGTCGGTAATTACTCCCACTAACCCGATTAAATTGCCAGTTTCATCTTTAATGCAGTCGGCGCGAAATAAAGTTGTTACCAGTTCGTTGCTTTTAGCTTTGATTTTAAGTTCGCCTTGCCAAGATTTGCCTTTACGGATCGTTTTAAACATTTCTACCAGCACTTGAGTTTGCGGGTAAATTGCCGTTGTTCCGCCTGCTGCGTTCAGTTCTTCTGCTGTGTAGCCGTACCGCTGAATAAAGGCTTGATTGTGGTAGATCGATCGCCCTGTCAAGTCCGCAATGCCGATCGCATCACTCGTACTTTCCACCGCTTGAGTCACCCGCAGTAGGTCTAATTCGGCTTGTTTGCGATCGGTAATATCAGTAATAGTACCGATATAGCCTTTAATTTCCTGCTGTTCTCCGATTTCGGCGATCGCCTGACCGATCGCCCAAATTACGCGATCGTCTGCACGTAAAAAACGGTATTCTGATTTAAAAGGAATTTTGTCACTAATTGCCCGATACCATTCATTTTTTACCCGCTCCGCATCATCGGGATGTATGGCATTCATCCAACCAGTTTCTGCTACTAATTCTGGGTTTAATCCCGTCATTTCGTTCCACCGCTGATTGACATAAAGGCAATTGCCAAACGCATCGCTGTGAAATATGCAGACAGGCGACGTTTCTGCCAAAGTTTGATAGCGACGCTGGCTCGATTGCAGTGCTGATTCTACCTTTTTTCTATTAGTAATATCGCGGACGATCGAAATAATTTCGCCGCCTGCAAGCATGGTTAGCGATAATTCTTGAGGGAACTGACTACCGTCACGGTGCTGACCAGTTCCTTCTATATTGCAATAACCTTTTTCCTGGACGAGTGGCATTACTTCTCGTTCAAGATATTGAATTTCTGCGGGGCTATAGAGCATTTTCCATTTTTTTCCTTGCAGTTCGCTATGGTCAGCCCAGCCGTACATTCTGAGATAAGCATCATTTGAATAAATACATTCTTTACGCTCGTTAAAAATGGCGATCCCGTCATGGGCAGAGGCCATTGCTACTGCTTGCTGCTGAAGTTTTGACTCAGCTTTTTTGCGAGAAGTAATGTCGCGGGCAACTGCATAAATTAAACCTTCTTCGCTAAAGGGCGAGGCCGTCCACAGCAACCATTTGTAAGAACCATCTTTGCAGAGAAAGCGGTTTTCAAAGTAAATACTAGGCGTGCCAGTTATTACCTTTTTGGCTTCGGCTAGAGTGGCTTCTCGATCGTCTGGATGAATAAATTTGATTACTTGTTTTGCAAAAAGTTCGGCGCTGCTGTAGCCCAAGACATTTGACCAAGCCGGATTTAAGCGTTTAAAATAGCCGTCGAAACCGACAATGCAAAGCAAGTCTAAGGAAATCGTAAAAAAGCGATCGCGCTCTGTTTGTGCCTGCTTTAACTCAGTGATATCCATCACTAAACCGTCCCAGAGAATATTGCCTTCGTTCCCAGATGTGCTCTCATTGTTGAGCCTTTCGGGTCTCGCAGCTCCTTGCAGCCACTTAACTTTGCCCGATCGCATAATATGCCGCCATTGCTGCTGCCAAGGTTCCATGGTAGCGGCTGAAATTGCGATCGATGCTTCCAAATCTAAGCGATCGTCTGCGTGAATTCCGCCAAAAAGCAGTTCCGCATTTTGCTCTATTGCTTCTGCCTCTAATTCGTACAGTTGGCGACTACCTGAAGAAACGTAAGGAAAAGACCTTTCTCCAGTTGCTGAGAGTCGGAATTGATAAATTGCCCCCGGCAGATTAGCTACCAGTTTTTGAAATCGAGCTTCGCTTTGTTCCAGGGCTCTTTGCTGCCGTCTGTATTCGGTAATATCTCTAATTGTGCCTACTATTACTTTACTGCCGTCTGCTCTTTTAAATACGCTTTTTTTTGTAGAAATAGTGTGTTCTGTGCCTGCGGTGTCTGTGAAATTTTCTTCAGTTTCCAAGCAGATACCGGTTGTCAATACTTCTTCATCTTTTGTCCAAAAAACATCTGCTTCTGATTTGGGGAAAAAGTCATAATCTGATTTGCCAATTAGTTCCTCCCGCGATTTGCCGAGAAACTGACAAACAGCATCATTTAATACAATCCAACGGTGCTGCTCGTCTTTGACAAAAATCGGGTCTGGCGTAGCATTTATAGTGTGGTTTAAAAATTCTTCAGACGCTTTCAGTTTAGCTTCGTAGCGGTAGCGATCGCTCACATCTAACACTACTTCAATTATCCGGTCAATCGACCCGTCCAGGCCGCGGATGCAGCGCCGAGAAACTCGCGTGTAAACTATTTCGCCGTCTTTTCTGAACCATCTTTTGTCTGAGATGTAACCCTCGATTGTACCTGCCAACATCTGAGACAATTGTTCAAAATTGGCATCAAAATCATCTGGATGAGTCAACTCCAGCCAATTCTTTTGCACGAGTTCGTCGCGCTCGTAGCCCAGCAAATTGCACAGCGCATCGTTAACTTCTATCCAATTGCAATTTTCACCAATTTCGTGGTCAATAATTGGAGCGACGATGGCAATTCCGATCAGGGAATTTTCCACCACCGAGCGATATTTTTCTTCACTTTTTCGCAAAGCATCTTGACTATTCTGGCGTTCTATGGCGTAACGGAGCGATCGAATTAACAGTTCGCCGTCGATTTTTCTTTTGACTAAATAGTCCTGTACGCCCACCGAAATCAACCGCAGGGCAAGCTCTTCGTCGTTTTGGGCGGTCAAAACTACGATCGGCACATTTACCCCGTACTCTTGTACCCGAGCCACAGTCTCGATCCCAAAACTGTCTGGGAGTGAAAGGTCTAATAAAATTATGTCAAAAGTTTCTTGATTCAATCGCTGCTGTGCTTCGCTGAGGCGCTCTACTTTCGTCAGCAATATACGCTGTGGCCCGCTAATTCCTGACAGCAAATCTTCAATAAGCTCAGATTCATGAGGGTTGTCTTCTACTAACAGAACTTTAAAGCAGGTAGGAGGCACAGCTAAGTTAAAAACTGCTTTCATAATATTTATTTATCAAAACTTGTGTCAAGCTAACTTGGATTTTATCTTTGATTGCCGGGGCAGTTATTGAATTGCACCTACACATACATCGGCGGTCAGATTGCGGTGTGAGCGAGCGCTACAAAAAGTGTGTTTAAGACTTATAATTATATCACGAACTGACTCGGCTGTCAACGCGAAACATTTTTTATTCTAACTTGCAATTTAACTGCTACCTTATAGCTTCTGCCTGAAAGTATAGGATTTAATTCAGCTTCCCCTGCCTTCTAGCTTCTACATAAGTGCCTGGATGATGTCTCGATCAAGGCAGAGTAAAGTGAAAAGTTGAACCTTGACCAGATTCCGACTCCACCCAAATAGATCCGCCGTGACGTTCCACAATCTTGTGACAAATTGCCAAACCAATACCAGTCCCAGAATATTCTCTTTGAGTGTGCAAGCGCTGGAAAATTTGAAAAATGCGTTCTTGATGCTGCGGAGCAATCCCAATCCCATTATCCGAGACATAAAATAACCAGTTTTCCTCCTGTTTGCCAGCGGTAATATGAACCGTAGGCGGTGCATCGTGGCGATATTTAATTGCATTGCCAATTAAATTTTGAAATAGCTGTACAAGTTGAGAAATATCCCCCATTACCGCTGGCAATTCGCCGTAAGTAACAACTGTTTGAGTGTCGCGGATTGCCCCTTGCAGGTTGGCGATTGCTTGCTGGACTGCGTGATTACAATCTATCAGTTGAAAAGGTTTCTGACTCCGACCAACTCGCGAATATTCGAGCAAATCATCAATTAAAGTTTGCATTC
>Ga0209591_10005388_pt1 | contig 14294 bp, 11 predicted proteins | sample MAT01_FD_187207 | JGI IMG/M metagenome (GOLD analysis project Ga0209591, IMG submission 187207) | Freshwater microbial communities from Lake Fryxell liftoff mats and glacier meltwater in Antarctica - MAT-01 (SPAdes) (version 2) | ecosystem: Environmental > Aquatic > Freshwater > Ice > Liftoff... | reverse complement strand
CATGCCACCGCGACCGCGTGCGCCCGCGTCGCCAGCAGCGGCGACCTGTTTGGCACTGACACCGATCATCTCGGTCAGACGTTTAGCATCGGGATTGGAGCGCGGATCGGCGTCGTACACGCCGTCGATATCGGTCAGCAGGATCAGGTGTTCGGCACCAAGCTGCGTCGCCATCAGTGCGGACAAGCGATCGTTATCACCAACGGTCAGTTCCTGCACAGCGACTGGATCGTTCTCGTTGATCACCGGGATGGCCTTGTAGGCGAACAACGAACGCAGGGTTTCAGTCAGGTTGAGGTACCGCTCACGCTCGGTGAAGTCGTCGTAGGTCAGCAGCAGTTGCGCTGCCACCAGGCCATGCGCGGCGAGTGCAACTTCCCAGCGGTGCGCCAAGGTCACCTGACCAATGGCGGCCAGGGCCTGACGATCTGCCAGTCCGGGTGGACGTTCGCCAAGCCCAAGAATGCCGACACCGCTGGCGACTGCACCGCTGGTGACCAATACCGGACGATGACCGCTCTTGGCAATGGCGGCGAACTGCGCAGCGACGGTGTCGAGGTACGGCAGATCCAGTCGCCCTTTGGTATCGACCAGGGAATTGCTGCCGATTTTCACCACCACCACATGGCTACGCTCAACCACGGTCGTCATCCTTGCGCGGGGTCTCACCGCCGGTGCCTGATTCATCGTTACCCAGCGTGGGTGGCGGCTCCGTCGGGGCGCTTGGCGATGGTTCTGTGCCGCCTACTGGCGGCGCAGGTTCGGTCGCCTCGGGCGACGGTTGATCGGCGCTCGACGGTGCGTGATCGCCAGCGACCAGATCCTCGGTGATCGCGCCACGGGGAATCGGCTGCGGATCGCTGTCGGTCGGCAAAGCCGCGGACGGCTGTGCGGGATCGGGACGGACATCAACCGTCGGCGACGTCTCGGACCCCGGATCCTCGCGCGGGACCTGCGCCTGATGGGCCGCCTGTTCCTCAGCTGCCATGCGCTTGAGTTCCGCCGCTTGCTCCTTGGCCTCCATCCGGTGGTGATGCCACATCATGACCCGGGCAAGTCCGACACCGAGGGCGTAGAGCGCGAACAACGGAATCATCATCGCGATCATGCTGATCGCATCCGGCGGCGCGACCACGGCAGCTACCGCGGTGTTGAACATGATCGCCGCCTTCCAATGGACGATGAGCTGGCGGACGGTGACGAAGCCGAGGCGCACCAGCACCATGATCAGCCAGGGGATGTCCATGATCAGGCCGAAGACCATGGTCATGAAGACGAAGTTGTGGTGGTAGCCGGTGAGTTGCAGATTGAAGAGCGCGATCGGATTGTTCGCCGTCCATTTGATCATGAAACCGTAGTAATACGGCAGACCGATGAAGAAACCGAACACCGTGCCAGCGTAGAAGAACATGATGCCGGCCGGCACAAAGAGGAACGCCAGGCGACGCTCACGCGATACCAGGCCGATGCCGATGAACTTCCACAACTGGTAGACCAGCACGGGAAAGGCGATGAAGAACGCGGTATAGAAACTCACCAGCATGGAGGACACCGGTCCCTCCATGACGCCGTGGATCATGAACTTCGGCAGCGTGCCATCATTGGGCAGGCCGACCGCCTTGGCCTGCTCCGGATACAACAGCGTCGCCCACACCATCGGCTGGGCAAAGATCTGCTGCAGGCGGGCCTCATAAATGAAGGCGGTGAAAAAACCCGCAACCAGGATGATGATCGGCCAGATCAGGCGACGGCGGAGTTCATCCAGGTGATCGCCGAGACTCATCGGCACATCGAACGTATCAGGGATGAACTTGGCCATGGGTCAGGCCTGCACTGCGTGCACGGCACGCGCCAGCTCACCCGCACGACCGGCGACTTTCGCCACCAGATCCGCATCCTTGCCATGTTTTTCGATCAGGCGGACCAGATGACTGCCGACGATCACGCCGTCACCGTGGCTGGCGGCGAGGGCGGCCTGCTCCGGGCTGGAGATGCCGAAGCCGATACACACCGGGGCGTCGGAGACACTCTTGAGCGCTTGCACTTGTTTGGCCAAATCCGCCGGCAACTCCGCGCGTTCGCCGGTCACACCGAGGCGACAGACGTAGTAAAGAAAACCGCGGCTTTCGCGCATGAGCATCTTCTTGCGCTTGAGTGGCGTGGTCGGCGCCGACAGACAGATGGTCGCCAAGCCGGCAGCGCGCATGGTGGCGAGGAACTCGGGGTCCTCTTCCGGCGGCAGATCGAGCGGCAACAGGCCATCGACTCCAGCGGCGACGGCATCGGCGGCGAACTTCTCCGCGCCGTACGCCAGCACCGGGCTGAGGTAGGTGAAGAACAGCAACGGCACCTGCGTACGTTCGCGGATTCGATGCACCGCGGCGAGCACGCCACGCACGGTGGTGCCGCTCGCCAGCGCGCGTTCACACGCCGCCTGGTTCGCTGGGCCGTCAGCCATCGGATCGCTGTACGGGATGCCGAGTTCGATGATGTCGACACCTTGCTCGGCCATGCCGACAACGAGGTCGACCGTGGCGTCGAGGTTGGGATCACCGGCACAGATGTAGGCGACGAAAGCTTTTTTTCCCTCAGCGCGCAGGTCGGTGAAGCGGCGGGAGATACGATTATCGGAGTGGTCCGATGTCCGATGTCCGAGGTCCGAGGTCTCGCGAGTTCGGACGCGCTTGATGGAGGAAGCGCTCATTGCACGACCTTGGCCAGAACATTCCCAATGATCAGAGCCAACGTCGGCCTACCCGACATCGGACAGCGGACAGCGGACAGCGGACGAAGATTCACAACGTCACCCCTTCGAAGCGCGCCACTTCCGCAACATCCTTATCGCCTCGTCCGCTGATGTTGACGATGATGATCGCGCCTTTGCGGGTCTTCGCCGCTACCTCAGCCAAAACACCGATGGCGTGCGAGGATTCGAGCGCGGGAATGATGCCTTCGGTTTCGGCCAGCAGATGCAGGCCAGCAAGCGCACGTTCATCTGAGCAACGCAGGTATTCGGCGCGTTTGGTGTCGCGCATCCAGGCGTGTTCGGGGCCGATCGACGCGTAGTCAAGTCCGGCGCTGACCGAGTGCGTGCCCATCACCTGGCCGTCCTCGTTCTGCAGGACGTAACTGGCCATGCCTTGGAACACGCCGAACGAACCGCCAGAGAAACGCGCGGCATGTTCGCCCAACGCATTGCCGCGACCGCCAGCCTCAGCTCCGATGAAACGTACGGACTTGTCCTTCATGAATGGATGGAACAGACCGATGGAGTTCGAGCCGCCGCCGACGCAGGCGAGCAACACATCCGGCAGGCGGCCTTCCGCCTTAAGTATTTGCACCCGCGCTTCGCGGCCGATGACGCTCTGAAAATCACGCACCATCATTGGGAACGGATGCGGGCCGAGGGCGCTGCCAAGGATGTAATGGGTCGACTCGACGTTGGTCACCCAGTCGCGCAGCGCCTCGTTGACGGCATCCTTGAGCGTGTGGGTGCCAGAGGTGACGCCGATGACCTCGGCACCGAGCAAGCGCATGCGGAAGACGTTGGGCGCCTGGCGACGCATGTCCTCGGTGCCCATGTAGACGTGGCACTTAAGGCCGAGCAAGGCGCACGCGGTCGCGGTGGCGACGCCATGCTGACCGGCGCCGGTCTCGGCGATGATGCGCTTCTTCTTGAGCTTGAGTGCCAGCAGGCCCTGACCGATGGCGTTGTTGATCTTGTGCGCGCCAGTGTGGTTGAGGTCTTCGCGCTTCAGCCAGATGCGGCGCTTATACTTGTCAGACAAGCGCGCGGCGAAGGTCAGCGGCGTCGGACGGCCAACGAAGTCCTTCAGCAGGTCGCGAAACTGCTTCTGGAAGGCTTTGTCCTTCTTGGCGGCGGCGTACGCGGCAGTGATCTCATCGAGCGCCGGGATCAGGGTCTCGGGCACGTAACGACCGCCATAACGGCCGAATCGGCCGGACGCATCCGGAAGCTGCTGGGGTCGGCCCTTGGCCATGGGTTCCTCGCGGGTGGCACAGGATGGGCCCGTCGCGGGGGATGTCAAAACCACTGACGGGGTGCTTGGGCGGACTCAAAACGGGAGAGTAGCCGCAGAGTCGCAGAGGTTAGAGGAGGGCCGCAGAGCGGATAAATCAGGGCTGTGAGCAACGGCGATCACCTGTCAGCGTGACGTCAAGATGGCTAGGCAAACAATGCCCCCTCGCCTCTGCGGCCCTCCTCCAACCTCTGCGACTCTGCGGCTGGTTGTCAGCCGTCACCGGTTCAGAGAGCTACGCCGAGCTTGGCGATGCGATCCGCGGTCTTCTGCACGCGGGCCCAGGCGCTGGCGACCACGGCGTCGTCCGCGGCGGCCACGTGGGCCTCGGCGTAGCCTGGGATAATGCGGGCACCACGTTCGTCGTCGCGGGCCTTGCTCGACTGCACCAACTCGGCGTTCTGCTTTTCCATGTCGAGCAGCAGCTTCATGCGTTGATTGAAGTTGATGCCGGGCAGCAGCAGACGTGCGAGTTCATGGGCGAGTTCACCGGACCCGGGAATCTGCAGGTTGCCCTCCTGCTCGGCGAGCAGCACGCGCAGGCAGTAACGCTTGAGCGCGCGACCGTAGACCTCGATGGCCTTGAGGCGCGATTGCTCACGCAGAAAGTTCTTACCCAAGCCATCGATGTCGGTTTCAATGTAGACCGGTTTAGTCTGTTCCACGGCCAGCAAACGATCGCGCGCTTCGCGCACCTGACGCATCACCTGGGGCCGAAGGACCTTGTAGTCGATCAGGTGACGGCGGGATTTATCGCGTTTGGCGAACTTCAGTTCCGTGCGCACCAAACCATAGGCGTTGGCGAACAGGCCCCAGGCGGGAATCAGTTCGTTGTAGGCGCGCGGCACCAAACCCTGCGACTCGTCAAGCGGTTCCGCGGGAACGGTGATGAGACTGAAAGGGAAACGCACCTTCTGCGGCAGGGTCGACACGCCCATACTCACGACCGAATACGGTGACTGGCTGAAATCGCTGGGGAAACGGATCGCGCAGCCAAGGCCGAAGAAACAACCCTCACCAGGCCAGATCTCCTGGTCGGGAGCGCGGCCGTTGTGGTTGGAGCCGACCATCGCGCCGTAGGCGATGTTGCCCTTGCCCTCAGGCCAGTAGGCGGAGATCAGCAGGCTTTGGTGATGGAAGCCGACGAACGGGCCGACCAAGCTGCTGGTGACCTCACCCTTGGCGATGGTGGTGTTGGGGCCGATGACACTCGCACTGATCGACGCGTGTTCGTCCACTGCGCTGTGTTCAAGAAGCGCCGAGCCACGCACGATGCCATTGCCGGTGACGTGGACACCGTGCTGCAGCACGCTGTCGCGCACGGCGGCACCACCGCTGACCTCGGTCGGCTCTTCGCTCGATGACAACACACAGGTATTGGTCAACTCCAGGGCGTGATCAATCACTGCCGAAACACCGATGTAGGCATCACGAACACGTTCGACGTGGCGCACGCGTGCCTTACGTCGCACCCAACCGACTGGGCTGGTGGCAATACGGGTATACTGCTCGACCGCGACACGAACCGCTTTTTGACCGTCCTTATCAGCACGTTCACGCGTAATGAGGGCAGCCTCGTCGATGGTGACCTCAGCCCACAACGGTAGTTCGCGGCCACCGGTCTCGGGGCCGATAGCAATCAATTGGCCAGCGCCAAACCGCGCCGAACCGGAGCAGGTGATCGAACCGACGTCGAACAACACCGCCTCGCGATCGATGATGATGTTGGCGGCAAAACGCACGTTTTCGAGCAGACAGTCATTGCCGACCTGGCAATCGATCAGCGTGCAGTCGTAGATGCCCGCGGGCAGCTTGATGCCAGCCAGCACTTCGATGTCACCGGTAAATCGGCCGAGGACGCAATGGCCTTTCAGATGGGTCCGACGCACACGGAAAGCGTCGAAGTCCTGCGCCACCTGCACGTGTTTCCAGTCGTCGGCGCGGCAACCGCGGTCTTCCATCACCGCGATCTCTTCGCGGCTCGGGTCGCGCAGCAACAGACCGAGCACGTTGTCGCGGCGCTTGGCGACTAAGCGACCAGCGTCGATCAATTCGCTGTCGTGGCCGATCAGCGACGCCAATTCCGTCAACGTCACCGGGGTTGGCCGGACGGTCTGCAAAGGATCCGCAGGAACGGTAGATTCGGTGGCCTTGCGCATGGAGCGATCGTCCGGGACAGGAGTGGTGTTTTACTGCTCAGCTACTGCTCAGCTATTGCTCAGCTATTGCTCAGCGACTTCTCAGCGACGGTTCCGCTTATTTTTCGGCTTTGGCCAAGGATGCATCATCCAGGCGCGAAGCGGCGTCACGGTCAGCGAAGATCGTCAGCTTCGGATGATTGAGCAGCAGGCTTGCCGGCACGCTCGGGCCGCTGCGGCCTTCGACCATCTTGTGCAGGGCGTCGGCCTTGCCGAGCCCGGTGGCGATCAACAACACTTCGCGTGCCTCAAGGATGGTCCCCATGCCCATGGTGATGGCGGTCTGCGGCGTCGATTCGAGATTCTTGAACCGGCTGCCATCGCTGAGCGCGGCCAGCGTCGATGGCGTCAGCGGAGCGACCCGCATGCGGCTTTTGGGTGACGAGCCCGGTTCATTGAGGCCGACGTGGCCATTGTGGCCAAGGCCAAGCACCACCGAATCGAGACCACCGCGCGCTTCGATCAGCATGTCCCAGGCTTTGCACTCGGCGTCAAGATCCTTGGCGTCGCCGCGCGGAACGAAAGTCTGCTCGCGCGGGATGTCGACTTGTCGAAACAGGTGGAAATTCATCAGGTAGCGCGTCGAACGGTGATCGTTGGGCGTCAGGCCGACGTATTCGTCAGTGCCGAAGGCGGTGACGTGGCGGAAACTGAAACCGCCGCGTTCGTGAAAGCGCTGCACCAATCCGGTGTAACACAAGATGCTGGTGCGCCCGGCAGAGAGACCGAGTTTGATATGAGGATTTTTTCCAATGGCGAAGGCGAGTGTATCGGCGAGGCGCTCGCCGGCATCTTCACGCGATTTGCTCAGGATCAGTCTCATGGGTACCGGCTCCAGCCTGGGTGTGCGTTCTAACGTACGGCGGCGGTGATGCCATGTCTTGTGTCTTGTGCTGGCAGGAGATACCGTGCGAGGTGCGAGGTGCGAGGTGCGAGGCAAGGACGAAGACGGGGTTGGCAAGAACAGGTTCCGCGACCAACAGCGCCAAGGAGCTCAGATCCTACGCAACCGGCACCTCGCACACCGCACTTCGCACCTCGCACCTCGTACCCGCTCGCGCAGCGAGCGATGCGACAAAAAACCCTCGGCTTGCGCCGAGGGTTTTGCTAATCTTCACAATCGCAGGTTTTAGATGCCCTTGGCGACCATGTAGCTAAGCAGGTCGACTACGCGGTTGCTGTAGCCCCACTCATTGTCGTACCAGCTGATCAACTTGAAGAAGTTGGGGTTCAGCTCGATCGACGAACCGGCGTCGTAGATCGACGAACGGACATCGTGGATGAAATCGCTGGAGACCACCTCTTCATCGGTATAGGCGAGGATGCCCTTCAGGTAGGTCTCGCTGGCTTTCTTGATCGCCGCGTTGATCTCCTTGAGGGAGGTCGCCTTGGCGGTCTTGAAGGTCAGGTCGACGACCGAGACGGTCGGCGTGGGCACGCGGAAGGCCATGCCGGTGAGCTTGCCCTTGAGTTCTGGGATCACGAGCGCAGCGGCCTTGGCGGCACCAGTGGTCGAAGGAATGATGTTGGTCGCCGCGCTGCGGCCGCCCTTCCAATCCTTCTTTGATGGGCCGTCGACGGTCTTCTGCGTCGCGGTGTAGCTGTGGACGGTGGTCATCAGACCTTCGACCAAACCAAATCCCTCAGTCAGCACCGCGTGAATGAGCGGGGCCAAACAGTTGGTGGTGCACGACGCGTTGGAAACGATGTGGTGCAGCTTGGCGTCGTATTTGCCTTCGTTCACACCCATAACGATGGTGATGTCTTCACCCTTCGCCGGAGCGGAGATGATGACTTTCTTGGCACCCGCAGTGATGTGACCCTTGGCCTTCTCGGCTTCGGTGAACAGGCCGGTCGACTCGATGACGATGTCGACGCCCAGTTCCTTCCACGGCAGTTCGGCCGGCGAACGCGCCGACACCACTTTGATCTCCTTGCCATCGACGATCAGGACGTCGTCCTCGGCCTTGTCGGCAGCGGACTTCTTTGAGCCGACGGTGCCACCGAACTTGCCCTGCACAGAATCGAACTTCAGCAGGTAGGCGAGGTTGTCCGCGGGGACGATGTCACCGACGGCGACCACTTCGAACTTGGAGCCGAACAGGCCCTGGGCGTGGAGGGCGCGAAAGACCAAGCGGCCGATGCGTCCGAAACCGTTGATGGCAATACGAGTGGCCATGAAAGCTCCTGCTGGAGTTGAAACGGCGCTCTATGCGCCTGGGGTTGGAAGGGAGGGCGGAGCCTATGATCGACCCCTGCTTTGCAAGGCCACCTGGAGCACCGAAAGACGTGCCGAAATCAGCAGAAGAACAACCGGTGAAATTCTCGGCCAGACCAAGCCGATTCTTTGCCACGAAGTCACGAAGTCACGAAGGACAACCACTGTCGGAAACATCCATCGGCTTCACCGTTGTGCTTCGTAGCTGCAAATCAGATGGGCCCTCACAAGCAAACACCCCGGCGAAAGCCAGGGTGTTGAGCGAATACCGGTATCAGGATCGAGAAACGCAGCTGACCCGAAGGACAGCGACAGCGTTCAGGTCAGCTTGATGTTACGGACCTTGGGCAGGTTGAAGATCGAAGCCGGGCTGCCCTTGGCATCCTTCTCCGACCACTTGCCTTCAAACTTCAGGCGCTCGATACGCTCGGCGCGGCTGAGGACGTTGCGGTGTTTGACAAAACCGCCCTTGGAGACGTACGTACCGTGGATGCTCATGGGAACCCCTGTGAAAATTGAGCGCGCACCCTAGTGGGCAGTGGCGGATTGCAAGTCGGCGCCCGACCTACTTGACCGCCAGCTTGGGCGATTCGCCGGATTCGCGTCGTTTGGGGGTTTTTGCACCCACCACCGCGGGCCGGTGAGCTTCGCCCATACGCCCCTTAATGCTGGTCTGAAGGTGTTCCTCCAACCACGTGCACAGATAGTGCACTGGGTGCGCCGGATCCAGCGGGATGCTGGCGCGCACCGAGGCCAGAACCTCGGCCAACGGTTTGCCGCCACGATCGTGGTAGAGGTGGCGGAAGGCTTCGCGCACCGCGCTGATGTGCTCTTCGCTGAAACCATCGCGGCGCATGCCGATCTGATTGACGTTGCGCGGTTCGGCCGGATTACCTTCGGCAATCATGAAGGGCGGCACGTCAAAACGCACGCCGCTCATCGAACCAACCAAGCTCAGCTCACCGATGGTGGCGAAATGGTGGAGTCCGACCATGCCGCCAATGATGGCTTTTCTGCCGACTTTAATGTGACCCGCCAACTGCGTGTTGTTGCCGATCACCACATTGTCGCCGACCGCACAATCGTGCGCAACGTGGGCATAGGCCATGATCAGGCACTCGTTGCCGATGGTGGTCTTCATCCCGCCGCCAGCGGTGCCCTTGCTGACGGTGACCGCTTCGTGGATGCGGCAGCGTTCACCAATGATGGTTTCGCTGTCCTCGCCACGGAACTTGAGGTCCTGCGGATCGCTACCGATGACCGCGCCGGGGAAGACGATGGTGCCGGCACCAATGGTGGAGCGACCGTAGATCGTCGCGTGGTTGCGCAGCTCGACACCGGCGCCCAACTTCACGGCGCCTTTGACGACGCAGAACGGGCCGACGACGGCCTCGGCATGAACTTCAGCAGTGGAATCCACCACCGCGAGTGGGTGAATCGGCATGGACAGGCGTTCCGGTAAAAGACCGTTGAAAGTGTGGATCGGTTTACTTACCGACGCCAATACGGCGTAAACCTATGAATTGATAAGGGCATGGTCAAGATCCTTATTCGTTGTCTGACATTGAATTCAAGGCCTTCGCCCCTATGAGTCCGCCATGCCCCTGGTTCGCGGAGTATTGGTCGGCCCTCCGCACACCTACTTAGTGCAGGTGTCGACTGCCCTCGGCATGTTGCTGTTCGGCCACCCAGGAGAGGCCGATCACCTGCTCACGCTCGTCGCCCGGCTGCGTCAGGCCTTTGATCTGCGGCTCTTCGGCTACCTGATCACCCAGGACGGGTTACGCCTCGTCTTGCGCCATCACGTGGTGGTGAGTGAAAGTGATGAGCGCCTGCGCGCGCGTTGGGCGCTGATCGATGGCAGCCCCCTCACCACCGTGCCGCGCATCAAACAACGCTTTGCCAGCCTGGGTGGTTTCATGCAGACCTTACTGCAGCGGTTCAGTCGTGAATGGAACCTCCGACATGCCAGCCGCGGCCACATCTGGTCGGGTCGTTATCGCGCCTGCCTGCTGGCCGACGACCATGCGCTGCTCGCCGCCGTGGCGTGGGTGGAGGACGATCATCTGCACCGTGCTGCGCGGGTGGTCAGCAGCGCAAACGCCCGTGGCACGAGCGCGCTGGTGCCGCTCGCTCCACTGCCGATCCGCCGTGGACCGGATGGTTCGTTGTTCACCGCCGACGAATCCCCACCCGGATTGTCACCACTGACCGATCAAGACGGACGCACCGGCTTTCGTGATTACGTGGCGGAACTGCCGCCGAATGATCTCGCTGCATACGGTGCCGCGCTGAGCAACGGGTGGGCACTTGGCCGACCGGAGAGTTTGTCCGGCCTGCTCAGCCGCATTGGGCGCAGCGGCGGACGTGGACGAAGCAGGCAACTACGAGAACTCGACGATCGCCTTGGACTCTGTGGAGTGTGGGGATGAGCCGCGTGCCGTTCACCGTCGTGCAAGAAGTCTGCGCTGCCGAAGGGCTGCACGCGCTGGGAGTGATCGCACCGGTGCCGCTCACCTTGCCGTCAGAGGGACTCGACCAGATGTTGGCGGACGGCGTCGGCGACTTGGCGTGGCTCGGTGAATCGCGCATTCCTCGACTGCGTCCTACCGCGTTGCAGATGACCGCTGAGGCGATGGTGACCGTGGCGCTGCCGTACCAGCCGGAAGCCAACTGCGGTGAGTTGAAACGCGCGCGCTACGCCGCCGGCAAGGACTATCACAACATCTTGCGCTCAAAGCTCGGTCGCATTGGTCTGGCCTTGGCGAAGCGTTACGACCAACCGTGGAAATCCCGCGCGGCGGTGGACTCAGCACCGCTCAATGAGCGGACGCTCGCACGGCTGTCGGGACTCGGCTGGATTGGGCGTAATGCGCTGCTGATCGCGCCGGATGCTGGCACCTGGCGTTTGCTTGGTTTCTTACTCACCGACGCACCGCTCGACCCACACCATGCGGGTCACGGCGAAGATCGCTGCGGTAGCTGCACATCCTGCGAACGCCGCTGCCCCACCGCCGCGCTGGTGGATCGCCGCGTCATGACCACGCGCTGCATCAGCTACCTGACCATCGAACACCGGGGCGTTATTCCGCGGGAGTTGGCGGAGAAATTTGAAGGCTGGTGGTTCGGCTGTGACCTCTGCCAGGAAGTCTGTCCGTGGAACCGTTTCGCCAGCCCGGCGGGTGATGCGCGGCTGACGGGGAGTGAAGACGACGACACCCTGATGCGCATTGATGCCACCACCTTCGATCTCCATTTTGCGGCGCGAGCGATGCGTCGCGCCGGATACGAGCGGTTCCGCCGCAACCTGCTGGTGGCGTGGTTCAGTCTGGGGCGGTTGGATCGCTGTGCTCCCCTCCTGGCCGAAGGCCTGCCATTGGTACTGGCGCAGGCGCGTGAGCTTGGCCTGACGCCGGTTGAAGGCGGCGATTGAGCGCGATGCTGCAACCATCATGCGTGTGATCGTCAACGACCAACCCACCGATCTGCCAGACGCGGCCACCGTCGCTGATCTACTGGCGACCCTGGCATTGCCCGGAACCCGCGTCGCGGTGGAGGTGAATCGTCAACTCGTCCGGCGCGTGCAGCACGGCGAGACACGTTTGAGTGATGGCGACACGGTCGAAGTGGTCACCTTGGTCGGCGGCGGCTGATTTGTTCAGGGGCGAAGTCCTGAACAAATACTCGCGAAATACTCAGGGCAGACGATTGTCGCGGTGGACCAGCGGCGTCAGGCGTTCGATCTCCGCGCGTTGCGCCGTCACGGTCACCAGATCGCCTGTCAGTTCTGCTGCTCGGATCACGCTCTGACGCAGTGGCAAATGAGTCGGGTAGAGCTCAACCGTGCGCTGCGCCAAGGCCTGCGCCTGACGTGCGAATACGTGTTGACGCTCACCCGTCGCAGCGCGCGCCAAACGCAGGTAATGCTCGCTGAGCGCCTTGGTCACCAGCAAATTTTGCGGCCACTCAGCGAGCAAACTTTCGAGCGTGGACGTCAGTGCCGCGGCGCGCTGCGGTAGCAGTGCCTGGAAATGTTCCCCGATCGCCACGGCGATAAAGACCAGATCATGGTCAGCGGGAAAACGTCGGCTGGCTTCCACCGCCCGGCGGATGGTGGCGAGTGCCAACGCTTCGCGTGGATCCGCCGTCAAGGCCGCGCCACGATCTTCGACCACCACCCGTGCAAAGGCTTGTTCAAAAGCGTCGAGCACCTGACCACGTTGTTCTTCACCAAGGCGACCCTTTTCCGCCAAACGCATCCGCGCGAGCACCGCTTCGGTTTCCCGAGCACGATTCAACACCTCACCACGCGACGATCCGGCGATGATGCCAGCAGTGACCAGCGCAAGGACCAACAGACCGGCAGCAGCGAACAACGCTTGGCGTCGTGGTGATGCCAGCAACGGCTCGGTCGCGGGTTGCGCTTGGGAAACCGCCTGCCCCAACGCCACCACCCACGCCAGGACGCCGACCACCTGCATGCTATGGAAGGAGAAATCCGCCTGCACATGCAGCAAACAAGCGAGCACGGCGCACCAACAGGCCGCGGATGACGGCAGTGGAAAACGCGCGGCAGCGCGCACCACGAAGGTGAGCCCAATGATGAACAACGCCGCCCACAGCAATGGCATGTCGCCAGGATAGGCGGAGAAATTGGCCTGGAGGGCACCGGCGGCGGCGATCGCGAACACCAGCACGGCCGGCACACCGATAAGCACCGTCAGCCCGATACTGGTCGGTCGCTCACCGCTGACGTGCGCGCATGCCGCCAACGGCCGCACCGACCACAACACCGTCGCCCACCAACCGAGTAACACCAACATCGCAGGAATGCCCAGATCCACCGCGGCCTGTAAGGTTTCCTGATGTGCCAGGATGGTTTCTTCGCCCGATGGGGGTTTCACTCGCGGGTAATGCACGGCGAAGCCTTCCAAGCCATGGCCGGTGAGTGGACGTTCCTGCACCAAGTCGATGCCCGCTGCCCAGTAATCCAGGCGCACGCCAGCGCTGTCGCTCACTGCTCGGCGTAGCGACGGAACCGTCAGCGCCAGCAGCAGGCCAAGGCCGACCATCAGCACGATCAGTCCACGCCAGCGCCACGAACGCAGGCACATCACCGCACTCACCACACCGGCAATCATCAGCGCGAGGATGCCAGCCTTGCTGCCAGTCAGCGCCAACGACACCAGCGCCGCTAACGACACCAACGTCAACACGACGAGCACCCACCGTGCTGATGTGCGCGTGGCCCATGACGCCCATGCCGCACCAAGCGCCAGCGGCACCAGCATCACCAAGTAACTCGCTAGGGTGTTGGCGAGCAGGAACGTGCCTTCAAGCCGCCAACTGCCGATGCGCGCCTGGTACTGCTCGGCGACCCGCCGCTCAACGGTAAGCGCGGGATCGCCCGCCAGTTGCGCGACTAGACGTGGTCGCTCCCACATCACCTGACCAACCAACAACGCCACTTCGCCTACAAGACCTGCTGACAATCCGGCCAGCACCAACTGCGGACGACGGCGAATCGCCGGCCACAACGCCCAGGGCACCGCCACATGCAACGCCCATCCCACGGTGAGCGTCCAGGCGGAAGCTGGCAGTGGACTGTTCAGACTGCCGAACACCGCACACACCAAAAAGGCGATACCCCACGTCGTCGGGCGCAACCACCACGGCGACCGGGCGATCTCCTGCGACGCCGCTTCCAACCCTCGCAGCAAAAGACCAGTGGTGATCGCCGCGGCAAGCAGGACCAGATAAAAAAGATTGGGAACGTCGGTCGGCTGGCCGCTCCAGACCAGTGGGCGCAGCAGCGGCAACACCACCAGCCACATGCCG
>Ga0209591_10005384_pt1 | contig 14299 bp, 7 predicted proteins | sample MAT01_FD_187207 | JGI IMG/M metagenome (GOLD analysis project Ga0209591, IMG submission 187207) | Freshwater microbial communities from Lake Fryxell liftoff mats and glacier meltwater in Antarctica - MAT-01 (SPAdes) (version 2) | ecosystem: Environmental > Aquatic > Freshwater > Ice > Liftoff... | reverse complement strand
CAGGTAATGTTACACCGTGGTAGGAATAGATTTTGTAACCGTCGGGAAATTCCAGTGCAGGTTCTCCTTCTGCGTGGAGGCGGTACTCGCTGTCAAGGCGAAGCTGACAAGGGCGCGAGCACACAATACAGATATCATCTAACGGAAAAATCCAGCCGCATTCTGCTAAAAGCTGGTTCAGGCATTCAAAAAGTTTCTGTGCTTCTGGTTTGAGAACAACACCCAAGCCAGAAACACAGAATTCAGCAACAGCGAGAGCCTCAACCAAGTATTTCGGAGTAAATATTGACTTTGAATAGTTCCGATAGTCTAAAAAGTTTGCATTCAATTGTTGTTTTAGCTGTTCCTCCCATATACTTAACTCCGAAAGTTCCGGCGGCAATTCTGTTAAGTAAAAGGGGTGCAGCGCATCTGTTATCTGTTTATTAAGTGGCTCCATACACTCAGTATCTTCTATTACTTTTAGTGTTTCTAGTTGTGCAAACGCTTCGTTAGGGCTACTGTAAAAAGTTATTTCTGGAAGTTCTAAACCCAGGGTTTCGTAGACAGATTTAAGGGCGGTAGTGGCCTTGGGGTGAGAGATTGGTTCGGTAGAGTTGGCGAGAGTTCCCCACTTTTGACGACAGGGTTCGATCAGACTCTTCTGTTCAGCTTTAAAGTTTACAAACAGCTTAGTCAAATCAGTTAGATATTGCAGGGGCGTGAAGTCTGATATTTTATTTTTGAGCAGATTCAGAAGAGTCAAATGAGTCAGAGATTGTAAGGGTGTGATATCTGATATTTTATTCTTGAGCAGATACAGTTTAGTCAAATGAGTCAAAGATTGTAGGGGTGAGAGGTCTGATATTTTATTTTTGCTTATAGACAGCGTAGTCAAATGAGTCAAAGATTGTAGGGGTGTTAAGTCTGATATGTGATTGTTGAACAGATGCAACGTAGTCAAATGAGTCAAAGATTGTAGGGGTGTTAAGTCTGATATGTGATTGTGGGACAGATTCAGAAGAGTCAAATGAGTCAGACATTGTAAAGGTGTTAAGTCTGATATTTTATTTTTTCTGAGACCAATATCGGTCAAATTAGTTAGAAATTGTAGGGGCGTGAGGTCTGATATTTGATTGTCAGATAGAGTGAGATCGGTCAAATTAGTTAGAGATTGCAGGTATGCGATGTCTGATATTTGATTGCTACATAAATGCAGTTTTTTCAAATGACTTAGAGATTGCAAGTATGCGATGTCTGATATTTCATTGTTGGACAGTTTCAGATCAGTCAAATGACTTAGAGATTGCAAGTATGCGATATCTAATATTTGATTGTCAGATAGATTCAGACAAGTCAAATGACTTAGAGATTGTAGGTGTGTAATATCTGATATTTGATTGTCAGACAGATCCAGAGAACTTAAATGAGTTAGATATTGTAGGTATGCGATATCTGATATTTGATTGTCAGACAGATCCAGAGAACTTAAATTAGTCAGAGATTGCAGCGGTGTGATGTCTGATATTTGATTGTTGGAAAGATCCAGAGAAGTCAAACCCGCGCATGATTGCAGCGGTGTGATGTCTGATATTTCATTGTAGTAAAGATAGATCCCAGTCAAACCCGCGCATAATTGCAGCGGTGTGATATCTGATATTTCATTGTATTGCAAATATAGATTGCTCAAGTGAGTCAGAGATTGCAGTGGTGTGATATCTGATATTTCATTGGATTGCAGATATAGATCAGTCAAATGAGTTAGAGATTGTAAAGGTGTAATGTCTGATATTTGATTGTAGTCTAGATGCAGCTCTTTTAAATGACTTAGAGATTGCAAGTATGCGATATCTGATATCTGATTGTTGGACAGATAAAGAGAAGTCAAATGAGTCAACCCTTGCAGGTATGCAACATCTGATATTTGATTGTCGGACAGATTCAGAGCAGTCAAATTAATCAGAGATTGCAGTGGCGTGATGTCTGATATTAGATTGTCGGACAGATTCAGCTCTTTCAAATGAGTCAGAGATTGCAGGGGTGTAATGTCTGATATTAGATTGCAGCACAGATGCAGCTTATTCCTACTTGACAGTATCCGGTTCGCTTCATGAATATTGGAAGTGCCAGCACACTTTAACAGCATCTCAACTGTATGTTTTGCTGCTTCTGAAAGGCTGTCTTTGTGCAAGCACCAGTCGGCAAAGCTGTTGAATTCTGCGGGATTTGGTTGTTGTTCTGACATAAAATTGTGGAAAATTATATATTCCTGGCAAGTGTCTAATTCTGTGGCTGCTAGTTTTTGACAAATACGATCGCACAAAATGACATCCAATGCTGTAATACCAATTTCATCAAGTAGCGTTAGATATTACCCCCCCCAACCCCCCCTTACTAAGGGGGGGCTAAGACTTCATCTATAGCATATCTTTAGAAAAATGGTATAAATGCCGATCGCACAAGCACCCACTTTAATCACTTCCACGGCGTGCGATCGATCTATCGCGAAAAGTGGAAAGCGATCTCGCCCTCCACTTTTCGAGATCAACTGGAATCTGAGCTTTTTGTGCAGACTAAGGTTTGTTAAACCTTAGTCTGCGACATACCGCCAACCTTGCGGCTCATATTCCCGCTGAATCCGCACCATCCAATTACCTTCAGGAATTGCGATCGCATGGTGTTCTTCGTGACTCAATAAAGCTGTCGGCGAAAGCACTCGCAAGTACAGAGTACCGTCTTTTTCGTAAAGTTCAGCTTGCCCCTCCACAATCTGGTGCGAATGTCCGGTGACTTCACCTTCGGCGAGAGTTAGGTGAGGTTTCTTTTCTCCTGCGATAGGCGGTACCGGGGTGAGAATTACGTCGCCTTGTCGGATGGGCTGCATAGGTTTTTTCTAATTTTTGTTTGCTGATGTCGATCGAGCTTTCATACCACTATTTTATACTACATTGGTAATACAGGAGCGTCAAGGGCGATCGAGGCGATCGCACTACAATATAATTTCGATTGAGTGAAAACTAAAAACTAAAAACTAACGACTATTATGCTTCAAATGCGGCAACCGAAACCCGATCGCGCCCAGCAGCTTTCGCTCGATAAAGCGCCTCATCGGCGATCGCAATTAACGTCTCCGGCTGCGACATCGGCGCAGGAATGCAGCAAGCCACACCCAAACTCAGCGTCACGTATTCGCTGACATTAGACTTGGCGTGAAGTATCTGTAAATCCCGCACCTGTTGGTTGATAATTTCAGCTACGCAAGCCGCACCTTCAATATCCGTATTCGGTAAAACTATGACAAATTCTTCTCCACCGTAACGCGCAACTAAATCAGCCGATCGCTTTACCGAACGCTGGAGAACCGCAGCCACCTGCCGCAAACATTCATCCCCCGCTTGGTGCCCGTAAGTATCGTTATAAAGCTTGAAATAATCGATATCGCACATAATCAAAGACAGCGGTGCTTCTTCCCTCGCCAAACGCCGCCATTCCGTATCGAGATAGTCATTAAAAAAGCGGCGGTTTCTTACCTCAGTCAAACTATCGTAAGTTGCCAAATATTGCAAGGATCTATTCACCGTTTCTAACTGCCGTTTTTGCTGCAGCAACTGACGATTGAGCACCGTTAATTGCTGCTCGGCTGCGTGGGTTCTGAGCAAATTTCTTACCCTCGCCAGCAGTTCCCTCTCGTCAAAAGGTTTTGCAATATAATCGTCAGCACCCGCATCCAAACTTTCGATCCGAGCTTCCATCCCCGATCGCGCTGTCAAAAAGATTACCGGAGTCGAATTCAATTCTGGCGTGTTCCGAATCTCCTTGAGCAAATCAAGTCCATTTTGTCTGGGCATGATTTGGTCGCTCAAAATCAAATTTGGGCGCAATTCTTTGGCTCTTTCTAAACCTTCAATTCCGTCTCTAGCCACGGCAACTCTATAGTACGGATTCAATAAATTTTGAAGGTAATCCAGCAAAAAATTGTTGTCTTCTACTACCAGCAATAGCGGTAATTCTTGATTGTTATTTGTTAATTTGTTTTCATAAATTGTGCCGTCAAAACTGTTAGAATCCGGCAGTGAGGACAGAGGCGCGATCGCCCGGACATTTCCCGCGCCGCACTCTTGGCAGCCAAATCCAGTCTGTCCAGCCAATTGGGCGATCGCGCTCACCAACTGATGAGCGGACACAGGCTTCGACAAATACCTCTGAAACCCAGCAGAGAGCGCCGATCCATCATCATCCCGCAGGTCTTCCGTGAGCGCCAACGCCGGCAGCAGTGCCCTGTGCTGGGACATTTCCATTTCTCTGACGCGACGGATCAAATCGCAGCCGTCGGCTTCCGACACCGCCAGATCGCTCACCAACACGTCTGGCCGCGACTGTTCCAACTCGGCCATCGCTTCGCCGGCGCTAGCCACCGCTGTTACCTTAGCTCCAAATGCTTCCAGACCAGTTTTCATACATTCGCGGATCTCGGCGCTGCTTTCAACCACCAGCACTTGCTTTCCCGCTAGGGGTTTGGAAACCTCTCCGGGTATGCTTTCCATTGTGCCGATCGCAGCAGTGCGATCGATCGCATTGTTGCTGTTCGCCACCGGTAGCTGCACCTCAAACGTAGCCCCCTGTCCGATTCCGGGACTTTTGCCCCAAACATTTCCCCCGTGCAGTTCCACCAACTGCCGCACAATGGAGAGTCCCAAGCCGAGCCGGTTTTGTTCCTTGCTGTGGAAGCTATCTGTGGGGCGGAAGTAGTCAAAGATGTAGGGCAGAAATTTGGGATCAATCCCGCAACCGCTGTCGCTGACGCGAATCAGCGCGCCCGACGCAGTAGGCTCGATCTGTATTTGGACTAGACCGGGGGCGGATTCCGGGGTAAATTTGATGGCATTAGCAAGCAAGTTCCAGACTACTTGCTGCAAGCGTTCTGCATCTCCCAAAATGTAGGTGACAGCGGGGTCGAAATCTGTTTCTACGCGGATGTTTTTGGCTTCGGCGGCGGGGCCGAGGGTGTCGATCGCCGATGCGACGACAGACGGGAGGTGAACCCGGCCGACGTTGAGCTGCATTTTTCCGCGCAGCAGCCGCGAAAGATCCAGAAGATTATCTATTTGCTGGTTCTGCAATCTGGCGTTGCGCTCGATGATTTCCAAAGCGCGACTGGTGGTGGCTTCGTTTAACTTGCGCGATCGGGCTAGCTGTACCCATCCCAAAATCGCGCTCAGGGGCGATCGCAGTTCGTGGGACGCGACCGCCAAAAATTCGTCTTTTGCCCGGTGGGCTTGAGCTTGGGCTGCTTCAACGGCTTTGCGCTCGGTGATATCGAATCCGATCGCCAAATACTGACAGGGTTTTCCCTGAAAATCCAACAGCGGAACTACTGCTGCATAAACCCAATAATCGCTACCATTCTTAGCTTTGTTCTTAATTTCTCCTTGCCAAACTTCACTTTTTGCAACAGTTGACGGCAGATTTTTGATTAATTCCGAAGATTTATATTCCGAGTGGAGAATGCCGAAATGGCTACCGATCAGTTCGGCGCGCGAATAGTTAGATATGCTACACACTCGATCGCTGACGTAATTGATGATTCCTCGGGCGTTTGTCCTCACGGCCAGCGCCGATCGGTCGATCGCTCCTTTAAAATCTAAACATTCTTGCAGGGACAACTCTACTTCTTTTGTCATATAATTTTGGTTTGGGCGATCGGGCGCGTTTGGTTGCTGGCGATCGGTCTTATTCTTGCTCCGCTGTTGGATTTCCATTGCTTCCATTTTCCCCTGACGGCTGACAGCTAATCTACTCACATCCTGATTCATTATCACTGTTTTTTCCCCGCACCCAGAGGTGCAATATTTTGTATCTGTTCATTATTCTTAATAATCTGCCGTCTGCCCATCTAACCTGGAGTCACTTCAAATTTTATTGACTGTTTGGCCAAATTTTGTCAATCTGAGGGCATATTTTCTCAAATTTGACCGATCGGGCGATCGGTAACATACTCAACTTTTTGATCACAATTTTCCTGCCGCATCTGCTTAAAATTTCTTCTTCCCCAGGCTTGTGGGTTTCCGGCATTCTGTCTCACATCCACTCAAGCAGATCTATGTCGGGGCTTAACATTTCTCAAATAACTGGCTGGGAAAGGGCGAACAAAGTCCGTGTCTGGCGATCGTCGGGAACTTCTCTTAAATTATTTTCTTCTACATCTTGACAGTCCTGTAAATATTATGTATTATAAAATGTAGTATGTCAAAACGAGAGACCCGATCAACTGCATTAACGCACTCAAGTATTAACAGGGAGAGAAAAATTGTCTGTGAATTTAGACTATGTACGCGAGGAATTTGAACAAAGAGCATTTGATTATGACGGTTTAATTCCCCGCCTCATTCCGCACTATCACGAGCAACAGGATTTAATATTGCAGTTAATACCTTTTGAAACCAATGCTAACATAAAAGTTTTGGATTTAGGCGCGGGGACGGGCATACTGTCGGCTCTGATTTTGCAAGCATTTCCTCAAGCAAATGTCCTAGCCTTTGACATGGCGGAAAATATGCTGAAAGTTTGTCAAACTAACTTGTCCGCTTTCGGAAAACGCCTGACATTGCAGCAAGGAAACTTTGCCGAAGATGATTTCGGCAGCGGTTACGATTTGGTAGTTTCAGGGTTAGCAATCCACCACCTAGACAGCGCCGGGAAACAACAGCTATTTCACCAGCTTTTCCAGTCTATAAATCCAGAGGGAATCTTGCTAATTCGAGACATTGTGACAGGTGCTACTCCCAAGCTGACCGAGCCATACGAAAACTTGTGGCGGCAGTACATGAAAGCCAGCGGAGAAGACGATGCAGCCTGGTTTCAAAACGAGTTAAAAGAAGATATTCCTTCCTCTGTGGAAGAGCAAACAAAGTGGCTTACAGAAACAGGTTTTGCAGACGCAGCCTGTCACTGGCGCTATCTAAATTTTGCTATTTTTGGCGGAGTTGTCCGAAAGTAATTTTCGTAGCGCAATGCGCACCGATTGAGAGTACGAGCAATTTTTGTTACTAATTTTCAGTATTGTACTTTTGAAACCAAGCTGCGCCAAAGAATTTTGCTTGCTTGAACTTTGAAAAATCGGAACGTTAAGCGGAAACTTTGGTTAATAATTAAAACGCTCTTTGCTGTAGATACCGCAGCAATGTAGCTTGACTGCTGTACGTTTTACTGCAGGGCTATTTCATTCTCGAAAAAACGAGGGTTTTGTAGGGGTAGTGCCCCTGTGCCTACCCCCCCCCACCGAAGAGTTGTCGGTCATTTCAGGCCTCGGGGCAACCAGGCGTGGGATTGCCCCTACAAAGAATGAAATAGCCCTGCATTTTACTGTTCGCAAAACTAAGTTTGGTTGGTAGATTTTGTGCCTCCCAATTATCTCAAAGCAAATTTATAAATCTAGTATTTTTGTGGAAGATGTGCGCGGAATCTTTTAAAATAAGAGTAAGTAGGAGTTGCAATAAGTGAGTGCTGAAGATATGAGCGATCGCGAAAACAATTTTACTCAAAACAATCCTCAAAATCGAGGGCTGCTCGGCTCTGGCTGGCGACCTCTCTACCGTCAATTTGATTGGGAACACCTGCGGCATTTAGCGTCTAGCGATCCGGTAGAACTAGCTCAAAAAACTTTAGATGCAGCTAGCGATATTGCCGACGCAATGGGGCGACATCAATATACCTGGTGGGCAAATATCTTAAATGTATTCTCGGAAAATACTCGCTACGAAATTGATGACTTTTGGGATTATATTACTCCGCAGCCAGTTTACCCGGATTACCGATCCAAAGACGTTTTAGTTACTGAAACGCCGGTGGTGCAATTGGTCAGCCGCGCTAGCATTCCCATTGACTACGTTCTCAACAAACTGCAAGAGATTACTGTTTTTAAAGTTCTGGATTTGTTGGGGAAACCGGATGCGATTACTCAGTCTTTTATGGAGCGGCATTTTTCTTATCCGCCGGAGCGATTTGTTAGCTGGGAACGCTTGGAAGTTTTGGGTACTGTTTATGCTTATTGGGATCGATGGGGCTGTTGGCTGCAAATTGACAGCTACGATAGGGGAAGACGCTGCTACACTCTGATTTGTAAAGATATTGCGCCGCTCGTTAGCAAGGCTACTTACAATTTGGCGGTGATTCTGAGCGGGTACAAAAGCCGCGTGGGACAGGTTCACAGTCAGTTCTCTATTCGGACGTTTTCTGCGGATGTTCAAAGTTTTACGGATACGGTTCAGCAGGCAATTCTCGACCAAAATCAGTTGGCTGTTTTGGTGAGCGGTGAACCGGGGACTGGCAAAACTGCTTGGACGCAAGCGGTAGCAAAGGAGATTTTGGTGCCGCTTGGTTATGTGATTTTTATTTTAGACCACGATGCTGTGGAAAATTTTGTGCCGCCGAGTTATTTGGAGCGGATTTGTATCATTATTAACGAGGCTGATAATTTGGCTCAAGATCGATCGACCGATGTGGCCCAACGCACTAACAAAACTGAACATATTTTGAGTTTGCTGGATGGAACTTTGTATCAAAGCGTTATGGACGAACACGGCATTCAATTTCAGCAAAAACTCGTAGTGTTGATGACTTGCAACACGACTGAAAGATTTGATCCTGCAATGTTGCGGAAGGGGAGAGTGGATTTTACCAGTGAATTTACGCAAAAATTTGTGTAATTTAATACAGAATACTGAAACTTTTTTCAATAATTGCACGAGCTGGACCTGTTACCAAACCTCACAATTCAGAAGATTTCTTCAGAATTGAAAAATTAAGGTAAAATTTTTTTGAGTACCTATAGACACATTTCGTGAAAAATGATATGAATGATGGGTGAGACCCTCTAAGGGTATCACCCGATAGAGCAAATCAGGGAAACAGCATTTTTAATCTCAAACAGAATTTTTCTAACTTGACCTAAAAACGATACAGGCTGCGGCAGGGCTGTCGCGGCGAGCCCCAAATTTTAGAAGCAAGTTCAAACTCTGGTGATTCATCTGTGGAGTTTATCTAAAATCTCAAATCTCAAAACTCAAATTGACTGACAGTTATGGAGGAAATCCCAAACCGTGCAAACACTCGCCAGTTCAGCAACAAAGTCGGAGGCTGGGAAGGTCTGCCGACGGGAAAATCCCGATCGCCCACCAGCAACCCCAGAGGCAACCGTGTTGGAGAGTAAAGAGCGATTTCGGCGGTTGGTGGAGCGCTCCGCCGACGCCGTAGCAATGGTAGATTGTGAAATGCGCTACCTGTCGGTTTCTCATCGCTGGGAAACAGATGGCGCGATCGGCCCAGGTGAGGCGATCGGTCGCTCTCATTGGGAACTGTTCCCGAATCTCCCGGAATATTGGCAACAAAATGCTCGGGCTTGTTTGACTGGAGTTTTGGAATACAGCGAGTTTGTGATAGGACGATCGCCCGTAGGTGAAGCAGAACAAATCGAAGGCTGTGGCAGCGGGCGGGTAAAATGGGTATTTTTGCCCTGGAAAAATTGCTCTGGTGCGATCGGGGGTTTGATCCTGTTTGCCGAAAAGATCACTGAGGAACTCGCCCAAACAAATTGCTACAATAAATTTACCTCAAATCTCAAAAACCCGCAGTTAGAAACAAAACGGCAACTAACCCCAATTGCCCTCGACAATGCTGCGGATACAGTTTTTTTTACCAGTGCCGACGGTCAAATTTGCTACGCGAACCAAGCCGCTTGTAATCTGTTCGGTTACTCGGAATCGGAACTGCTAAACCTGACAGTTAGCGACATCGATTCGCAGTTATCAGTATCGGATTGGCCGGAACTCTGGGAAAAACTCAAACAGCAAAGCAACCTCACTTTTAAAACCACTTACAAAACCCGAAACGGTGCCTGTTTTCCCGTCGAAGTTAAAGTCAATTATTTAGAATACGGCGGTTGCGAATACTGCTGCGCGATCGCGCGAGACATTTCCGCTCGTCTCGCAGCCGAATCAGCGCTTTTAGAAGCAAAAGAGCAACTTCAAGCCGTCTTGGATGCCGTACCAGGATTAGTTTCTTGGGTAAGTTCCGATTTGCGCTACTTGGGAGTAAACCGACATTTAGCTACTGCTTACCAAATGCCGGCCGAAGTATTTTCTGGTCAGAAAGTCGGTTTTTTAGATACAAGCCCTAAATTTAACGATTTAGTATACGATTTTTTTGCCAGCCCCCACAAGAAGACATCTCAAGAAGTAATAACGAACATCAGAGGAGAAAATAAAACTTATTTAATAGTCGCTCAAAAATATCATAAACATACGGCGGCGGTATTTGTGGGATTGGACATTACAGAAAGCAAACAATCTCTATTCGCTTTGCAAGAGTCGGAAGAACGCCTGCGGCAGCAAGCGGCGAAATTAGAGCAAACTTTGTTAGTTTTGCAGCGAACTCAAACTCAACTGATCCAAACTGAAAAGATGTCTAGTCTGGGGCAGTTGGTAGCAGGAATAGCCCACGAAATAAACAATCCAGTTAGTTTTATTTCCGGGAATGTCAGCCACGCCACGGGCTACATTCAAGAACTGCTGCAGTCGATCGAGCTTTACCAAAAGCATTATCCCGAGCCGGTGGCAGAAATTCAAGATTGGATGGAAGAATTAGACTTAGATTTCATCAAAAAAGATTTGCCAAAACTGCTAAATTCAATGAAAGTAGGTTCCGAAAGGATTCGGGATGTTGTGCGATCGCTCCGGTTGTTCTCGCGTACTGACGCAGCCCAAATGAAGCCTGCAGATATCCACGAAGGTTTGGACAGCACTGTGCTAATCTTGCAAAATCGCCTGCAAGCTAAAGGCGGACGACCGGGAATTTCTCTAGTTAAGGAATACGGGGATTTGCCGCGAATCCGCTGCTATCCGGGACAGTTAAATCAAGTGTTCATGCACTTGTTGACAAATGCGATCGACGCTTTGGAAGAAGGAGGGAGAAATCCCGAAAATTGTGGTACAATCCAAAGTCAGTCTTTGTTGTCTGCGGGCGGATCGGGAACTGAAATATTCAATCCCGAAATTCGGATTCGGACGTTTTTGGTAAGTTCAAGCGAAGTTGCGATCGCCATTAGCGACAACGGGCCGGGGATGACTGAAGAAATTCTCGACTGCATCTTTGACCCTTTATTTACCACTAAATCTCCGGAGACTAGCACAGGTTTGGGTCTGGCAATATCGCAGCATTTAGTAGTAGAAAAGCACGGCGGCCAGTTGCACTGTGTTTCTCGTCCGGGACAGGGAACTGAGTTGATCGTTAAAATTGCGATCGGTAATGATTAATTTGCCTCACCCAAAGCTGGATTTATTGTAGGGTGCGCAATGCGCACCGAAAAAGTCAACTGGTGAAAAAAAAGGCGGGAGTGGGCAACAAACTCAACTGGTGCGCAGTGCACACCCTACAAATTACGGCGTTGCATAAATCTTTGATTGAACCGATCAACCGCAGATGCAACGCAGATAATTTCAAGATAGGAAAGTGAATAAATGCAATCTTGTCTAATATCTAAAATCAATTGAGTTATAATAGGAAAAACTAAGATGGTAATTGAGTGGCTGAGATTTAAAGTACCTCCCGAAAAGTGCGAGGCATTTATTCTGCGAGATGAAGAAGTTTGGACTACTGGATTAAGAAGTTTCCCCGGTTTTTTGGGCAAAGAAATTTGGGTGAATTCGGTGGAAAATGAGGTGGTGATCTTGATCCGCTGGGAAACTAAAGAGCAGTGGAAGTCTGTCCCACAAAGCACGATCGACGAGTTGGATGCCCAAATGGGCGATTTGCAAATTGCGATCGCCGAAAGTCGCGAATATCAAGTTCGCAAGTTCTTGCATTAGTTCTTTGCGAAGGAAGTTCGGCAACGGATTGTGTAACGGATGTAACGGATGGAAGAATGACTAATGACTAATGACTAATGACTAATGACTAATGACTAATTCAGTTATTTTAAGCAAATTTTGCATAGAGAGCTGAAATAAAATTCACGCTTAAAAAGCCGACTCCGAGTACGAGAATGATCAAGATTGCGATACTGAAAATAGACTTTAGCCGATCGGCAATTTCGGGTTTTTCTGAGTTCATCGGTCAATTTTTGCTGTAAATTGGTTCCTGGAAATTGAGCAAGAGTAAATTATACCAATGCAGGAACAAAAATGCAACTCCAAAACGGCTCAAAACTCCGATCGCCCTCATGAGGTGGCATTCTTAATCGAAAATCTCAAAATCGACTGGCTTTTGTAGCGATGGTCGATCGCCCAAGCCCGATCGCACCCGCGTCCTGTAAAATAGAGGGCGCGCTGGTTTTTACCGTTTAACAGCCCCAATGGCGGGCGATCGCGCGTAGGTATCCCAAATACATAATAATATGTCAGTTATCCTTAACCTACTCAATAAGGTAAAAATAGAAGAGTGTCAGGAAATAATCTAAAACATCTAACTGAAAAAAGGATATAAATCAATGCTTCACCCAGTCTCGCAACCTTACCAACAACGAGAAAATACTATGACCCAAAGAGCCGTGCGGAAGCCAAACCCCTCTGCTAGAAACCACTTAAGGCCAAGTTTTCCTCAAAGACACTGGCTGGAACTAGCAGAGTACGCCTCTCTGGCGGCCTCTGGAGTCGGTTCCCTGGCGGTAGCACTGTCGGGTCAAGCTTTTTACGGAGTAGCGCCCCTCACTTTGGCTTTGTCGCTGAATGTTGCTAACCGGTATCGATTCGAGCAGCAAGTGCGGGTTCACCAAAATTCCGAACTAGCCAGCGTCCAAAACTCGGTAAATAAAGTCGAAAAAACGGCGGTGACGGTAATTGTGAAATTGCGGAAACAGTTGTCAGGAGATATTGCAGCGCTGCGCCAGCAAATGGCTGCATTACCTAGGACAGACGGCTTTGAGGAGTCTTTAGACATCGAGCGGCAGTTGCTGAGTTTGGGAGAGTCGGTAGCTTCTTTGCAAGAAATCGTAGCATCTGCTGTCCTCAATGTCCGCCAGCAAGTGAGCCAACAACTGCAAGATTTATCGGTTGGCCAACCTGCAAATCTCGAAGCCGTGGAAAACGCTATAGAGAAACTGCAAACCGCGACAAAATGCTTGACAGAAACTGCTATCACCCAAGACGACTGGGAAGCAGTAAATGCTCGATTCTTGGAAATCCAGAAAGTCATGGCCAATCTGCAAAGCCAACTGCAAGCTACCGCGCACCAATCGACTCCAGATTTGTCTGCAGTCCAATCTCAAATCTACCGTTTGGAACACGAGCAACAAGAAGTTGTGAAACCTCACCTCAAGCGCTTAATCTCGGTAGTAAAGCAGTTGCAGCACACGCAAGAGAATAGTCATTAGTCATTAGTCATTAGTCATTGGTCATTAGTCATTAGTCATTGGTCATTGGTCATTGGTCATTAGCATTTTGTAGGGGCGGGTTTAGAAGAGGATATATGATACAAATGACTAAAAAAAGGGCTCGCGCCCGCCCTCTCAGTCATTAGTCATTGGTCATTGGTCATTAGTCATTAGCAGACAAGATTCTATTCATTCGCTCTCAAGACTTGAAATTTATCGGCGTGAATCTGCGCTGCATCTGCCTTAAATCTGCGGTTTTCCTATTAATCAAAGATTTATGCAATTGCTCGTCTAGTCATAAGTCAATACGGTTCACTTAAGATTGTCCGAAGAGAGGAACGAAGCAAACAAGAGTATTTATTTTTCATAATTTTTTACCGCCGGGATCGTCTTAAGCAAACCGTATTGAGTCATAAGTCATCAGTCAAAAGGAAGATTTTCCCGCTCTCCCCTTCTCCCCCTCTCCCGGCTGGAGTCCAAATTTTTCGACAATTGTGTTACAAAATTAAAAGCTAATCTGTCTAGCTCACCTGTTTTCAACCTGTTACAAGAAAATTAAATGACTGCAACCGTAACTATTCCTAATAACCCATTACTAATTGGCAAAGGATTGCCACCGTTTGACGCGATCGCCCCAGAGCACGTAGTCCCAGCCATTACCCAACTGCTGACCGAGCTAGAAGGCTCGCTAGCTGCCTTAGAAGCCTCTGTCGAGCCGACTTGGAGCGGTTTAGTAGAACCCTTACAGCAACTCGGAGAGCGCTTAAATTGGAGCTGGAGCATTGTCGGACATTTGATGGGCGTGAAAAATAGCCCGGAATTGCGATCGGCCCACGAAACAGTGCAGCCGGAAGTAGTAAAATTTTGGAGCAAGCTCAGTCAAAGCAAACCGCTTTATGAAGCTTTTAAAGCGCTACGGGCCAACAAAAATTGGGACAGCTTAGAGTCAGCTAAACA
>Ga0209591_10005377_pt1 | contig 14308 bp, 14 predicted proteins | sample MAT01_FD_187207 | JGI IMG/M metagenome (GOLD analysis project Ga0209591, IMG submission 187207) | Freshwater microbial communities from Lake Fryxell liftoff mats and glacier meltwater in Antarctica - MAT-01 (SPAdes) (version 2) | ecosystem: Environmental > Aquatic > Freshwater > Ice > Liftoff... | reverse complement strand
AAGCCCAGCGCATCCGTCCGGCTCGACGCGGCTGCCGAGGCTCTGCAGAACAGCATGACGTGCGTCCAAAGGACCCCCATCCACTCGTCCGTGGGCTCGAGACCTACGGGGAATCGGCCCGAACCGCTACCCTCTGTCGGGGGTCATCCGCTTGGAGTTCCTATCCCCTCATCCCCTCCCCCGCCGAGTTGGGCATCGAACCGATCATGTGATCGGACGGAGCGTGTACACATGGACGAGCCGATCTATCGCAGCCAGCCGACCGCCAAGAGTCTTTGGCGCGAGTACCGGCTATTCCATGACCGCATCGAGCTCGACTCGATCCCGTGGGGCACGGTGCGCGTGCCCCTCGACGACGTGAAGTCGGTCCAAGTCCGGCCTCCCGGCGTGATCTTCGACGTGTTTCGCGGGGACTACGGGTTGGGAGATCTCTTGCGCGCGCCCAAGCTCGACATGGCGGACTTGGCCGAGCACGTGGCTCTCGAGAAGACGGGTTTCTGGAAACAATTCCGCTTCACCCCGGACGACCCTCGAAGCTTCAAGGACGCCGTCGACCAGGCCTTGACCGCACGCCGAGCCGGGCAGGAACAGTGATGACCGACGCCAAGACGCACGACCTCGCTGGGCTGAAGCACTTCGGGCACAACCGGTTCGAGGAAGCGATCGTCGAGCACACGCGCGCGCTCGAGCTCAAGCCCGATTGGACGGACTGCTGAACGCTCTCGCGACAGCCCAGAGCAAAACCAGTCGGCACGAAGAGGCTGTCGCGACGATCGAGCGCGCGATCGAGCCGACGAGGGCGCGAAGAAGTCGATCTCCATCTGGCAGGAGCTGGTCCTGGAGCGTTAGCCAGGATCTCTCACCACGTTCGTCGCGGGGCGGTGCCAACTCGTGGCCTGCAAGAAGTTGCGGCCGATGCGCACGCAGCTGATCTGGCCGGTCAGCGAGGATCGAATCGGGCGCAACGATGCCGCAGGACGCTCAACCGTCGCGGCTCAACCGTCGCGGCGTGCCGCACGCAGCGCGTGGGCGCGCTTGGTGATCCACTCGCCGCGGTCTCGCTGCGCAGCCTCCGAACTCCGAAACCTGCGCACACCACGCGGCGTGGCGCCCGGCGCGAGGCACGACGCGAAGGCCCAAAGACTCCGGATACGCGGGACGAGTCGCGGGTCGTCGTGGCGCACCCACGGCGCTTCGCGAGCTCCTTCGGAACTGTGGAATCGCTGGATCGGCATCAGGGCCTCTTCTCCAGACCGTAGATCAACGTCCGCGCCGCGGCATCGGCCTTGTCGATGGGCCGAACCGTTCCCTGCTTCAGGCGCACGAGGGTCGTGGGCGTCGCGACGCAGCCGACCGCGGCGGCGCCGTGCTCTACACGTCCCACCTGCTCCACGTCGCCGAGCGCGTCTGCGACCGCATCGCGATCCTGGACCACGGGCGGTTGATCGCGGCGGGCACGCTCGACGAGCTGCGTGGAGCTGCAAGGCCGGGCGCGACGCTCGAGCAGGTGTTCAGCGCGTTGACCCACGCCGAGGATCCGCGCGAGAGGGCGCGGCGCATCCTGGGCTGAGAGAGAGACGAGAAAACGATCGTACGCTCTCTCTGATCCCGTTGGCGCCGCGCGGAACCGCGCGCGGCGCGGGATCAAGGACGCCGCGCGAAGCGCACGACCACGTCGCGCGCGCCGGCGCGCACGCCCTCGACGACGGCCTCTTCGCCCGGCATCGGGACGCGCTGGAAGCGGCCGGTTTCCGACAGCGTGCGGCGGTAGCCGACGAGGCGCACCGTCGCGCCGGCGGGCACGAGCAGTTGGAAGCGCCCCTCGCGACCCGGCGCGTCGCCGACGACACGACCGTCCGCGTCGAAGGCCTCGACGCAACCCCCGACGAGCGCGGCGCCGTCGCTGGCCAGGATCCGGCCCTCGATCACGCCGGCGGTCGGCAGGAGGATGCGCAGGTCGGTCGTCCACGGGCGGACCTCGACGTCCGCGCTCGGCAGGTACCTCACGACCTCACCGCCGGGGCGTTCGAGCGGCTCGAAGCGCTGCGCTCCGATCTTGACCAGCTCGTCGGGCAGACCCTCGATCCGGAAGCTGCCGTCGTCAGCCGAGCGGCAGCGTCCGATCCAGCGCAGGCTGTCCGGTCCCGTGACGTCGACCTCCGCGTTGCCCACGCCCGCGCCGTCGGCGTCGACCACGAGGCCGGCGAGCACGCCTCCTCCGGCGAGGACGAGTTCGAGCCCGCGACGCACCTCGCCGGCGCGCAGATCGACCTCCGAGCGCAAGTCGGAGTAGCCGGCGAAGACAACGCGGATCTCGTGCCGCCCCGCGGCCAGGTCCGTCGCCCGGAAACGACCGTGGATGTCCGTGCGCATGTTCTGCATGTGGAGGCCCTGGTTGCGGGAGAACGTCGCGGACCCGGCGTACTGCAGGACGAGCAAGGCGCCTTCGATCGGATCACCCGAGCCCGTGGCCACCCGGCCCTCGATCCCGGCACCAGCGGCGAGCACGACGTCGCCGACATCGGTGACGGCCGTCTCCGGCGCGGGTGACGGCACGTCGACGATCCGCGTCTCGTGAGCGTGCGCGCGCAGGAAGAGCACGTGGGATTCCTCGGGCGTCGCGTCGGCGATCTCGAACTTTCCGTCGGCTGCGCTGCGGCTGGCGACGTGGTCGTTCATGCTCTTGCCCTGCTCGAACGCGGCTGTGGCCGCGACGTAGGCGCCACCGATCGGCGTGCCGTCCGTCATCACGACGCGCCCGCGCACGCTGAAGCCACGCACCAGCTCGAAGTCGCAGATCGGCTCGGTCCCCGTCGTGAGCACGACGCGCCGGGACGCGCGCCCGAACCCGGGCGCGCGCGCCGAGACCGTGCGGAAATCGACGCCACCGGGATCGACGCCGGCGATGCGGTAGTGCCCCAGCGAATCGGTACGCACGGTCTTGGCGTAGAAGCGCCACGAGCTGACTTCGGCGCCTGCGATCGGCCGGCCGCTGCCTCGCTCGCGGACGGTGCCCACGATTGCGTGGCCGTCACCGAGCTCGAAGAGGAGTTCCTTGTCCTGGCCCGCAACCAGCTCGACGTCGAGACCCCGGGAGATCTCGACCTCCGGCATCGCCTGGACCCAGGCATCACCGGGTGGAAGTGCCAGGAAACGGGCCTTTCCGGCCGCATCCGTGCGCAGTTCCGGGTTCACCGCGATCGCAACGTGCATCACGACGACGCGCGCATTCGCGATCGGCGCCCCGTCGCTCGCGCGCACGGCCCGGACCGACAGGTCGGCGCCGCGCGCCAGCACGATCTCGAGCGCGGGTCCCGCGCCGACGTCCCCGGCCTGCGCCTCGCACCAGCCGGTCGCACGCACGCGCAGTCCGTATGTGCGAGCGGGCTCCACCTCGAAGCGAAACGTCCCGCTCTCCCCGGTCGTAACGGCAGCGATGCGGCGTTCCTCGTCCAGGTAGTCGTGGTCGATCAACGTGGCGAACTCGCCCGCGGGTCGGACGACGAGAGCGACCTCCGCGCCCGGCACAGGCTGGCGGTGCTCGTCGACCACTTGACCGTGCAGGAGGCTCGGCTCCTGCGCCTCCGCGGGCTCCGCGTCCGGCGTCGTCGCCGTCGCGAGGGCCAGCGGTGTCCGCTCCTCGGCGCTGGGCGAGGCCGCGGGGTCGGCGGTCGTCACCAGGGGTACGTCGCGGCGCAGATCGGCCGCCGGACCCGTCGCCGAGGGCGCGGTCCGCTCGCCCGCGCGCAGCAAGAGGAGCGCGATGACGATCAGCAGCACGACTGCGATCGCGACGACGAGGAGATTGGGGCGTTTCACGGCGGCGCTTCCCTGCGCAGCGTGCATGAGACGTCGTCCCGGCGCGCATGTCACGCGCACGGCTCGAAGGGGCTCAGGACACAGGCGGCTTCAAGACCGGCGTCGGCTGACCGCGGTCGTCGACCGCGATCATCGTCACGCTGGCTTCGGTCACGTGCACGACGTCGCCTCCGCCGAAGCGGCGCTCTCCCCCGTCCGAAGGACCGGATCCACTCGTCCGCAGGCTCGAGACCTATGGGGTATCAGATCGAACACCTACCCTCTGTCGGGGGTCATCCGCTTGGAGTTCCTATCCCCCTCCCTAATTTCACCCTTCACCCCCGTTCCGGAGTTGGCTCTCGCTAGTAGCGGTGCCAGCGCTATGATCGATCGTGGAGAATGAAGACCATGCCAGCGACTACCATGCCAGCGACTACCATGATGCATGATTCTCTGCCGAGTCTTTGCCGAGTCTCCGGCTCGGGTTGTGTGCTTGGGTTCTGCCGAGTCTTTGCCGAGTCTCTGGCGCGGGTTATGTGCTTGGGTTCGGCCGAGTCTTTGCCGAGTCTCTGGCGCGGGTTATGTGCTTGGCTTCTGCCGAGTCTTCGCAAGGTCTCCGGCTTGGGCTGTGTGCTCCGGTTCTGCCAAGTCTTCGCCGACCGCATCCAGAATTTCTCTTCACGATCAAGCCGCGCCTGGCAACCGCTACTAGCCCCCTTGTCGGCGATGATCCTTCCTAACTTTAACCTTCACCCCCGTTTTAACGTTGGCTCTCGCTAGTAGCGGTGCCAGCGCTTTTACGTTATGCCAAGAAATGACACGCTTACCGGACTACATTGAACATCGAATTCGACGCTCTATACCTACAGAGTCGTGCGTCGTATCTGGGTCCACGCCTGTCGTCTCATTCGGGAACGCGATCACTGCAACCGCCGCTACTCTAGGTCTTAATCCCAGTCGTGTTGAATTCCTAGATCGCAGGGGTGCTGAACTTGTGGGATCCCTTCGAAGACTTGCTACTCATAGCTCGCTAGGCGTCAATGATCTCAGTTCCGTGCCAATACAGAAGATTGAGGAAGTCTTCTCAGACTGTAATTTGTATTTTGATCGGAATCCATACCGACAGTGGTTCAATCAGCTTGAACTGATTCTGAAGCATTCCGGATTATCCTACTACGATGGCACAGCGTGCCATCTTGACCTTGTTCAATGGGCGACGGATCCACCGTGGGGACGGCTCAAACCCAGATCAGTCCGCGAAGAATTAATTAGTGCTGATTCGAGCTTCCTTACTGAGCAACTTTCCCGGGAGAACATCCGGCTAATTCTCGTGAATGGAAGTGGTGTGATTACGGAACTGAAGCGGAGGATCGACACACAGCTGAAGGAAGTCGACCCTATTAGAGGGATTGGGCACACTGACACACGAATTTACGAGGGGTCGATTCTAGGCGACGTGCGAGTTGTCGCTTGGAGCACTAACCTTCAATCTTCGTTCGGTGTCAGCTCGGAGCTTCGAGCCGAACTGGCTTCGAGAGTATCAATTCTAACCGCAAAATATTTAGCATAACAAGACGCGCCAGAGCAACCCCTACCAGCCGCCCAGTTACGATGATTTTCCTTAGTTACAACCTCAACCTTGTGATCGACGCTCGCTCCCGCTGGTAGGGGTGCCTGCGCTATTACGTTATGCAAGAAAATGAAGATGAAGAGAATTCTCGTAGGTTTGCTCGTCAGCGTCTTTCTAATCGGAGTCGGCTGGTATTTACCGAATTGCACTGAGAGGCGTACGGAAGTGAACGCGATGACCGGAGAATTTCGAACCAGAGAGCAGCGTGCATACATGTTCAATACCGAATGGAAGGTGACCCCTACTTGGCTTGGTGATTCCGCAGATCGCCAAGGGATTTCGACGAACGATGGGTGGCAAAATCTTTCAACTCTTTCAGAGACCCCAATCTTTGGTTCTCGTGGATCTAGCCGCGCCCCGGCTTCCTACTCACTTCGAGCGATCCCTGCCGAATTACTTGATCTAACCTCGCCTACCGAGATTGATCAATTTGCTCGTGAATTTATTGGAGCGGACGAAGCGAAGCGAAAACAAATGATTTCCATGCGATGACGCTGGCAATCCAAGAAGGAAAGAAGCATAACAAGTCGGAGCAGGCGACGCCGAGGAAGCCGTCTGATTTTCTTTAAGCTTGACCCCGGCGCGCCTGTCCTATGACGTTATGCAAGAAAATGAGCTACGACATCGAAGTGCTAGAACTGGCGTGCGCAACCTACCATCTACCTTTCGTGCGGATCTCCATTGATGAGATCGAGATAACACTTGCACCGGACTGCTTCCTCCAATTCGCGAATTTACCAGACGAAGACGACACCTATGTGGGATTCAAAGGCACTCCTTGGCATAGTCACGGTAACGTGATGTTCATGACCAGCACGAACACGTGTATCGAATGCAGCGAAATTGAGATAATCGAGTTGATTGCCGCAGGTATTCTACTCATCGTCACGCAATTGCAGGCGGGCGAACTCAAGGATCGTTGGCTTTCACACCGCGAAGAGCCGCTTGATCTAAGGGATTTACAGCCCAACGATGAACTACGAATAAAACAAAGAGCATAACAAGTCGGAGCAGGCGACGCCGAGTAAGCCGTCTGATTAAATTCGGAGCTTGACACCAGCGCGCCTGTCCTATGACGTTCGCCGGAGAATTGAAGATCATGAATTCGAGCCGTTTTCTGATGAGTCTGCGTTCGACGATTCTGAAGTCGGCGTCTCGCGTGATTCGTGTTGGCGAGTTCCGAGTAGCACGATCTCGAGCGCGGGTCCCGCGCCGACGTCCCCGGCCTGCGCCTCGCACCAGCCGGTCGCACGCACGCGCAGTCCGTATGTGCGAGCGGGCTCCACCTCGAAGCGAAACGTCCCGCTCTCCCCGGTCGTAACGGCAGCGATGCGGCGTTCCTCGTCCAGGTAGTCGTGGTCGATCAACGTGGCGAACTCGCCCGCGGGTCGGACGACGAGAGCGACCTCCGCGCCCGGCACAGGCTGGCGGTGCTCGTCGACCACTTGACCGTGCAGGAGGCTCGGCTCCTGCGCCTCCGCGGGCTCCGCGTCCGGCGTCGTCGCCGTCGCGAGGGCCAGCGGTGTCCGCTCCTCGGCGCTGGGCGAGGCCGCGGGGTCGGCGGTCGTCACCAGGGGTACGTCGCGGCGCAGATCGGCCGCCGGACCCGTCGCCGAGGGCGCGGTCCGCTCGCCCGCGCGCAGCAAGAGGAGCGCGATGACGATCAGCAGCACGACTGCGATCGCGACGACGAGGAGATTGGGGCGTTTCACGGCGGCGCTTCCCTGCGCAGCGTGCATGAGACGTCGTCCCGGCGCGCATGTCACGCGCACGGCTCGAAGGGGCTCAGGACACAGGCGGCTTCAAGACCGGCGTCGGCTGACCGCGGTCGTCGACCGCGATCATCGTCACGCTGGCTTCGGTCACGTGCACGACGTCGCCTCCGCCGAAGCGGCGCTCTCCCCCGTCCGAAGGACCGGATCCACTCGTCCGCAGGCTCGAGACCTATGGGGTATCAGATCGAACACCTACCCTCTGTCGGGGGTCATCCGCTTGGAGTTCCTATCCCCGAGTTCCTATCCCCGTTGACAAGGCCACCGCGGCAGCAGCCCGATCGTCCTCGAGACGAGTGGATTCCTCGAGCGACTCGCAGGCCCCAGCCGCACCGCGTGCGAGCACGCAGCCACGCGCCTGAACGTCGCCACCCGCGACCGAACCGTGCTCCGAGCAGTCCCTCCCCGGCATGCACTCGGGACGAAAGACGACAGGCGCCCCGCGCCGACGGCGCGAGCCCGAGCGCGGCGCGCTGCACTAGGTGCTGCGCGCGCACCTCGCGACCTTCCTGGCCTGCGCGAGTGAGCAGGACGGCCGCCGAGTTGGAACTCAGGGACGATGCGGGCGAGGTCGTTGGGTGCGTCGCGACCGTACCCGTCGAGAACGGGTGGCGATCGATCGAGCACGCCAGGAGTAGGCAAACCCCGACCAAGGCGCCGGCTGCTTGCGGGCCTAGGATGCGCGCCGATGCGCGCGCTCGGCCTTCTACTTTTGTTCCTCGCGGGTGCGCTGGTCGGGCTCGTCGTGGGCGTGCTTGCCGCTGTCGCGAGCCTGTTCAGCGGGCGCCGCGCCGTGCACGCGCACGGCGTGATCTGTCGTGCCGAGATTCGCGCACTCGACGACGTGGTCGGGCCGCGTCTCGCGGGTCCAGCCGTCGTCAGGTTGGGTGGCGCGCTGCACGCCGACGATGTGCACGGCGGCGACGTGCTGGGGCTCGCGATCCGGATGCGTCCGCGCGGTGCGTCTCTCGAGCTCGACCTGCGCGTCGGCGACCAGGACCTGCTGCTCGGCACGTTCGAGTCGTTCACCACGGTCGCGCGCGACCTCTCGCGCACGGACGTCCACGACTTCCTCGCGAACGAGTACGGCTCGGTGACGCCCTGGCACGTCGCCGGCGTCGGCGTCGCGAAGTTGCGCGCGCTGCCGCCGGAAAAGCTGGAGAGAGGGCGCGCGTCCGATCGGCTGTCGCGGCTCGATGCGGACATCGCGTCGGGGCGTGCGCACTTCACGCTCGTGGTCGTCGAGTCACGTGCCGCTGCGCGGAAGATCGCCGAGCTGCACCTGCTCGAACGAGTCGCGCTCGAGGACGGCGCGCTGCGCATGTCGATGTTCCGCACAGCGCGCGGACTGCGTCCCGTGGGCTTCCGCAACGGGATCCGCGCGGTCGCGTACCCGCTGGCTCAGGCGGCCCGGCGGCTGCGGGGGCATTGACGAATTCCCTAGTTTTCCCGGGGAATTCCGCCTCCCGAGCTCGAGTAGCGTCGTGATCGTCCGTTCACCGAGTACGACCTTGACCGCGCATGCCCGAACTTCATGAGGCGGTGGGTTCTCTGGCGGGCAGGCGGCTATGCGCTCACTCACCCAAGTCGACCCCGAAACGATCCGCCGCGCCTCCGACATGAGCGCTTCAGCCAAGCGATCGACATGGCCGCGAGTCGTGCGCGCCGCGAAACTCCCGGCACGGCGCGCGTGGAACCGCGGTGAGGGCCGCGAGCGGATCGGTCATGCGCTGGGAAGTTCTGTCCTCAGAGCGTCTGATTCCTTCACACACTCGGAGCCCGCCCGCGCCGCGAGCGAGCTCGGACGGTCACGTTCACGACTGCGCGCGCTGTTCCTGTTTCATCTTCGCGGGAGCTTCCAGCCGCGCGAGGAGCGCGTCCGAGAACGCCTCGAGGTCCGCGGGTTTGCGCGAGGTGATCAACGCACCGTCCTCGACGACCTCGCGATCGACCCAATGCGCGCCGGCCTTCTCCATCTCTTCGCGGATCTCGGGCCAGGACGTCAGGTTCTTGCCGCGCACTGCGCTCGCCTCCACGAGCAGTTGCGGCCCGTGACAGACCGCCGCGATGGGCTTGGACGTCGCCACGAACGACTTCACGAATTCGACGACGCGCGCGTCCTGGCGTAGGTGGGCGGGCGACTTGCCGCCCGGAAGGACGAGCGCCGCGAACTCGCGCGGTTGCACCTCGTCGATCGCGCGGTCCGCAGTGACCTCCTCCTCACCCTTCTTGCCGCGCAGGACCTCGCCGGCCTTCACGCCGACGATCACGACCTCGTGCCCCGCCTCGCGCAAGCGATCCAACGGAACGCGCACTTCCGAATCCTCGTACTCCTGCCCGACCAACATCGCGATCTTTGCCATCTCTGCCTCCGTTCCGGGAACCGACTCGACGTGCGGCCGTGTGGACGCACGCGTCGGTGGAGGCAAATGGCCTGCCGCGCGAGGGATCCTCGCCTTGGTCGCGCAGAGCGGCGTGCTCGCGCGACCTTGTAGAAATCGCGGCGATTCAAGCGCTCTTTCGACGGTGCGGATCTCGCGTTGAGCGGACCCGCCGAGCCGGAATCAGGTCGCCGATTCGTTCATCGAACGGCGCCGGGTGCACGGACGTGTCGGTGACGCTTCCGCCCCTGACCCGCACTTCGCTGATCCGTCCCCCACCGGCCTGCGGGATCATCTCGACCTGGCGCAGGTTCTCCTCGCGCCCGCGGGTCGCGACGTTCTCGGCCCAGTGGTCGACGTCGCCGATCTCGACGCTGACCTGACGCGAGACACCCTTCGTCTCCATGGTCACGCCACCCGGGGTCTCGTGCTCCAACCCAGCCAGAACCCGCCGGCTCCGTTGGGCCGATCTCACAACGCCCGAGTTTTCGCCGTCGACGTGCTCACGTGTCCCGAGTGCGGCGGTGCGCGCAGGCTGATCGCGAGGATCACCGAGGGGCTGGTCGTGCGCAGGATCCTAGGGCCACCTCGAGCTGCCCAGCACAGCCCCGGCGATCGCTCCCGCCAGAGCGCCTCCCGAGCCCAAGTTCGCTTGGTAGTCCGGGATGGGAGCGAGCTGCGCACCTCCAAGGGGGCGCGGTGTGGCGGCGCCGTGCCCGGGCCGCAAGCCCAGCGCCTCGGACCGCCTCGAGGCCGCTACCGAGGCTGCGCAGAGCAGCAGGACGGACGTAGGCGGGACCGGATCCACTCGTCCGTGGGCTCGAGACCTCCCGGGAATCGGCCCGAACCGCTACCCTCTGCCCGGGGTCATCCGCTTGGAGTTCCTATCCCCACGCTTTTTTGGCGGCGCGAGCACGGAAGAGACCGCTCGGACCTTGAGTGTTTCGGCGCGCACCGTCGAGCGCGAGTGGCGCAGCGCACGCGCGTGGCTGTTCCGGCGGCTGGGCGGAAACGCCGCGGGCGAAGCGCCGTGAACACGCAACGCTGGGAGCGCATTTCCACGCTGCTCGAGTGCGTGCTCGACCTCGACGTGGCGGAACGCCGCGAGCTCTTTGCGCGCGAGTGCGTCGGCGACCCGAAGCTGGGCGAGGAGGTCGAGCTATTGGTCGAAGCCGACGCACGCTCGCGCGGTTTTCTCGATGCAATCCCGGAGGCTCGTTCGTTGTCTCGTACGCTGACGAGATCACTGCCTGCCGGCACGCGAGTCGGCCGGTACACGCTGATCCGCCGCCTTGCCGCGGGCGGCATGGGCGTCGTGTTCGAGGCCCAGCAGGAGCGTCCGAACCGGCGCGTCGCGCTGAAGCTGGTCCAGTCCGCGCTGGCCGACGAGTCGACGTTGCGGCGCTTTCGCTACGAGGCCGAGGCGCTCGGCCGCCTGCGTCACCCCGGCATCGCGCAGGTCTACGAGGCGGGTGTCGACCTCGATCCGGGCGTCGAGGAGCGCCCGTTCCTGGCGATGGAGTTCGTCGAGGGCGCGCGCCCCGTCACTCAGTACGTGCGCGAGACGGCGCTGCCCTTCGACGAGATCGTGCGCCTGTTCGTCGAGATCTGCGCGGCCGTGCAGCACGGCCACGACCACGGCGTGCTCCACCGCGACCTCAAGTCTTCGAACGTGCTGGTGGATTCCGCCGGCGCGTCGAAGGTCATCGACTTCGGCATCGCCATGGTCCTGGGCGACGCGCACACGCGCGCGACGCACGCCGGAGAGATCGTGGGGACGCTGGCATCGATGAGCCCGGAACAGCTCGACGGAGGGCTCGACGCGCTCGACGTGCGCAGCGACGTGTACGCGCTGGGCGCGCTGCTCTACGAGTCGTTGTGCGGCCGCCCGCCCGTCGATTTGAAGGGGCTCTCGCTGTCCGACGCGCTGGTGAAGGTGCGCAGCTCGGTCCCGGCGCGGCCGGTCAGCGTGCGCCCCGAACTGCCGGTCGAGCTGGAGTGGATCGTCCTGCGCGCGCTCGAGCCCGACCGCGAGCGCCGCTACGCCTCCGCCGCGGAGCTCGGACGCGACCTCGAGCGGTACCTCGGCGACGAGCCCCTCCTCGCGAGCCCTCCGTCGAGCGTCTACCGCGTGCGCAAGTTCGTGCGCCGCAACCGCATCGTCGTCGGGGCCACGGTGGCCGTGTTCGTGGCGCTGATCACCGGTACGGTCGTCGCGTTGCAGCAGCGCGACCACGCCGTGCTCGCGCGCGACCGCGCGCAGTACGCCGAAGGCCTGGCCAAGGATCGGCTGGCGCGCATCGAGGCCGAAGCGTTGACGAACCGCGAGCTGGCCGGCTTCCAGCGCGAGATCCTGACGGCGGCGGACCCCGACGCCCGGGGACGCGACGTCCGCGTGGTCGACGTGCTGGCCGGAGCCGGTGCATCCCTGGATGCGCGCAACCTGGATCCGAAGCTGGACCTCGTCCTGCGCCGGTCGATCGTCGAGGCGTACTCCGCGCTCGGACTGCCCAAGGACGTCGAACGCGAGCTGGCGCAGATGCGCCCGGTCTGGGAAGCCACATACGCGCCCGACGACGCCGAGCGGCTCGAGTTCGAGCTGCTCGCGCTCGGGAACGAGATCGAGTCGAAGCCCGCGAGCGAATGCGAGCAGCGTGCCCGCGACGGACTGGCGCGCGCGATCGCACGCCATGGTCCGGATTCGCGCGAACTCGCGCGCTGGCAGCTCGGGCTCGCATCGGTCCTGCTCAAGCGGAAGCAGTTGCCGGAAGCCGAGACGTTCGCGCGCTCGGCGCTGGCGCGGTTCGTGGCCGCCGACGGGCCGGCTTCGTCGGGCACGCTCGACGCGCGCCTGCTGGTCGGGCGCATCCTGAACGAAATGCGCGAGTACGAGCAGGCGGAGTCGTTCAAGCGCGACAGCTACGAAGCCTGCCGTACCGCCCACGGCGAAGAGCACGCGCGAACGCTGCAGGCGAAATCACAGCTAGCCGCCGCCGTCGGCCAGAGCGACCGGCCGGAAGAAGCCGTGCGGCTCCTGCGCGAGGTCGTAGCGGCTCACGAGCAGCGCACGGGCAGGGCCTCGTCCGGCTCGATCGCCGCGCGGCGGGATCTGGCCACGTTCCTGCTCCGCGCCGGGCAGCCGCTCGAGTCCCTGGTCGAGATCGAGTCGGTCCTCGAGGACGTCCGGTCGATCTGGGGGGAGCGGCACACGTGGGCCTACAACTCCCACGTCACGCGCGCGGCGACATTGATCGCGATGGGACGACGCGAGGAGGCCGTCGACGAGCTCGCGACGACGCTCACGACGGCGGTCGACGACGTGGGAGCGGACGACGCGCAGGCCATCCAGCTCCAGGCTCAGCTCGGGAGGGCGCTCTGCATGTGCGGGCGGCTCGAGGAAGCGCTGCCGCACGTGCGCGGGGCGTGGGAGCGCGCGCGCAACGTGCTGGGCGAGGACGCGGCGACGACGATCGTATTCGGCAACTTCTACAGCGTCGTGCTGGCCACGATGGACCGCGGGCGCGAGGCCGTGCCCGTCATGGAGGCCGTCCTCTACTTGCAGGAGCGCAGATACGGGCCCGACCACCAAGACACCCTCGTCACGCTGACGAACCTGACGACCGTTCACCGTGCGCTGGGTCACATCCAGCTCGCTCTCTGCACGGCCTACGAGCTGAATGCGCGCGCGCAGCGCAACCCAGCGCTCGACTTGGCCGCGCGCGCGAAGGCGCGCTGGGTGCTCGGGGTCACGCAGCGGAGCACGCATGACGACGTCGAATCCCTGATCAGCGTCTCGATGGCAGCGGCGTTGTGGTCGGCGAGTCCCGAGGCGGGCTCGGAGGGTGCCATCTCCGCGCTGATCGATGAAGGAGCCGGCTACGGGGCTTTCGGCCGTAGAAGCGAGTCGATCGCGGTTCTCGAGAGGGCCGTCGTGCTGGCGACTGCGGCTCACATCTCCCCTAACGACAGGGCGCGTGCATTCACGGCACTCGCCGAGCAACTGAACTCGGCGGGCGAGAAGGCCCGTGCAAAGGAGCTCTCCGAGATGGTCGTAGCGGGTCCGCCCGACGTCGATCCCGTCTTGCGGAGCGTCGCTCAGGGGATCCTGGATTCCTGATCGAAGTGCCCGCGCGGGCGGCGAGCACGCTGGTCCGGTGTCGAAGGCGAGGACATCGTCGGTGTCGGGCGAGCTATCGCGGGAGGATCTGGTCAGGCCGATCGGCGCGAAAAGATGCGGCCGACTCCCTGGGGCAATTCGATCGGCAGGAAATAGGTGGCGGGGTACAGGCAGTCCTCGTCGGACTCATCGATCACGCGCACCTGTTTTCTGCGCTCGGCCGCCGGGTCGGAGAGCAAGCGGTAGATCTGCCGGACTTCGAGTGCCGCGGGGTAGCCGCGGTTCTTGATGCAAACTGCGTACTGTTGCCGCCTTGTCATGTTTCCTCCGCGGTCCGCTTGACCTTCATCTCGCGGCGTCCGACACCGTGAGCTTCGTACCAGTGTAAGCGTCCGGACCTCCATCCCCGCCGCCGCTTGACGCCGTGCCGAGCGGTCTTCGCTCGTTCCTAGGCGCGCGCCGGCCCGGCCGAGATTCAGCCGTCTGGCTGCGCTGCGAACAGGATCTTCCAGCGGTCGGGCGCGAGTTCGTCGACGCGATCCGCTGGGTGCGTGGCCACGCGCAAGAGCACGTCGCAGAAATACGTGTACGGGTCCACGCCGACTCGCCG
>Ga0209591_10005376_pt1 | contig 14316 bp, 3 predicted proteins | sample MAT01_FD_187207 | JGI IMG/M metagenome (GOLD analysis project Ga0209591, IMG submission 187207) | Freshwater microbial communities from Lake Fryxell liftoff mats and glacier meltwater in Antarctica - MAT-01 (SPAdes) (version 2) | ecosystem: Environmental > Aquatic > Freshwater > Ice > Liftoff... | reverse complement strand
TCCTCCATATGCGACTCCTTAAAGTAAATACTTTAAGATCGAGTCATATCAGAAGCGACATTTCAACTTAACGGAAAGACGACATTTTAACTTAATTCTTACATAAATAATTTATTTTTTTATAAAAATTGCTACAAAAGCACATCACTTTGTTAATGTACTCGACTTTGCAAAGCTATGCTGCCTTTGACAGCATTTGCACTAGCAAATCCCTAAGCAAATCCTTGTTTTGTAGCGAAAATGAACAGCAAAGCATCCTGATCACACTTTGCAGACACCCTCTAAATTTTTTTCAGACATCCTAATTCCCTTCAAAAGTTGAAAAAATTTTGTAAAGTCGAGTTGTAGGTAACATGGCCTGAAGATCCTGATATTGAGCACGTATGGACACTGTGGAAAAAGCTTGCTAAGAAACCCTCAGAGGTGATTGAAGCGCACTTTCTGGGATAAAAAATCGACCCATGATCCCTCATAAAACGGCTCATGTGATGCCGATTTTATGCTTTAAAGTATTCTATTGACTTCGCAAAGGGCTAGTAGCTGCATTTAGCCTATCCCTTCAATTCCTTAAATAGCTTTGCTAGCGGACTAAATGGATAATTTTGTTGCGCTTCTGGTTTATGTTTTAGGATGACTGTTTTAAAGTATTTCTCCATGTCCGTTTCAGGTGCTGTTTGATGAATATTTTCCAACCAAACACGTAAACCTGCAAATTCTTCGGCAGAATATTGATCATACTCCCCATTAAAGAAACGAATTTGCGCCAGTAATTTATTTAACTCAGGCTTTATGGCCTCGGGAATTTGAGCTCCAGGAAGAGCGAAAGAACCCTCCACAAACGTCCTTAAACGCATATTATAAACATTGCAGGGAAATGCCAGATACAAAAATGCTTTCTCAGCAAATTCAAGACTATCGATTAAAGTGACCTTTGCCACATCATTTCCATCTTCAGTCAACGCAATTACAACATAGTTGGCAGGGTTTTGCATATCATCGTGAGGTTGACGCACAATCTCTTTTGCTGGATCTTTTTTAGAATTTTGCTTCATTGGGAAAAAATTCTCAGTAAACGAGATTTTTTTATCAAAGGCAGGATGAATGACATCCATCGCTTGGGAATGATTTGTAGAAAGAAAATTAATTAAGTTAAGATGATACCAGTCATCGTAATTTCTTTTCCCTGTACTTTTTTCGATTTCAGTTTCTATTTCATTATCAGTTTCTACTTCTACCTCAGTTTCTTTTTCCACTTCTACCTCTTGATCCAATAACGGATTGCTTACCCCAAACACTTTTTTAGGCAGGCGTTCGATAAGCTCAGGTGAATAGGTAAGGGTTTGCAATGCTTTTTCCGCTTGATTTAAACCTAATCCTTGAGCTTTTACTAGATAGAGTTCTCGTAATTGATTTAACTCCATTAAAGGATCTTTATCCATGCGATTGATGGCGGCATGTGCAGCAAAATAAGCGCCAGGCTTTGCTAAATCATCTTTTTTCTGAGTAATTAAAATGTCTTCTTTCTCAAACTCTTGATAGCGATTGAGCATCGCACCTAATCCATCATGCTGGGCTTTTTGGAGCAGATCTTCAATCATTGCACTGCGTAAATGATCGCGCAGTTCCTTTTTCTTACTTCTGTAAATGTCATCTGATTCACGTCCTACGCTATTTTTTAAAGAATTTTTGATAAAGCCCGGTGTATCTTTCAGAGAATCATTTATTGACGTTGCATAGCAAATGCGTTGGTCGGGCCTTCGTAAGCGCCCTGCAGTTTGCAAAGACTCATCGAAAAGTTGTTGGCTACTAGCCGTGATAAGAGCACGAGCTCCTGGCATCATTTTAAAGTCGGCACCCCTAGCTCGGCTTTCATCGTAAAACCCTCCAAGCTCAGCAGGCTTAAGCCCGGCTGATTCTAAACCAGTGAGTCCCCTAGTCGTCCGCACTTGCTGTCGGTCCCCTTCTCCCCCTTGAATAATCCCTCTAACTCTAGTTCCAGAAGGTTGATGCATCAGTAGCTGCTGAGAGGCCAATCCGGAGGGAAGTCCATGTAAATCTGCCACGCCAGACCCGTCAATAAATACTTGAATATCTGAATCTCGGTGTAGCGCGGTGGGGATGATCTTCATTGGGTCTTCGACATTATAGCGCTTCATGGCTGGAAATGTGCCATCAGGATTTTGGCTTTTCTTAAGGATTTCCGTCACCATCTTACCCGTAGCGCCTTTGTCCCTGGCATCTTTGGTTTGAATAGAGGAAGGCAATGCATGGAGAGATCCTAATGTCGCAGAAGTTCCTGCGGTATGCTTAGACATTGAAACTAAATTATGCCCATCACAACTAACTTTCCCAGAAGAGATCTCTAATTTACTAAGGGCTTGTTCCAGAAACCGACGAATTCTTTTAGGTTCCCGATTAAGCTCTTGGACTAACTCTGGAATCTGGCTGTGTAGTAAATTTCCCAACCTATGACCCGGAAAATATTCCGTAAAAACTTTAGCTTCAGGGGTATCTTCAATTGATTTATAAGCACCGTTCATGACTGAAGCTTCAGCTAAACGTTTTTTAGAGTTCACCCATTGCTGAATATAAGATTCTCGAATGCCGGTTTGGTAATAATCCTGGATGGTATAATTAATTTTTTCGAGCATTTGATCAAACTCTGAACTTTCGCGAGGGATATCGCTGGCGAAACAAGGGACAGTGTGCACTCCATCTTTCGAACGCATATACCTGACTTGGCAAGTCTTGGCTAAAGTTAAAGGGAGAAATGTATAAAACTGATCTTTTAAAACAGCTATAGAGTCTAATTCTTCAGGGGTCCAATGTTGAATTTTGGGTAAAAGATTTTCATTTTCCCCAATTAGATAGCTTTTGAACTCATCAATAAATAAGTCCTTATTTCCTGCTGCAATCCCCTGATTAGTTGCCCACTGCAAAGCAACTTTTCCAGCTACCTGATCTAAAATAGCTGCTCTTTTTACTTCGGTTAGGAGTTTTCCTTGTAGATTTTTTTGAAGACCTAATTCTGGTTCAGCTAGCAACAATTCGTACAAATCTAGCGTTGTTTTCCAAATATATTCTGGGATGGGCACAGTGTTACCAACCTTAAGGTGGCGCTCTTCACGTTGGTTTAACGCTTTATCAAATTCATCTAAAATGGAGTAGTCGTGTTCACGTTTAAATAAGATAATTTTGGTGAGGTATTTTAAATGTTGGCGTTCAATAGGTTTGATCGATTCCTTAGGCTGGTTAGCTTGCCGATCCATTAAATAAATCCATTTCTGCTCCAACGCTTGTTGACTTTCAAGCGTAGAAATGACAACTCCTTTTTCAAGAGTCATTTTTAATAAGTCTTCATACATCTCTTTAAAGAGGGATTCCCCATTTTCCCCAACAGTGGGTGTGCTCATATTAAACCTGAGCGGATATACACTTCTTTGAAAAATTCTACCTAACTTGTTCTGCAGATCGTTTAAATTCTCTTCAAATAAATGCTTGGGAAAATTGACGGTGACTAAATTGGTGCCATTTGCTTGCATTAAGGCTAATAAAACAAGAATCACAGTTGTTTTACCTTCTCCTGTAACTGCCTGGCGCACACAATCGGGATTGTGCAAGAAATCCTGAACCATTTTAAGTTGACTGCCGCGGAGGAGTAAGTTGGTCATGTATTCAAAAAGCAACAGCTGGGGATCTTTTTTAGGATCATACTGTCTTTCGGCTGTGAGCTGGGTGTAAAATCCCGCTATAGCTATCGGACTGACTTTTTCTTGTTTGGTATTTAAAGTTTTGACTTCTTCCAAGGCTGCATCAAAGCGTTGACTTTCCGTGGCAAATAATAGGTAGTTTCCTAAAGCGATTTTTAGTTCTTCGTAAGCGATGCCAGCGGGAAGATTATCTGCTAAATTCTCTAAATCGTTTTGTAGAAAATGTTTTAGCAATAGTTCTAGATCCACATTTTTAACGAGCTTAGCCTTCTGCTGGAGTTCATGAGCTGGCGAAATTTTGGCTTGAACCATTTTCAGAACAACCTCACGTGCTTGATCTTGCTTAGTATTCCATTCTTTTTTCTTTGAAAATAGCTCTCGCTCTAAAGCTTCCCTCGATTTTTCTCCATCGAGGAATTCCATTGGAGTCGTAGCCTCTATCGCTTCTTTGGCAATTTTCATTTCTTCTTCAAGAGCCTGTGCTTCAATCCCGAGAACAGTATTTGGAGAACTTTTTAGATCCGAAAGGTCAAGCTTTGGAATAGGTTCGATATTAACCACAGGCTTGAAAAACTTCTTCAATTCATCCGCAGTCAAAAGAGAATGACCGACTGAAGCCAGCGGAATAATTCCAACTTTAGGCTGTTTAGTTTCACGTGCCTTTTCTAAATCTTTAATCGATAAATCATCCAAAGATCCCTGAGATTTTACACTTTTGAGAGTCTCCTCCCAATCTTTTGCAAACAATCCTAAGTCAAATTCTGCCAAGTCTACTCTTTCTATTTCATCCTCATTATCAGCTTTTGCAGCTTCGGCATCGACGACTGCTTTTTCAAATGCCTGCAAAAATTGGTTTAGTGTTTCTTTCTCTGGCTCCACTGAATCTAGCTCTGGAAATTCAGGAAATGGAATTTTTGTTCCTTCTTTGCGAATATCTAAAACTCTAGTTAAATAATTTTGCAAAGCCTCTAGATATTCTTCTTGATTTCCTTGGTCTGGTAGAGCTCGCAGAGTCAGATCTAACTTTTTGAAATTTAGACTAGTAGGCGATTCTGTGGTGGCAATTTTATATAAATCCTTAAATTGCGTCCCTAATTGAAAAATATTGCGAGAAAGGAAATCGAATGAAGAACCACCCTCAGGTTTATTTTTCAGTGCCCAAATAAGATTATCTGAAAAATTTTCTATCTGCTGTTTTAGTTCAGGCCGTGTACGAAAATAAGGTTTCTCAATTTGCTGCGCCTTCATTTTACGTTTTTCACCCTGCAGTTGCATCAACAAGGGAGCGTGGGCTTGGAAATAAGATGGGTCATGCTCCTTTAACACTTTAAGGCTTTCTAATTCATCTTTTGGTGAAAGTTTAATGGACCGGCTTACTTTGCTGCCAAACTGAAGATAGTCCTTATAGAGAGCTGCCACAGTTACTTGTAAAGCTATCTTTTTTGATTTAGGTCCAAAATTTTTAGCAATTAAAGCACATTGAAGTTGCAAGGCGACTCCATCAGGAGTTTTTATCGGGAAGCCTAGAAATTCATCCAGAGCTGACAGATCTGCCTGAGTCCATTTATTTGAGGAGCGGCGTATCTGCATTAACATCTCTAAGCTAGCTTCAGGTTGATTGTTTAAAAAGCTTAATTCCGCAATGTGCAGATAAGGTCTGATTGAATCTTCTTTTGAGACTTCTTCGAGATTTAAGGTGGCTGGGTTGATATCAAAAATCCAAAAATTTTGTTTTTCAGACAAATCCCCGAATTTCCAAGTTTCAGTGACTGGATCTTTGAAATCGATCGAAAGCAGTCGCTTACCCACAATGCTTTTAAAAACTTTGAAAAGAAAAGCATAAGAAAATTTTGGCACAAGTTTTTTGGGCTCAATCTTTCGATCAGGCACAATCAGTCGATAGTGTGAGGAGATCGTTGGATGGCGCAAAATTAGAGCATTTTTAAGCCCCTTCTTTAAGGATAAGGGAGCTGCAGAATCTAAAATCCAGCCATTTAAACGTGGGTTTGTGCAGATGGCTTTACCTTGACTTTCTTTAAAAGTAAGATCATAACGATTCAATTCAACTTTTTCGATTTTGTTCCCGCTTTTCCACACAGTGATATTATGAGGAGAATCCAATGAAGTAAGTTGCTGCCAAACAGGGTCTATTTTATCGGGTAGACTTCCAATTTTTTTAAATTTTGCATCTTCACTCTCTTCGCGCAAATCAATAATCCCTGAAATAACAGCCTCTCCTTTGCTACCACTTTTAAGAGCCAATTGATAACAAACCTTTCCATTACTATCTAAAACCATCACCTGGGAAGGTTTTTGCGGATTACGCCAAAAAGTATAATCTTCCTGGTCCAATAATTGAGGAATTAGTGGGGATTTATTCTCTTCTTTTGCCTTTTTAAACATTCTCCAAACAAGCGTTGGAAACCAAACGTATTTTTGCTCATTTTTCTTAATGACAAACAGATCTTCTTTTTTTACAAATTGCAGCCATGCCTTAACCTTTCCATCGGACTGGTTTATTTCAAGTTCCTTATAAGCTGTAACATTATGAGTAGATGCAACGACAAGATTTGCCTGCCCATGGATATCTGAAAATCGATAAATGTCTTGATCATTTTTAAAGCTAGTTTTAGCGACAACATTTTGAAGTTCTTTAGCAGAAAATGCCTTCTTGATATCTGTGTGTCCACGTACTGAAAGAGGGATGCTGCGCGAAATCCACCCTCCCTGTGTATCTTTGATAATTCCTTCTAAAACATTTATTTCGTAAATGCCTACGTGATACACAGGAAAACTTCCTGTTAATTCTCCATTAGGCAATGGCAGATCGATTAATTGACAAATGGAATCTAGCACATTTTTAACTAAAGGAACAGCTTCTGGACTAGCTAAAAACTGTTTGATCGGCTCTTTCCATTTTTCTTTTAAACTATTTATTCGAGCTTGCATCAAAGGATCCCATTCAAAGGCTTCTGCAGGAGCGGTTTCTAAAATTGCGATCCCCTTTAAGAAATCCACAATTTGCTCACCCGTCAAATGATTTGAGTTTTCTTGCAAAAGCAACAAATGCGTCCATAAAGTATGCCTAAAAGCAAATTCTGGTCTATTCGAGTCCAGAGAAGCATAGGCCCATTCTCTTATATCGGAAGTTTCATTAGGGAAATCGAAATGCTTCCCTACTTCTTGGGGTAATTCGGGAATTAAATTCGTCAAAGAAAGAGACAAATTCATCATGAAAAGGGTTTCATGAACCTTACCCTGGTGCTTAAAAAGTTGAGTTTGCTCATTTATCCATGTGGCCAAATGATAGGCTAAGGGATTGGGACTTGCACCATCGTTAATAAACTCAGCTATTTTATTTAATTTGGATCCTATATCATAAAAATCTGATCCCAATGGAACGTTGTGAGTAGTAATAATATTTTTAGCAAGAAGCTGCTCAGAGAGATTTTTTTTCGAAAAAATACGTTGATCAATCATTGAGCGAATCGACGAAAATCCCAAGAGATAAGGTTTTTTTCGAATTAGTCCCATCATTTCTGACACTGAACTTTTTCCTAAAACGATGAGCAAATCTCCAGTGTCTTCTTTAGAAATTTCAGGTAAACTTCTACCAGGAAAACCCAAAAATTCTTTGGGGCGGTCTCTAGCCATTTGTTCATGAAAACTATTGTCAAAAACATAACCTCCATCAAGATGTAAAGGTGAGATACGGAAACTAAATTCAAAATTAGCATGCTCTGCGGCATTTTTAAGGGGTTTATGCAAATAGTTTTTATTCCAAGTGTCAGAGTACTCGCTACTTCCCATTTTCCAGCTGGCGTTTTCTATCCCTAACTTTTGAAATTCACCCATATACTTTTCTAGCGCGACTAATTGAGGAGAACGACTGATGTAAGTTGGGTCCTTGGCGAATTTTTCATTAACAATAACATACTGACCACTTGGGAGTTCGCGTGAACTTTTTTTTGTGTAGTTTCTCTTTGTTTTGTACTTAGAAAATCCGCTGTCTGCGAATTCTATGGAAGACCAGAGTTCTTTAAATTCATTTTGTAGATCCGCTTCTCTGTCCGTATAGGCTCTTAAAGTAACTTTACTTTCTGAAGTATCTTGATGAAGAGTTGTCCAGAATGTGAGTATATGATCTTTTTTGAGTCCAGATTCTTGTTGGTTAAGCCGAGCAAGATACTCTTGAATATACCCAGACTTGATAAACAATAAAGTTTTTTCAGGGGTTAGCGTCTGTGTTTTTTTGACAGAATTGCACATCAATTCGCTTAGTTCACTGAGCGCAATGCCACAATCTGCTTGTTCCTTTCCTGTTAATGTTTTCCAGAGAAGTTCCTTTTCAGTGTAATCATAACGCGTATCGGTAATCTTTTTCGTTTCATCGTGAGGCACTTTATTTCTTTTAGGTAATTCAACTGCATACAGGAGATCGATTACACGTTTTTGTAATTCATAATGATTTTCATTTTTAGCTAACTCATGACATTCTTTACGCAGGGTTTGCAAAACAGCATGCACGTTTTGAGTGGTAATTTTTGGTAAAGGTGGAGAACTTTCAGGCTTCGCAATTGTTTTCTTTAAAATTTCTGAAGGAATAGCTGTCACAGGACGGGGCTGAGGGGCAGCGACTGGTTCCGCGATAGCGGATATCCATTCTTTGTTAACAGGTTTAGGAACAAACTTCGAGGTTTTAAAAGTAAAAGGCAGCAATTTTCCTTTAAATCTAAAAATATTCTGGCGACTTGCTTTAGATTTTACCTGCGTAGCCTTTGCGAGCGATTTTTCGATGACAGCCAGCTCGCGATTAATGACGGCTACTTCAGCTTCAGTTAACTTTCCTTGGGCATGCATGAGGCTAGCAACTTTCCCAACATTTAAAACACCTTCCTGTAAAAGAATTTGATGGGTTTTGTTGTTTGTCAGGTCGTTTTTGACCACTTGGAAAAATTGAAATAGCGAGTTGACTTTCAGCTGAAGTTTGCGTCTCTCACCAGGAAGTTCTTTTCCTCTAGATTCTAACCCTAAAATATCTACCAACATCCACAAATTTTTAGCTCGCGCATCAGTAGTTGAGGCGGTTCGAAATTTCTCCACAGGTTTAGGTGAAAGATCAATGCGGTTCGCAAAAGGCAAAAATAAACCGCTCAATGAAGTGAAATCTGGAATCACTTCCGACTCCCCAGGAGTTCCCATTAAGGTAGAGATCAGGGTGCCTAATTTATCATTTGCAGATTTCTTTCCTTCAGAAGTTTTTTTAAGGCCACCAGTAGGCATCTGTAAGCTAAGCAAGGCATTTAACCAATTAGGATCTGAAATTTCTGCTGCAGTCAAATCGTTAAAGGTAGTTTCTGGGTAAATTTTTACTTTCCCAGCACTCATTAAAACAGATTGTGGATTGACCGTCTGATCCCTGGAAAGAATTTTGATTTGATAGGTCCCCGAGGCATTTTTTCTAATTTGATAAAGCGCGGCATGGATGCCCAAACCATCTCGCCACCCTCCAGGGATCACACAAGAGGTGTCTTTAGGGAGCTTTTGCAGGGATTTACTTAACTTCTTGCTAAAAACCGCTAAAAGCTTCTGACGTTTAGCTTGATTGGAATAGGAGCTAATTTTTTCTAAAGATTGAGCCCATTTAGCAGTTTGCTTTAAGGTTTTCATCACATCGCGTGGTGGGGCTGTGTCTCCTTTTTGACTCGCAAGAAAATGGGTGGTGTATTTAAGAATTTGACTTAAGGGAGCCGTTTTTAAAGCAGGGTGAAGAGCCGCAATGCGCTGTCCATGTAGTGAAGCCATCAAACGTTGATCAATTTTTGGAGAACGGCTTGGCCAAATTTTTCCCAAAATAAAAATAGACTGCTCAAAAAAATTCACAATCCGACCAAAAACGTTTTCAGAACGCCACACTTGCTGGGAAGGGATAGAGCGTTTAGTTAGTGTATGAAGAAGTGGTTTGCTTTTAGACGTTTTAGTGCTTGCAGGCTGCTGAGTTGAATGATCAGGCATTGGCTTCGTACGCGCAATACCAAATTTATCGTGAAATCCTTCTATCCAGCGATTTTCTGAGGGTTGACCAACACTTTTAATCATAAATTTCTTTGGTTTTACGCTTATTATAGTTAACTAATTATTTATTTTCCAATAAGTTAGGACTTTTTTTTAGGAATTAACGAATTGAAATTGAAATCACCCAATCCAAAAACTTAAGAATAAAACTATGAACAAATTTTATGAGAAAAAACTTTCATAAAAGTTAACAATCGCTCCCTTTTAGTGGATTTAAGTTTATTTCACAACCTTATAAGCATAAGGCTTATAGATAAATCACATCGACTTCTTCACACTCATCTTTGAACAGTTTTCTGTGTTTTGCACTATTGAAAAGTTTTTTTATTCACATTCTGTCTACAAACTTCCCACAAAAAATCCTCTTTAGGGTTAGTGATTTATCATTTTTGGCAAACAAAAGGCGTGCTTCTTTCTTCTTTTTTGACAATTTATGCGGAAAATCGCTCGTTCTAAATTTCCGCTTACTCTATGATGCAGCCAAATATTGATTACACCCTTTACTCGAGTATTCAAAGATATGGAATTTGATTTCGATTATTCTTACCCCGATCTAGTGACTCCAGATGGGTGTATCACTTTAATTAAGAATATTGATGAAAAAACCGCGGAAGTTGTGGTTTTTATGGAGCATATTTCACCTGCTTTCGCGGGTTTTAAAATTGATCCCGCTTTAGTTCTTTTTAATATCAAAAGTACTTTAGCGCAGTTGGGGGTAGATGGGATTGGCAAAGCCATCCAATTGGACTCCAAAAATGGGTGCGCAGAAGTGATTGTAGAGCTTAAAGCCTACGGAGCTTTAGCTATCGAAATGCTTAAGCTTATTCAAGCTGGTGCTTACATTGGAAAACTATTCGCTGCGGATGAACGGAGAAGGGTACGCGATCCAGATTACCTTTCACGTATGTTTGGAAGAGCTGACCGCTGGGGCCGTCCTTTATTATCCCTTGGAGGATTACATGGCAGCAATGATTTAATTTTGGAAAAAGTGGATGGCCGAACTGTGGCTTATCTCTCGTTGCAGAATGGCAAAGTACAATACGATGCCACCACCTATGGTTTTTTACCCACTATTGGCAAAGCCTTGATTAGCAAAACGCCGATGCGCGATATGCTGCGCTTGCACCAGGAGTGGAAATCACATCTTCCACGCAACATCGAAGGGGATGAAATTCTTCTTGTTAAAACCCTTCCACTGCACATTCGAACGGTTTATGCGCTGGTCGTAAATAATCTGCTTTCACAAGGTTATCAACATACTTCTGCTTCTATTTTACAACCTGACACAACTGCTTCTGGTGATATCTACGAAATTTTTGGCAAAAGCGTACGCGAAATTACCGACATTCCGTTAGAATTTTACACCCTAGAACCGTACCGTGAACACGTTTTCTTTTCCGATCGAGATCAATTGCAAGTGTCGATTGAGGATAGCAATGCGCTTTTTAAAGCCTTTGCCACTTCCCCCACTCCCGTGGAAAATAAAGCTGCGGTTTTTGTAGTCAAAGGGGAGCAACTGTTAGGATTAACTTCAAACGATTGGATTTCGCGCGAGAATCGGTTTCATGATTTTCCAGGCCAAGGACAATCCAGCCGGCAAGCATTGATGGTCGAGCGATATATCGAGCAGCAACCTTCCTATCCATTTTTAAAAGCCATCGATGCTGGCTATATTACCAGCCAGGGAGTTTTGTTAACCCGTTATTTCCCTTCGCCACTCATGAAACGGATGCTTTTGGGAGATCAAATCCAAAGATGCTTGAAGGGGATCTATTTTCAATACCCTTCCAGTAACCATGGCATGTTTTTTTCTGCCGAAGATCGCGCGCTGCTACACGATTTAAATAAGTTTGCCATCCCTGTTTATTGGGTGGACGAACTCAGTGGTAAAATTTTGCAATTTACGCAAAAACCTACGCGGGATTCGGGCATGTTTGTGCCACTTGATAAAGTGGAATTATTTTTGCATGCAACTGTTTTTGGGATTTATGGTTCTAATCTCTTAAAAGGGAATTTCGATAAAGAGCTAGAACTTCTGCTTAGTGGTGTTTTGGAGATGCGCAAAGAAATGAACCATCCTCTTCTACAGCCATCAACCCCCTTGGCATTAGTGACTGGTGGTGGCCCAGGAGCAATGGAAATTGGCAATTACATCGCCACAAAACTCGATATTTTATCCTGTGCCAATATCGTTGATTTTCGCCAAAAAGATAACTCCGTGGTCAACGAACAAAAGCTGAATCCTTATATTCAGGCTAAAATGACTTACCGGATTGATAAACTTGTTGAACGGCAGGCTGAATTTCATTTGGATTTCCCCATTTTCTTAACCGGGGGTGTGGGTACTGATTTTGAATATTGCTTAGAAGAGGTGCGGCGCAAAGTAGGCTCAGTGAAAGCTTCCCCTATTCTACTATTTGGCGAAAAAGAATACTGGAAAAGTAAAATCACGACTCGCTTTCATTGCAATTTGGAAAGCGGCACCATTATGGGATCGGAATGGCTTAGTAATTGCTTCTATTCGATTCAGAATGCCGAACAAGGGCTTAAAGTTTATAGAGACTACTTTCTGGGTAAGCTCGGTATCGGAAAAGATGGACCGATTTATGAAGATGGCTTTGTAGATGCAGCAGCTCTATATCCTTAATTAGATTAAAATTGGGAAAAAGCTCGCTCCCAAAATTTATGATCTAATTTATGTTGGTATTCTTTTAATTCGATTAAAGCTCCCATCCACCACAGATTTCTTGCCTTTACAAAAATATCGATCGCAGAAATTTCAGCTTCGGTCAAAACTCTTTCAGACTGGTATCCTGCTAGAAAGGCACCCCATAAATCTGCATGCCTCGCTCCTCGATTCCATTTGAAGGTCGCTAGATCGTATAGACGATATCCATAGGCACAAAATTCAAAATCAAACATCGTAAGCTGATTGTCAGCTGTAAAATGTTGATTTTGCCCATGCACATCCCCTGCAATGATTCCGATTCCCCCTTTGGTAATTTCCATAGTAGAAATATCTTGAGCAAGCTGTTCGACTAACTCATCCAAGTGAACACATTTTTCAGGTTGCGCAACCTGTAAAAAATCTTTAATGCGTTGGGCTGGCTGATAAATAAGATGATCGATATCTAAATCAACACTATTCATAACTTCTTCAAAGCTATCCGATACCATATGAAGCTGAGCTAAAGCCTTACCAAAAATCAATGCTTGCTCCACATTCATCTCAGTCGTCCCTGCACCATAACTAAACAGTGTGGCATACCGCAGGCCTTCAGGCGCTTGAATTAAGCCGCATAGGGTTTTGTCTTGCCGTCGAATCGGGTATGAAACTGGCACCTGATGTTGATTTAAATACTCGAGCCAATTGAGCTCAAACAAAAATTCTGCTGGTGTCAAGCTGGTGTATTTCTCTGCGCGAGATAATCTCAAAACATATTTACCGCCTGCCGTCTCGATGAGATACATGTCATTAACACCCAGGCTCAGAATGCTGCTTTTTATGGGGCCTTCAAAAGAATAATTCTTTTCCGCATAGTTTTTGATCGTCTGTGGATCAACCAAAGACTTAATGACTGAGACTTCTAACTCCTCAATGGGCACAAAGCTTAGCACACAAGTCGTTAAAATACTTAGGGATATAAAGAAGAAAATTTTATGAAAAAGCCGCATAAGTCCTCAGAATAAAATAGACTGGAACTACAATAGCACAAACTGAGCTAATTTTTCATCTGCCGAGTTTTGATTCTTTAAAATTGTAGAAAGCAACTTTTAAAAAGGGAGCTAATTCGTTGTTGGGAATTATGGCTTCAGGTCGCGAATTGGGGGGATTAAAGGAAGCTAAATAAGCTGGATAACTTTCATTGAGAATATTACTCCAATATGAACGTGCATAGTGGGGGTGGGTGGTTAAAAAACTTTCCATTTCAGCATAGGTGGGCTCGGTGGCATTAATCGCATCCCCTTCATGAAAATAGTTTTTCCAACCTTGAAATGCGATGCGAACTTCTTGAGGCAGCTCGCTTAGAGAAGCAGCGCTTAGATCTTGACCTGAATTTTTTTCTAGATTCTTCAACCAGGCGATATAAGCTTTGGGAGCTTGGGGCCAATATTCCGGCTGCCATTCGGCGGTTTCTTTTAAAAATTCTTCAAATTGCTTTTGAGGAATAGGTCTTGGAGAAAACTCGGGTTTTAGAAATAGGTCCCATACATGATACATAAAAAGCACTTCGGGAGGAGCAACGGCAATATCTTCAGCCGTGGAGGCATCTAGACCCACTTTTTCGATATATAAAAAACCGGGAAGATACCCAGTTTTATTTTTGACATGCGCGCGCATATGATCAGTAAATTGCCACAGGAAGAGGGAGATTTGCCGATTGTTCACCTGCAAAAATGGGCTTTCCTTATAGAACATGTTCATTTGCTTGGCATACCAAAATGAAATGAACCACAGAAGAGCAGAGGCTAGTAAAACAATACTCAATGATTTCCAAAAAATCCCTGGTTTTTTTGAGTATTCTTCATG
>Ga0209591_10005375_pt1 | contig 14318 bp, 17 predicted proteins | sample MAT01_FD_187207 | JGI IMG/M metagenome (GOLD analysis project Ga0209591, IMG submission 187207) | Freshwater microbial communities from Lake Fryxell liftoff mats and glacier meltwater in Antarctica - MAT-01 (SPAdes) (version 2) | ecosystem: Environmental > Aquatic > Freshwater > Ice > Liftoff... | reverse complement strand
GATCGTGATGCCGTTGCTGGTAGCTGCCAGGGCGCGATCGTACAGCCTCCATACTTCTTCTATTAAATTCGCATTGCCGCCGGTACGAGTCGGCGATAGGTTTTCAGAAGGAATGTTTATATCGATCTGCATGAGTTTTTATAGATGAGTTTATTATTGATCGCGACTAGCAGCACACCCCGCAAGTTTAAAAGAATTGGCCTGTTTTCCGAAGGCAGAAGTTAGAAGGATCTTATGCAAAAGTTCAGCATTAAATTATACCAATAAAAAATCCGACCTCCATTGTTTTTCTTTCCTTGTACCTTGTGCCTTCGGCTTTCCAAGAACTCTTACCTGTTAATTTATAATAGTTGTTGCTGCGATATCTCTATCTCTGGTATGGTTTAATTTGCAGGGTTTGGTCGGCTGACTGGTTCCCGCAATTCATATTTACCATCGCAGCCCAAAAATAGAGTACCCGGCGCTATTGAGATATTTTTAATTAAATATTTTTTAGTTAAATGATTCAATTTCTGCCAAAAAAAACCGAGTCAAGATTAATTTTGAACGATCGCAGCCAGTTCTGAAATATTGTCGATCGCGAAAGTCGGTTCCAGGGCGAGACACTCAGTGCGATTTCCATATCCGTAAGCCGCCCAACAAACATCTATCCCAGCATTTTTCGCAAATAGCAAATCAACCGCTGTATCGCCAACCATTAAAACTTGACTGTTGTCCAACTCCGGGAACAGCGGTTTAATAATCGAGTAAAAAACACTCGGGTTTGGTTTCTGAATAATTTGTCCGTCATCACCTACAATTAAATCAAAAAAACCGTTAATTCTCAACTTTTCCAAGAACAAATTAACAAAACTCACGTGTTTGTTGCTAAAAACTCCCAGGCTCAATCCCAACTTGCTCGCCAACCGCAAAAAATCCTTTGTTCCCGGAAATAAATCTAACTGCTTTTCACCTTCTGTCCGATAATAAGATCGGTAAGTTTCAACCCATTCGGGAATTGCACTTTCCTCGATCGCCGGATGGAGCATTTTGAAAGTATTTGGTAAATTAATGCCTATCGTCCCTTGAATTATATCGGCGTCAGGTGGTGCAATATTGAAATTTTCAAAAGTTTTGGTAATGCAAGATACAATAGCCTTGTGAGTAATTGCCAAAGTGCCGTCGAAGTCGAAAATAATTAACTTATACTGACTCATTTTCCTGAAAATCTCCTAGATAGTAACACCCGGTTTTCTCTGATAATAGCATTATCCATATCTAATCCACCAATTATATAGCAACCGCGATATCGGTTATGACATAAATAACCTCATAAATAGAGCCGATACCCGTCAAAGCATAAATGGTTGGATTCCTGTACTGTGCAACTGTCAACTGTCCACTGTCAACTGTCCACTGCTATAAATAGGTGGGTACAAATAAACAGTAGATGGGGAGGGCGGGTTTTGCCTTCAAAAACTGGCTGGTATCATAGATTCTTAGTAGATGGGGAGGGCGGGTTTTGCCTTCAAAAACTGGCTGGTATCATAGATTCTTAGCTAAACCCGCCCCTACAAAATACTATTGTTTTTCCCGTCGATCTACTTAATGACTAATGACTAATGACAACTGATGACTGATGACTTATTTCCAATTTTGCCAAGAACTATTGAAAATAGAAGTACCAGGAAATGCGATCGGATTCTTGTCTTGCTGCAATCGCAACTGTAACGCTTCCAAATTCGGCTCGCGGGAGGGCAATTCATCCACCAATTCATAGGGAACAATCCCATTTTCCAGGGAAAAAGCAGCCGTAACACCCGCCGCAGCACCAGCAGACCATTCAAAAGAATGCACTCGATAAGCCGCCGCCGCCGTATGGCTAACAGCAATACTTTTGCCAGCTACCAACATATTGTCAATCTTTTGAGGAATCATTGCCCGCAGCGGTATTTGGAACGGATAAGCTTGTCCTTGACCTTTGCGAGTGCCTTCGCGTTCAGTATTTCCTGGCGCTTCCGGCGGGCTGTTGGTCATGCAGGGGTGAAAGTCGATCGCATAATGACCGATACCCACACTATCAGGATAAATCGTCGCGCGCGATCGGGATTTTGTATCCTCAACAGACTGAATTCCCACAGCCAAAGCCGGCGCATTCAAACCACCCACAGCCAACCACAAATTCCGATACTCTTCCTTCGACAAATTCTGACGGTAAAAATCTGTATTAAAGTCAGTCCGAGACATATCAACTTCCCAGATTGTAAAACCTTGAGGCTGATTGAAACTCGGTCGCCCAATCATCCGCCTGCCCTCCCGCATATAAGGATACTTAGAAAGTCCGTGCACCGTCCCCATCGGCGAATTCAACCCGCTCAAAAAACGATTATTGGGATAAGGCTTTTTCACATTATTTCCTAGCTGCGAGTCAGTCGTTCCTGCTACCAACCAGTAGAAAAATCCTTTGGCATTTTCTTCACCGCGACGCAAAGTTTCTGTGCGCAAACCGCCCATCCAGCCGCCCGGTTGCAGTTGACCGTTAGCTTCTAGTTGCGCACGAGAATAAATTAAATTATCCTGGGCCGAACCCGGACGATAATCGTTCCCCCAAGTCCAGTTTTGCATCGAAATATCCCCAGGATAAATCGGGAATCTCCTGGGGTCGGAAGGGCGTGGCTCATCCGGTCTCATGCTCCTAATTTGGCGATAGCTGAAAACCAAAGGAAAACTAGCTAATCTTTGCAATTCGTAACTGTAATAAGGAGCATATTGTTGATAAAAAGATGGTAGTTGATGCTGCTGTGGTTCCTTGGTTGCCTCCATCGCAAAGGTGTAGGTAAAACCTTGGGTGCAATAAGGGTCGCCGGTTGGGCTGGCTGAGGAAGGTTCGAGAGGTGAACGCGGGTCAATTCCGAGGCGGTAGGGAACATCGGCAAGTCCGATTAATTCGCCTGTTTCAGTCGCATCTACCACGAACCAATCTGCACCTCTTTGTTTTGATTTTGACTGGTTGGGTGGTTTGGAAGTGAACCGAATAATAGTTTTGTTAAATCGCGCCGAATTTTCGTAGCGATAGGCATCTTCGATGGTTTGAGACAGGGTTTCGGTGTTGATGGGCGGGGTGTTGGCGGCTGGTTTGTGTTGAATGCCGATCGCACTTTTAATTTGTTGACCCCCCACCGCATTCCCCGCCACCGCCGGAGTAACTGCTAATTCTTTAATCACGGTATTCGGAAACCATTTCAGCTTCCCTTTGCCTGTTTGAGCCGCATCTTGCAAAATGTCAGATAGAATTTTGTGGCCGTTGTAGGGCATGAAACACGAATAGCTAACCCAACAGCCGCCGGGATTTAGCCTTCCGTAATGTTCCTTGATGCGCCGCCGCAATTCTAGGTAGCCGCGCGGGTAAAATAAGAGCGATCGCTGAGTGTCTCTTTCATCGAGTGCGGACGTTCCCTGGGAGGAAATTTGACCGCCTAGCCAGTCAGTAATTTCGGTGATACAAACTGTGCGCCCCGCCAGCAAACCTTCGTAAGCCGTAGCAGCACCTGCAAGCCCGCCGCCTGCTACGAGAATGTCGCAAGTTTCCTCTTTGTCTGGATTGCGCGCAGGTGCGGCCAAGGCTGGGGTAACAGCCGAGAGGGAGGCAATTAGACTGAGGGTGAAGGTGAAGAGCGATCGACCTTTGAGCAAAAATAGATACCGTGGAAGTTTCATGGGAGATTGTGGAATTAATTTTGACATCAGCAAAAAACACTCATCGCATTTAAATGTTTATTTTGCACTATACTGGTATTTCGCGGTGCAGTCAGGGCAAACTTTTTTAGATAAGAGGCGTTAATAGCAGTAACAACTATTGAATAGCCGAATTAACTTTATGCTAAAAATCGTCATTTTTTTTAGGTCATTGATTCCTTTTGAGAGTTTAACAATTACCACAAGTCTAACTTTTTCGGAAGTTTTGCAGAGGTTGGACGAAGTTGTCACTCCTCCCAAACCTTTTAGAATAACTCTACCCTTCGGCCCGCCACCTGTCAAACCTTATGAAGGAACAATTTCTGGGAAGACATTCAGAATCAATCGCATCATCACCGGCCGCAATTCATTTATCCCAATTATCAAAGGAGATATCCATTCTCAACCGTTCGGTTGTTCCATACAACTTAGCATGAACTTAGACCTAGCTGTCATCGTATTTATGATTGTTTGGATGTCGATGCCAGGTAGCATCGGGATGCTGGCATTATTAGTTTGGTTGGTCGATCGCTCTGTCGGGCTAATATTTCTACCTCTTTTTGGAATGTGTATTTTTGCATGGTTTTTGTCCCTAATTTGCTTTAAAATAGAAGCAAAAAAAGACATCAAATTCTTTTCAAATAAATTTAGTTAAAGTAGTTAAAAACATAGTTTGAAAAATAGAAGTTGAGCAAAGATTACATTTTTTTGTAGCACTACCCAGCAATCAAAACTAACTCTAACAAAAACTCACGCAAGGTGAAACTGAGTTGCTCTTTCATCTGACTTGAATTGTCTAAATCATTTATTGATGCAGAAACCGCAGATGTCAGGAAGATCAACACAGATAAACGCAGATAATTTTAAGATATTTTGGGAATGAATGCAATGCAGGTCGATCGAGTGCGGAAGTTCCCTGAGAGGAAATTTGGCCGGCAAATCAATAATTTCGGTGATGCGCGCTGTGCGCCCCGCCAGCAAGCCTTTTTAACTGCCGATTAGTTGATTGTATGGATTGCGAGTCGGCGCGACCAATGTTGGGGTAACAGCCGAGAGGGAGGCAATTACACTGAGGGTGAAGGTGAAGAGCGATCGACCTTTGAGCAAAAACATATACTTCGGAAGTTTCATCGGAGACTGTGGAATTAATTTTGACATCAACGAAAAACACTCATCCTATCTAAGTGTTCCTTTTGCAGTATACTGGTATTTCGCGGTGCAGTCAGGGCAAACTTTTTTATATAAGAGGCATTAATAGCAGTAACAACTATTGAATAGCCGAATCAACTTTATGCGAAAAATCGTCAATTTTTTTAGGTCATTGATTCCTTTTGATAGTTTAACAATTACGACAAGTTTAACTTTTTCGGAAGTTTTGCGCAGGTTGGACGAAGTTGTCACCCCTCCCAAACTTTTTAGAATAACTCTACCCTTCGGCGCGCCACCTGCCAAACCTTATGAAGGAACAATCTCTGGCAATACCTTCAAAATCAGTCGCATCATCACTGGCCGCAATTCATTTTTGCCAATTATCGAAGGATATATCCATTCTCAACCGTTTGGTTGTTCCATCAAAATTAGGATGAGTTTACATAAAATAGTCCTAGCATTTATGATGCTTTGGCTGTGGACAACGGGCAGTATTGGAATGTTTGCTTTATTTGCTTGGTTCGTAGAACCATCTGTGGGGCCAATATTTTTACCGATATTAGGAATGTTTCTTTTTGCCTGGGTTTTGTGCTTGATTCCCTTTAAAATAGAAGCCAAATCAGCTACCAAATTTTTATCGATTCTGTTAACCTAAAAATCCGCCGGCGGTTGAAACCGCGTCTATACAAACAAAACCTGCCTCCGCAGGTTGAAGAGTATAAAATTAAAAAAAAATCCGCGTTAATCCGCCGGCGGTTGAAACCGCGTCTATACAAACAAAACCTGCCTCCGCAGGTTGAAGAGTATAAAATTAAAAAAAAATCCGCGTTAATCCGCGTTCATCTGCGGTTAAAAACTCCAAATTTATGCGTCAAAACCAACTAAAACAAAAAATTAAACAAGGCGAAACAGTCCTCGGCTTATTTATGAACTGCGCTTATCCCGCATTCATCGAAATCTGCGGTCATGCTGGATTTGATTTTGCCGTCATAGACATGGAACACGGCCCGTTACATCCACTTGCTGCTGAAGATTTGTGCCGCGCGGCCGACTGCACCGGCATTGCACCAATTGTCCGCGTCCGCAAAAACGACGGGCCGCAAATTCAACGAGCTCTTGACATCGGCAGCGCGGGCGTTCAAGTACCTCAAATTGAAAGCAAAATTGATGCCGAAATCGCTGTCAAAAGCGCTAAATACAGTCCTCTGGGTACGCGCGGCCTTTCCTTTGCTACGCGGGCGGGACTTTACACCGCTGCGGGCGTTGATATCACGGACAAACTCAATGAAGAATCCTTGGTTGTGATTCACATCGAAGGTAAAGGCGGCATCGATAACTTAGCAGAAATTGTGACTGTGCCTCATATTGATGTAATTTTTTTGGGGCCTTACGATCTGTCACAGTCGATCGGCATTCCTGGCCAAGTTCGCGATCCCCGAGTCATCGACATGATGCAAGACGCCGTGCAAACCATCCGCAGTGCAGGGAAAGCAGCGGGTACTTTTGCCGAAAACCCCGAAATCGCCAAGCAGTGGATTGATGCTGGCGTTCAGTACGTCGCACTTGGGGCCGATGTTGCCGTCTTCCTGCGCGCCTGTCAGTCGCTGGTGAAAGCGGTGCGGAATTAAGTTGCTAAGCTGTTGCGGCATTTAAATTTAATTTTTTGGGCGGGCTCTCGTGCCCACCCCACAAGAGATTCAAGAAACAGGATTGTTAAAATTAGATGCGTACCAGCTTATCTTTACGATATCTTTGCAAATTTTGTAGTGTCTTTTACCACCCGTGCAAAAAACCTGAGCTAGACTAGAAGTATAAACCTCCTTAAGGCAAAACTGGGGAGGGGAGCAAGGCTTAAGGGAGAATAATCTATGAAAACGGTATTAGAATCCATTCAATTGGACTATGCTTTCATGTTTACTTTCAAAAAAGTAAACTCGATTAAGCTCGAAGGTTTCCAGCCATTTTTTAAGGATATGCCGATCGATCCTTATGTAAAAGGAAAGTATCGTTCTCGAAGATTGTCGCGGTTTATCGTCAACGGGAACGAGTTAGTTAAGTTACCTCACGGCTATTTGTTTCAAAGCAAAACATATAATCCCATAGCGGGTGATATCAGGCGGGAATTTGCCGAATTGGACGATCGGCTAATTGCCCTGGATAACTTCAAACAACTGATTTTTGCTTTTTTCGATTCCTGCAAAATTCACCCAGAAGCCGAAATCGGAGTGCATCAAATCAGGACGAGTTGTTCGCCGCACAATTTCGGCAACCCCGCACCGGAAGGAATTCACCAAGACGGTACTGATTTTATCGCGATTTTCTCGGTTGACCGCACTAATATTCTCGGCGGGGAAACGCATTTGTATTTGGCTAAAAAAGAGAAGCCTGTTTTTAATAAAATTCTGCATCCGGGAGAATTGCTGTTGGTCAATGACCACGAGTTTTTTCACTTTACTACGCCGATCAAACCGGAATCGGAAGGAGTGGGAACCAGGGATGTCTTTGTGATCACTTCTCCGAGTTTGCTTACCGACTGAGAAGACTGGGCGGTTGAAACCGCGTCTACACGAACAAAACCCGGATGGTGCGCGGGTTGAATAAGATCGGCGGTTGAAACCGCGTCTACACAAACAAAACCCGGATGGTGCGCGGGTTGAATAAGATCGGCGGTTGAAATTACGTTATTTTCTTCAGTCTGCGGAGGCAGACTTCGTTTGTCTAGGCGCGGTTTCAACCGCCGTCTCATCTACCGAAACTTTCGTTCAGACTCTTGAATGGGAACATCATTAATGCTGGCTTCACGTCTTCGCATTAACCCATTTTCTGCAAATTCCCACTGTTCATTACCATAGGCGCGATACCAGTAGCCGGAATCATCGTGCCACTCATACTCGAAGCGAACAGAAATCCGATTTTCTGTAAAACTCCAGAGTTCTTTCTTTAAACGGTAATCTAATTCTTTTGCCCATTTTCGTGTTAAGAAAGCCTTGATTTGTTCCCGTCCGCTGAAGAATTCCGCGCGGTTTCGCCACTGAGAATCTTCTGTATAAGCTAAGGCTACTCGTTCGGGATCGCGGGTATTCCAGGCATCTTCAGCAGCCTGAACTTTTGCTTTAGCTGTTTCTAACGTAAAGGGCGGTAGAGGTGGTTTAGTTTCCATAAGACTTTGTTATTTGTGACTCATCTACTATACAGGTATGAAACTTTTTTGTAGGGCGGGAACTCTTGCCACCGCCCTACAAAAATCGCAGTCTGGGTATTAAACTCGGACTTTGATATCAATTGTCAGCACCGGGATCGATGCCCATTGCTCGCAGTCGCTCAGTTAGCCGATCGACTTTGCTGCTGGTGAAACAACTCCCGTTGCTTTGGTTGCTCCTTCTATCAACGGCTAAGTTTTAACTTGAGATAGTCAAAAAGCGCTCCTAGAAATAGGGGCGCTTTTTGTTTGAGGATTTTTTTGAGATACTTTCTTCTGATATAGCGGTTCTCAAGCGTGGTGAAGTATGCCCTATGCCCTATGCTCTATGCCGTTCGCGTACCTCATTTTTCTGAGACTCGGCTATATAACATCCTTCGCGAATTCACCAACAGTCTCTTTCCAGTCGCCCGGATGCCGATCGCCGCGATTTTGATTAACTTTGACATTTAGACAAAATTGGTTTACACTTAGCCGGTTGCGATCGCCAATGGTAAGATCTGCTCAGACTAAATATTATTTTTCACGGCGCCGAGGCGCAAAGTAATTTCATGGTATACTCTGGAACTGTTTGCTGGCTTCGCTTCACTGCCCGGATGACGATCGGGGCGATCGCAGCTTTGACCCTATTGCAACCGCTTCAAGCCCACGCACAACAACCTTCAGGGTCAGAGAACCGCCCGCAAGTCGAACCTGCCGACGACCCCACAGATCCCAACAATCTCCGCCCTGTGACGACGCAAGATAACAGCCTGCTGAGCATCCAGGGAGGTCAGCGTTTGATGACAGAAGCAAGTGGTGCTATTTCCAATCAAAATTACACTGTCGCCGCTCAAAAGCTCCAAGAATCCCGCCAAATTTTTAATCAACTGTCCAACTTCTACCAACAACTAGGAAGCAGTTTTGCGGGAATTGACATCCGCTTAGCTGATAGCAACCGCACCAAAGCTGTAGAAACAGCCCAAATGCGCGACGAAGCTACCTATCGGCTGGCGTTGGTACACCGGGCACAAAATAAGCCGGAACTCGCAGTCCCACTGCTGATTCAGATTATTCGATCGCAACAGCCAACTCGCGAATTGGGCAAAAAAGCTTACCAGCAGTTACTGGAGTTGGGGTTTGTGGATACTCCTTTTCCTCGATCGGGCCCAGCCCCCAGTCCTGGGCCGCGCTCGTCTACTAACAAATAGTTCCACTAAAATCTAAATTACACCCGTTTATCACAGAAACTAATGGTTACACCGTCTCAAGTAGCAGAAATGATTCAGACTGGATTACCAGACGCTAAGCTAAAAATTGACGATTTGAACGGTGGCGGCGACCACTATCAAGTGAGAGTAGTCTCTGCCGCCTTTGAAGGCAAAAGCCGAGTACAGCAGCACCAACTGGTTTACGGCGCTCTCAAACAGGCAATGGCTAGTGAAGCTATCCACGCTTTGGCCTTGGAAACCTTAACTCCTGCAGAATGGGCAGCGAAAAATCAAGTTGCCTAACTGTTCAGTCAACTGCTGCACTTGCGCACAGAAACCAAAGAAACCGGGTTTTTGATCGGAATCTATGACTATAACGAGAGATTTTCTCCAAAAACCCGGTTTCTGCCTCAGTCAACGTTTAGGAACCAAAAAAACCGGGTTTTTGATCGGAATCTATGACTATAACGAGAGATTTTCTCCAAAAACCCGGTTTCTACCTCAGTCAACGTCTAAAAAATTTCAAACAATATTAGGAGCTACCATGACTACAGCACATGAAAGAATCGACGAATTGGTTAAGCAAAACAAAATCATGGTGTTCATGAAGGGCAATAAGTTAATGCCCCAGTGCGGTTTTTCTAATACTGTGGTGCAAATTCTCAACACTTTGGGAGTGCCTTACGAAACTGTTGATGTTTTGGCAGACCAGGAAATTCGTCAAGGCGTTAAAGAGTATTCCAATTGGCCGACAATTCCCCAAGTTTATGTCAATGGCGAGTTTCTTGGCGGCTCGGATATTCTGATCGAGATGTATCAAAAGGGCGAATTGCAAGAAGTTGTAGAAGTCGCTTTGGCTTCTTAAATAAACGCCAATCCAGTTCAGTTAACGCGCTACTGTCATTGCGAACTCTTAGTGAAGCAATCGTAAAGACTATGACGCTTCTCAATTAAGTGAGATACGCAGGCGAGCAATTACTTTGTTAACTGAACTGTATTGAAATAAAAGCAAGGGCAACAAAAAAGAAAGTTTTGAGTTTTGAGTTTTGAGTTTAAAATTGTGAGTTAAAGACTTAAATAATTCTTAGTTCGGAACTCAAAACTTTTCCAAACTTCTAATTTTAACAACAGTAGGGCGGACACAGCCCCGCCCTACTAAATACCAGTTTTGTAGCTACAGCTTGCAACTTCCTGACTTTTATACCGTATCCGATTAATTACCAAAAATCAAGGTTGTTTGTAGTAAGGACGAAGAGTCCTTATTCCTTAAAAGCGTCAAGAGAGGACTGAAGTCCTCACTACAAACCTAGCGGGTTTATTAAACGAAATTTGGCATTAATAGTAGTCTGCTTCAGTTTGTGTCTGTGTCTGGGGCATTTCAAAATTAGAAGAGTCGTGAATGTAACGCGCCGCTTCTTCCTCTAATCTATGAATCAAGTATGGTTCTAAACCATTTGTATGGCGCAGGGCTGCTAAATAGCCGTCTAAGTAAAGTCGCAAGTCATCGAATCGATAACCTCTATTCCACATTTCGACGAGGGCGTCGGTCAGTTTTTGGTAATGCCGAATTGTTTGGGTGTCTTGTAGCATGGTGTGAGTTGGAAATCCTTTGTGGTGTGTATAATGACGGCGGGATTTAGAAAATGCCTCGATCGATGCTGAGTTGCTCAGCGTTCGGCTATTTCTAAATATAAAGTTTTTACCCTGCTCAACAGGCTACCCTCCATAAAAAATTTCACTCGCTGCAATGCAGTGGCTCGACTTTTTGCGCGCACCTAGATAATTCGCCGTGCGTTTGATTGAGTCGGGATGTTGCTGAATTTTACGATCGAACTGGGTGAGTATTCCGGCTACCGAGCGAACGGTTGGAGGAATTCTAGTTTCAGTTGTGCAATTTGTCAACCTCCTGGGACTGGGGGCTGGGTCGGGGGGTTCTGTTTTGGCAGGCGGTTGGGTCATAGGGTTGATCGGCTTTACACAGTCTTATTTTCATTGTAAACTCACCGCCAGAATGATTTAACATTTCTGCGGGCTAACGATCGCAACTTGACCAAATCTTTAAAATTAGTACCCTCAGTTTGTTCGGAGCTTTAAGTGTAGCTAGGGCTTGAGTAACGATGGTTACAAAACCTTGACAAAAGGTCTGTTAACCTGGTAGCCATTAGTGATAAGGAAGCTCGCCGTTGTGGGATCTGCAAGTATTTCAATTGTTGAAGGGAATCCGCACCTGCGATCGCTCTTGGGCTGGCATCTACAGCAAGTCGGTCACTGGGTACACCAGTCAGCGGATATTAGTCATGCTAGGGAAGTATTTTTCAGCCGCCAGCCAACCCTAGTCATTTTGGATGCTCAATTGCCAGATGGGGACGGTTTGGAATTTTGCCGCTGGCTACAACAGCAGCAGCAGTCGCTGATTTTGATGCTGTCGGCGCGGAATTCGGAATCGGATATTGTTGAAGGTTTGAAGTCGGGGGCTGACGATTACCTGACTAAACCGTTTGGGATGCAAGAATTTATGGCCAGGGTGGAGGCTCTGATGCGTCGCAACCGCACGATGATACCGCCGGCGACGCTGGAGTGCGGACTGCTAAAAATAGATTTGGTGCAGCGTCGAGTGCGTTTGTACGAGGCACACATTGAGTTGACTCCCCAGGAATTCAGCCTACTGTACGTGCTGGCTCAAGCTGGAGGAGTGCCATTATCTCGATCGGACTTGCTGCGCAGAGCTTGGCCTGATGCTATTGACAACCCGCGCACGATCGACACTCACGTACTGTCTCTGCGTAAAAAAATCGAAATCGATCCGCGACAGCCGAGTCTGATTCAAACAGTGCGGAATGTTGGCTATCGGCTAAATCTGGAATTTTTGAATACAAATCAACCGCATTTACCGATGCCTGGAGTTGTGATTTCTTAGACTCTCATCAGCCGATGAGTCTGATTTTAGGTTGGTAATTGATTGGCGATCGCATCTGTTTTTGCCGCCATGATAAAATCATTGCGGTGCAATCCAGAAATCGCGTGAGTCCACCAACTAACGGTAACTTTTCCCCACTCGGTTAACAGTGCGGGGTGATGCCCTTCGGTTTCTGCTACTTCGCCGACGCTGTTTGTAAAGGCGATCGCACTTTTGAAATCCGGGAATTTGTAAGTGCGTTCTAACTGAGGAATCCCATTTTTTTCAATTAAATTCCAATCGGGAATTTGAGGTTTTAGTTGGACAATTTCGTAAGCTGTGACGCGGGGGGAGTTTTGGCGGCAGGCGGCACAGCGTTCTGTTGTTAAAGGTTCCATAAATTGCAGTTTAGCGAGTAGATGCTAAAACACATTATAGACATTTCTGATTAAAATTATTTGGGACAGGGCATCTGTCCTTTAGAACTTACGTAGACATTGTGATGGAAGTCGTTAAGAAAACAGATCAGGAATCCTTGTCGGTGAACTTTGCGTCGATCGCTCCACTGCACAAGCTCAGTATTTGCGGTTGTCCGATATGGATGCTCGTCAATTGATTCTAGTACACTTTGCCCTGGATCGATCGCTGCATTTACGCCCACTGAGATTTTTTGAATTTCTCCGGTTCGCTTGCCGAGTTCGTTGACTTTGTGGTTGTGGAGGACAAAGCTTTTGACGTAAATAAGCTGATTTGAAGTATTTGTTAGCCGCAAAGTTCCCAGTTTTACAGTTTCTAATCGCAGCACATAGCTGGATGGAACTGAAGCGACAAAGGTGGCAGAGGCGATCGCAGGAATGGCCAGAAATGATAAGAGTTTTTTCACTTGAGATACTCAAATGCGATTTTGAGGATCAATATTATCACAGCGATAGTTTGGTTGTAAAGCAAATAAGACTTACGTACGGTTTGCCAGAAACCGGGTTTTTCACAAAAATACATGGGCTTTAAATCCTCAATATCAGTTAAAAAAACCCGGTTTCTTGGTTCGTAGTGCGTAAGTCTTCAAAAAAATTCAGCCTTAACTGTTCAAAAAGCGATCGGGATCGATGCCAGATTCCCGCAGTCTTTGCATCAAAGATGCTAAGCGAGTTTCGGCAAGTTCAGCACGCTGTTGTTCTTGGTTTGCACGGTGTTGTTCGTGTTCAGCACGCTCCTCTGGAGTGGAAATCCAATTGCCTTCAGAATCATACCAGCGTAGCCACAGTCGATCGACTCCCAGATAATCTCCTTGCCACAAACCCAAGCCTAAATCAATCTCAGGCATCCACAGACGTGAGTCTGACAGTTCTAATTCTTCATAGCGAGCTCCATCCAATTTAAAAGCTCTCACTCGATTGGTGTAGCGGCTGAAAACAACATAATAAGGAATTCGCAAAACTTGCTCGTAAACCTCCCATTTTCTGAGCGGTTTTTCCTGACTTTGTTCCTGACTTATTTGACCATTATCCGCTACGCCTGCGGATGCTGGCGGTACATTTTCCCGATCGTCTCTCAAATCTTCCTTTTCTGTTCCCGGCGAGAGCAATTCTACAATCACAAAAGGATTAACACCCTCTTGCCAAACAACATAACTCAGCCGCATATCGACTTCATCATACAATCGGGAAACTCCCACAACTCCAAACCAATCCGGGCGCTTGTACCAAAGCGGGTGACGCGAGTCGTAGTAAAGATTCATGTCAGCCCCGCTAAATATTTGGGAAGCCGAATATCTGGAAGGGCGGAAGGTATAGCTCAGCAACTGCGGCTGCAAGCCGTGGAATTCGTCGGGCAAACCAGGTTCCTCCGCATTTTCGCTAGGTAGATCATACATCGTGGGGAGTGTTTCTTTGGGCGATTTGGGAGGCTCAGTTTGAGGCACGGGATATTTAGGAAACATAAGCATTTTTGGGAATAGTTGACATTATTTTAACTCAATGAACATTAAGCACGTGGCAGATTTCCCAGCATCTGATTTCGTTAATTTCAAAAGGTTTGTAGTGCGGACTAAAGTCCAATGGCACTGAAAAAGTGAGCAAAAAAAAATCTGTAAGGCAATATATATATAGATCATTGCCTTACAAACCAAAATATCTCTCTCCATTATGGCAAATCGTGCGTCCATTCTCAA
>Ga0209591_10005374_pt1 | contig 14318 bp, 10 predicted proteins | sample MAT01_FD_187207 | JGI IMG/M metagenome (GOLD analysis project Ga0209591, IMG submission 187207) | Freshwater microbial communities from Lake Fryxell liftoff mats and glacier meltwater in Antarctica - MAT-01 (SPAdes) (version 2) | ecosystem: Environmental > Aquatic > Freshwater > Ice > Liftoff... | reverse complement strand
ATTCAATGCTTTTGTGCTGTTATGGTTTTGGGATATTTTATTTCAATATGCCATTTGTGGTATGATCCTTTTTTGCTTTTCGCAGACTGTCACCCAAAATATTGATCATCGCAGCAGTTGTTTGTTTGTTCTTGCAAACGGCCAGAGATAATGTGCTTTTTTACCGGGATAAAAAAGTAATTACCATCGGGGAAATGATTGCAAAAAAAGATACAACACAGATAAAGCTAACAGATGATGAGAAAGCAGAACTCGGAGCGATGACAGGGTTAAAAGAAAAAAATTCTGCTGAAGGGAAAAAGAAAGAAATGGAAAAAAGTCTCCGGAAAGTAAGAGGAGATTATGCTTCCTTTTATGAATACCAGAGCGAAAGAAGTTTTTATGGTGAAGTACATTATACCTACGATGGTTTATGGGACATCCTGATATTTATGTTCCTGGGAATGGCTTTTTATAAAAACGGCGTACTGATGGGTAATGCCCCGGCTAAACTGTATTGGCTGCTGTTTGTTGGAGGAATGGCAGGAGGCATTTTCCTCACCTGGTTTAAGCTTAAAGCATTAATTGATTTAAATTTTAATTATTATGAAATTATAAAACAGGTAAAGCTTGAATTATATGAAGTAGCAAGGGTATTCCGTTCTATTGGTATCTTTGGTTTGATAATGCTGTTGTATAAATCCGGCTGGTTCAAATGGTTCTTTGCATTGATGCGGCCTGTTGGGCAAATGGCATTTACCAATTACCTGATGCAATCGTTATTGGCAGGGCTGTTCTTTTATGGAATCGGGTTTGGGTATTTTGGAAAACTGCAGCGGTATGAAATTTATTATGTCGTGGCAGCAACGTGGACATTGCAAATTATATGGAGCCATATCTGGTTGCGTTATTTCCGTTTCGGTCCATTAGAGTGGGCATGGCGTAGTTTGACATATTGGAAAAGGCAGCCATTTAGAAAAAGCAATGTTCAAAAAGAGAATGTTGAATCATTATGATTTTTACCATGTAATAAAATTACATATCTGGACTAACTAATAAGATGTCAAACGAACCAACAACTACTTTAGCTGCACCGGTAAATCAACAGGAAAGAATTATTATACTCGACAGTCTGAGAGGGTTTGCTATTCTTGGTATATTATTGATGAATATTCCAAGCTTCGCTTTACCAAACCCGGTGGGTGGCGACCCCTCAATACTCAATGAATGGGGAACCATCAATTTTAAAGTCTGGAATTTTGTATCATGGTTTCCCGAAGGCACTCAACGGGCAATATTCTCCATGTTATTTGGTGCCGGTATCCTTCTTTTTGTTGGAGGCAAAGAAAAAAGATTAGATGGGTTATTACCGGCTGATTATTTTTTTCGCCGGCAACTATGGCTGATAGTATTTTCATTGATTGATGTTTTTATACTGCTATGGTCTGGTGATATATTATTGGACTATGCTTGCCTGGGTATGATTATGTACTCTTTTCGTAAACTATCTCCTAAAGCATTACTGATTGGAGCTGGTCTTTGTTTTGTTTTTATGCTTGCGAGGGAAAACCGGGATTTGTATCAGGATAAAAAAATGATCCATCGTGGAGAAATGGTAGCAGTAATTGATACTTCTGTAACAAAGCTAACTGTTATTCAAAAAGAACAACTTGGCGCTATGCAAGACTTTAAAAGCAGAACCACGCCGGAAGGAAGGGTGAAGAGAATGGAAAAGGCAATACTAAAAACCCAGGGAAGCTATGAAGAGTTGTATGAATACAGGACTAACCGGTATGTTGATGATTTAGTGAGGTATCTTTTCTTTGGTATATGGGATGTATTGCTTTTTATGTTTTTGGGTATGGCTTTTTTTAAAATGGGAATTTTAACCGGACAGGCAAATGTCAAAGTGTATTGGGGAATGTGTATCGTTGGGCTTGGTACAGGACTCACTTTATCCTATTTCCGTTTGCAACAGCTGGTGGATGTAAAATTCAATTGGTTTGAGTACACTAAAAAATTTGACTTTGCATTTTATGAATTGTCCCGCACATTCCGGTCGATTGGCATATTAGGTTCGTTGATGTTATTATATAAATCAGGTGTGTTTAAATGGTTGTTTGCTTTGCTGCGGCCCGTTGGGCAAATGGCCTTTACTAATTACCTGATGCAATCATTAATGTGCGGTTTGTTTTTCTACGGCGTTGGCTTTGGAATGTATGGCCAATTACAACGACATGAAATTTATTATGTGGTCGGGGCTGTTTGGATTTTTCAGATAATCTATAGCCATATCTGGTTGCGGTTTTTCCGGTTTGGTCCATTGGAGTGGGCATGGAGAAGCTTGACGTATTGGAAAAAACAACCGTTTAGAAAATAAAATTTGCAATAAATGCTATTTTCATAAACCGCTTATCCGGCATTGGATAGGCGGTTTGTTTTTGTTACACTGTATGCTTAACTTGTATACCCGGACAATCAATAATCTCCCCCCTGAATTCTTTTAATTCCCCCATTATTTCTTCAAATTAAAAACAAATTTTTTATGAAATTGAGAAACTTGCTTGTTGCCTGCTTCTTATTACCGGTTGTCGCAATTGCCCAGAAAAACTGGACACCCGAACAATGCCTGAAAATTAAAAACATTACATCCGTTCGTGTATCGCCGGATGGAGCTAAAATATTATACACCGTTCGTGAAGCCGTGATGACCGACGATCGCAGCGAATATGTAAACCAGATATGGCTTTGTAATGCCGATGGCAGTAATGCCATACAATTAACAAAAGGAGAAAAAAATTCTTCCAACCCTAAATGGAGTCCGGATGGTAAATGGATTGCCTTTACTTCTTCGAGAGATAGTAAAAACAATTTGTATGTACTGCCTGTAGGCGGCGGCGAAGCTGAAAAAGTAACAGATATAAAAACCAGTGTAGGCGAATATGACTGGAGTCATGATGGGAAAATGATTGCTTTTACAATGAGTGATGCCGCCGCCGATAAAGAAGAAAAAGATAAGAAAGCAAAGAATGACTGGTATTATATGGATGAAGAGATAAAACAAAACAGACTCTATGTGCTTTGGTTGAATGCAAAAGATACAGCCGGTAAATATGTGCAGAAGAAATTGACCAAAGAAAATTATAATGTAAATGCATTTGACTGGAGTACTGATGGAAAGAGTATTGCATACAGTCATGGTTTTTCGCCAGAGGTCAATCATAATGTGTACAGCGATATTTCATTGATTGAAATTGAAAGTGGAAAAATAAAATCTATCGCCAATACAGCCGCCGGAGAAACCAATCCGCAATTCAGCCCGGATGGTAAATTGATTTCATATTATTGTACGGCCGACCCGGTTGACTGGTCAGGCCCCCGTCATGCAAAAATTTATTCGTTGACCGATGGTAAAAACTGGCGGTTAAAAGCTACGCCTGATGAAAACGGTGGCATTATTGGTTGGACGCCTGACGGTAAAAATATTTTATGGAGTGAGGCAAATAAAACACTGAACAGTATTTATCAATTGAGTGTTGACGGCAAATCAATTACTGAATGGAACAAAGGCTCAAAAGATATGATTGGTACAGCCACACTTAATTCAACAGGAACCTATCTTTCCTTCACATTACAAAATCCATCTCAGTTACCGGAAGCATACATCAGCCCTCTTAATAATTTTTATCCTGTAAAAGTTACCAGTCTCAATGCTGACCATGCAGGTAAAGCGTTACCCAAAACAGAAGTAGTAAAATGGAAAGGTGCTGATGGATTGGAAATAGAGGGACTACTTACTTATCCTGTCAATTATAAGCCAGGTCAAAAGGTTCCATTTATATTAAATGTACATGGCGGCCCGGCCGGTGTATTTCAACAAAATTGTGTAGCGGCTAACCAGGGTACTTATCCTATTGCAGCATTTGCTGAAATGGGATATGCAGTGTTGCGCCCCAACCCTAGAGGCTCTACTGGTTATGGAACAGATTTCCGTATGGCTAACCGTGAAGATTGGGGAGGAAAAGATTTTCAGGATCTGATGGCAGGCGTTGATTATGTAATAAAAATGGGAGTGGCCGATTCAACTAAAATGGGAGTGATGGGCTGGAGCTATGGTGGTTTTATGAGCAGTTGGATTGTAGGACATACCGACCGTTTTAAAGTAGCTTCAATCGGCGCCCCGGTAGTTGATTTAGCACACCAGAATCTCACCGATGATATTGAAGGGTTTCTACCCTCCTATTTTAAAGCGAATCCATGGGATGACTGGAGCAAGTATGATGCACATTCACCCTTACGATTTATACAAAATGTAAAAACGCCGGTGATGTTGCAGCATGGCGAGGCTGACCTTCGGGTTCCTTTCAGCAATTCGGTTATGTTTTATAACGCATTAAGAAGAAGAAATGTTCCGGTACGGTTGCTGGCATTACCCCGTCAACCGCATGGGCCTACTGAACCAAGAATGGTGTTGAAAACCATGCAGACCAATGTAGAGTGGTTTGAAAAATTTATCGGAGATAAGAAAGGGTTTTAATAAAAAATAGATGCGTAGTATGAAACAAATTTTGATTTTACTTTTCGCAGTCGGTTTTCATTTTTCCTGTAAACAAAATAAGCAGGCACATAAAATTGAGGCAGTACAATATGATTCTTTATATCAACCGGCTGTCTTTACTGATGCCGGTCGGCTGGATAAAATAAAGAAACTGTTTCCTGTAATTGACAGCATGTATAGGGAATATGCAATAGCTAATCATTTCCCCGGCATAGCATTTGGCCTTGTAGTGGATGGTAAGCTTTTATACAGCGGCAATTACGGCTATACAGATATTGATAAGAAAATATCGGTTACCTCATCATCTCTGTTTCGCATTGCATCCATGAGCAAGAGTTTTACAGCCATGGCGATATTAAAACTGCGTGATGAAGGCAAACTGAATTTGGATGATCCGGCTTTTTACTATATTCCTGAATTGAAAAATTTAAAATACCCGACTGCTGATGCACCTCATATTACTATTCGCCACCTCATGACACATGGAGCTGGTTTCCCGGAAGATAATCCATGGGGTGATCGTCAATTGGCAGATAATGATAAAGACCTGATGGAGTTTATCGGCAAACAAATTTCCTTTTCCAATCCCCCCGGCATTGCATTCGAATACAGCAATCTCGGTTTTGCTTTACTTGGAAAAATCATTACAAAAATTTCCGGCATGCGTTACCAGGATTATATTAAAAAAAATATTCTGGAACCTTTGGGGATGAAAACAACTACCTATGAGTATGCCGATGTTGCGCCTGATAAATTAGCACACGGTTATCGTTGGTTAAATGAGAAATGGAATGAAGAAACTTTACTGCATGATACACCAGATGGAAGCTGGGGTGCCATGGGCAGCATGATCAGTTCTATTGATGAATTTGCCAACTACATGTCTTTTCATCTTTCTGCATGGCCTCCCAATAATGCAAATGATGATGGACCCATCAACAGAAGTTCTGTAAGAGAAATGCATCATCCGTGGCGTTGGAATGTATTTAATCCAAATTATAAATTTCCTGATGGAAGAACATGTGCTGTAACAACCGCTTATTGTTATGGTTTGGGGTGGATGAAAGATTGTGATGGTAAAACTTATATTGCACATAGTGGAGGTTTGCCGGGTTTTGGAAGTCAGTGGCGCATCATGCCGGACTATGGAATTGGTGTGGTGGCTTTTGCGAATCGTACTTATGCACCAATGGGTTTTGTAAATCTAAAAGTGCTGGATACATTGATAAAGATGGCGGGGTTACAACCTATGCAATTACCGCCATCAAAAATTTTAGAACAAAGAAAAAATGATTTGATGAAAATATTGCCTGACTGGAACAAGGCAGAACAAAGCGGCATTTTCGCCGAAAACTTTTTTCCTGATTACCCCATTGATACGTTGAAGAAATATGCCAGGGAACTTTTTGCAAAAGCGGGGAAGATAATTTCAGTAAAAGAAGTAACAGCGGAGAATCAGTTACGGGGTTCTTTCATTCTGGAAGGAACCAACGCTAATATTGAAATCTATTTTACACTATCTCCGGAAAACCCGCCGCTGATTCAGGAATATCATATACGGGAGGTGCTGAAGCAATAATTTCTTTTTACCGCAGAGAAAAGAAGTAAAAGAGTTAACAGAGATTAATTTGTATTCTCTGCGTTTAATCATTAATCGCCTGGTAAACCAATGCCCTGAATTTTTCTACCACATCTCCATGTGTAGAGCCTTGTAACTGGCGATAGAAAAGCAGTACCATTTTTTCTTTAGGGTCCACCCAATATGACGTGGCAAATGCGCCACCCCAACTATAAGTGCCAATTTGTGCCGGTGTTCGGGCACTTCCTTTTTCAGAAACTATTTGAAAACCCAATCCAAATTTATCATCACCACGGGAAAGGTCGCCAATCTGGTTCATCGTCATTAACCGAACAGCATTTCTGCTTAGTAACCTTTTGCCATTATACACACCGTTGTTTAAGAGCATTTGTAAAAAAATACCATAATCATAAATAGTGGATGATAGACCGGCGCCGCCCGAATAATAGCTTGAATTAAATAATGGATAGTTAGACAGAACAGGTCCGTTTAGCATATTGCCTTCTGCTTTTATTAAATGACCAGTGGAATCTTCACGATAAAGATTAACCAGTCTTGATGCTTTTTCTGTTGGAATATAAAAATAAGTATCCTTCATCCCAAGCGGTTCAAATATCCGGGTACGAAAAAAATCATTTAATGTCATGCCTGAAATTACTTCAACGAGGCAACCAAGCAAATCACTGTTTAATCCATACGTCCATTTCTCCCCTGGCTGATGCATGAGAGGTAGTTTGCCCAGACGGTTCATGGCATCTAATAGATTGTCATCCTGCACTCCGATGCCGGCAGTAAGTTTATTCTTTGCATAAATAGCGTTGGCTTCTTTTGAACCTATCTGTGCATAGCCAAGTCCGGAAGTATGGGTAAACAATTGACGGATGGTTATCTCCCCTTTAGCAGGAACAGTTGTGTAAGTAGTATCTGTTGCATTAAATTTATCCAGTACCTGTTGTTTTTTAAAAGCAGGAATATATTTTGAAACGGCATCATCGAGTAAAACTTTTCCTTCTTCAAACAGCATCATCATGGCCACACTGGTAATGGCTTTTGTTTGCGAAGCAATCCGGAAGATATTGTCTTTCTGCATAGCTGATTTTGTACTTAGGTCATTATAACCAGTGGCTTTGTAGTAGGCTATTTTGCCATTGCGGATAACCAGGGCAACACCGCCATTCATCCATTCTTTTTTTGCCCATGCATCCATCTCCCTGTCAAGGCGTTTCAACCTTTCAGATGAAAATCCCGCAGCTTCCGGAGTGGTCAGCGGCATTACCTTTTGTGCAGCAGCAAATGCTGCCTGTAACAAGAGTACTAATGAAATAAAGAATATTTTTTTCATAAAAAGTTATTAAATGAATTTATCAAACATAAAAATATTAAAAATGCGAATAATGTTCTACAAACAAAAACGGTTACAGTTTTTTCATTTCTATTTTATCTCCTCCGGTTATCAGCCAGGATTTTGTTACCTTACCTTCTTTATCTTTTTCAAATTCTATAAAACGATCTGATCCGTCTGCATAAAAGAACCGGGTATTGGATTCAGGTTTTAGTTCTACATCCGGTGCACCTTCCCGATGACGGTATAGCTTGCCTTCTTTCTTAATAAGTTCTATCGGGCTGGTGGCCATATATTTCCCGGTGTAACGATCAAGTAATGAAAGATCTATTTTAACTTCTTTTGGAATGTATGGTATCATAACAGGAAGGTCGAACAAAATAGATGCTAATGAATTGCCGACCCCGGAAGAATTGCCATCATTATTTGAGATAGCCACTACATACATATCATCGGCCGGGTAATAAGCGAGGTATGAGCTAAAACCAGGTATGCCGCCACTATGTGAAATACGCCTATGGTTTTTAAGACTGTCAATACCTAAACCATAGCCATAGTTATTTTTGTAGGCTGTTGTCATTTTTGCTACCGAAGCTGCAGAAATGATTTGATTATTTACCAATGCCTGCATCCATGTATGCAGATCGTTAACAGTGGAAACCATAGCCCCGGCGCTATAAGGGCCTTCCATAGAAATATACTGTGCATGTTGCCATCCTGATTTTGATTTGGAGTAGCCCTTTGCCCGCAATTGAAGAATCGAATCCAGGCGATCCATGCTTGTATTTTTCAACCCGGCTTTTCGGATAACGTTTTCTAGCAGGTAATCGCTGAAATTTTTTCCTGAAGCCTTTTCAACAATAACGCCTAACAGGAAATAACCGGAATTACTGTAATTCCATTGTGTACCCGGAGAAAAATCATAGGGCTCATTTTTAAAAAGAGCAATCATTGAATCAAGCGGTAAAGGCAAAATAGCTTTTGGCCAGAATGCCTGGAGATCTGTATAGTTTTTAATGCCTGACGTATGATTGAGCAGCATGTGAATAGTAACACTGTCACCTTTAGGATAATTCTTAATGTATTTACTCAACTTGTCTTCAAGGCCCAGTTTTCCATTTTCAGCCAATTGAAGGATGCAGGCCGCAGTAAATTGTTTGGTAATGGAGCCAATGCGGAATTTTGTATCACTGGTATTGGGAATATTCCATTCCTTGTCAGCCTGTCCAAATGCCTTTTGATAAATTGTTTTTCCTTTTTGTACTACCAGTACTGTACCGTTATATTCTTTTACTTTTAATTCAGCCTGCATATAATTATCCAGCAGTTTCGGATAGTTTTTTTGTGCTGCGGCTAATACTGGTAAAAGCAAAAAAAATAAAATACATTTTCTCATAAACGATGTTTTAGAATTCAATAAACTTACTGCTGCCGTTCTTTAAGAAATGCGGCAACATCTTTTATTATTGTTGCGAAATTAGTATGGGCATTATTATTCAACAGGATTATCGTTTTATTTTTATCAATATACCGGATAATCTGCGTTTTATAGCCGGGATTATCACCGGTGTGGTAAACAACTCTTCCCAGTATTGAATCTGTCCGAAGCATCCAGCCAAACCCATAATTGGATAAGCTGCCATCATTCAATTTCATGGGAGTAAAGGCTTCCTGCAAAGTTGATTGCTTTATTAATTTTTCTGTGTAGAGTGCATTATCCCATTTCAACAAATCAGCAACTGTAGAACTGATACGTCCCGGACCTTTGCGGTTGCCGAGCCAGATCGTATAATCAGAAGATGGAAATGAATCAGCCCGGATATACTGGTTTCTTTCTTTTACATAAATATGCCCGATGGCAAAGTTGGATGTTGCTTTCTTTTCTTCTACTGTTCTGATGTTTGTGCTTTTCATTTTTAGCGGACGAAATATCCACTTGCGGCACAATTCAATAAAATCTTTACCACTAACTTTTTCTGCAATGCTTGCCAGTAAAAGATAGCCGGTGTTACTATAAGTATATTTTGCTCCGGGTTCAAATAATTTTGTAGGAGCATACTTATTTAAATAGGCAATGCAATCTGCATTCCCCGCCACTTTGGTTTTATCCCAGTATTTATCCATGATGTCCTGGTAATCGGGCAGGCCGCTGGTATGAGTAAGTAAATGACGGATGGTAATTCCCTTATACGGAATGACAAGATATTTTTCAACCAATTCATCATAGCTAAATAAACCTTTTTCTTTCAGCATCATGATTATCATAGCCGTGAATTGCTTGGAGACAGAAGCCATTTCAAAGATGTCAGTTTCTTTTAATGGTAATTTGTTGGCAAACTCACGGTAGCCAATTGCCTTCTGATAAACGGGATTTCCCTTCTCTGCCACCAGCACTACGCCGCTGAATCCTTTAGCCGCCTGTTTCTGCAAAAGACTATCAAAAAAAATAACGGCTGGATGTTGTGCAAAAACAAATCCGGGAAGAAAACTTAAAATGATAAACAGCTTCCGCATGTTTTGAAATGTAGTAGTTAAAAACCTTTAGGAATTGAACCTGGCCCATACAAGGCTTTACCAGCCCTCACCCCCAAATGTTTTTCATTGTCCACCGTCAACACACCGTTTACAATTACAAAATGAAAACCTTTGGAGTAAGCATGCGGCTTTTCAAAAGTAGAAACATCCTTGACTTCTTTTTCATCAAAGATGACGATGTCGGCTGCATACCCTTCCTTCAGCAAGCCCCGGTCTTTCACTTGAAATTTTTGTGCAGGTAAGGATGTCATTCTCCGAATAGCTTCTTCCAATGATAGCACTTTTTCTTCCCGTACATATTTGGCCAGCACTCTTGCATTGGTCCCATATCCTCTTGGGTGTGGCATACCAGCTCCTAACACTCTTATGCTGGCATCACTGGCAAACATATTAAAGGGGTATTGCATAATGCGCTTCACATCTTCATCGCCCATACCATGAAAAACGGCACTGGCGCCACCACCCATCATAATGTCTATAACAGTTAGTGCTTCTTCTTTCACCTTATGCTTCCTGCCTTTCATTAAGTTAATTTGCTCAATGCTCTTGCCATTATAGGTTGTATCAGTAGAATAATTAGCCACTACTGCATAGCTGAAATGTTTCAGCTTTCTTTTCTTTAAACGGGCAATCATATAGTCAGTAACATACTTTTTTACATCCGGCCTTTGTAATCTTGCTTTGATTGAATCCTGCCCATCAGCTAATATCTCATCTGGAATTAATGTGCTGATAGAAGTGCTGCTGGCGGTATATGGATATTGATCAATAGTAACTTCTATTCCTTCTTTTCTGGCGGCTTCTATCATGGGTACGGTTTCTTTGCTGCGTCCCCAGTTGTGTTGTCCGCTTAATTTAAAATGTGAAATCTCAACCGGAATTTTTGCTTCACGACCGATTGTCAATGCTTCTTCAATGGCTTGAGTTATACTGTCGCCTTCATCCCGCATATGGCTTGCATAAACTCCATTGTATTTTGCTGCAATTTTTGCCAGTTCTACAATCTCAGGTGTTTTTGTATAAGTGCCGGGTATATAAATCAGGCCCGTTGATAAACCAACAGCCCCATCTTTCATGGCTTTATCAACTATATTATCCATTCGCTTCATCTCCTCCGGTGTAGCATCACGGTTGGCTCTTCCCATCACTGCTTTGCGAACATCGTTGTGACCGATTAGTGTAGCTACATTGATGGAGAGCTTTAATGAATCAATCCATTGTAAATATTTTCCAATATCAGTATTAGATGAACCGCAGTTACCAGTAATGCAAGTGGTAACGCCATCATAAATAAAACTCTGCGCCATCGGGTCTTTGTCTTCATCACCTTCCAGGTGGGTGTGTACATCAATAAAACCAGGGGCAATAATTAATCCTTTGGCATCAATAATTTTTTTGGCAGATAGATTTACATCACGGCCAATTTTAATGATTTTTCCGTTCTTGACAGCTATGTTACCATAGTACCAACTGTTGCCGGTGCCATCAATTATTTTTCCGTTAGTGATGAGAATTTCACAGTCCTGGCTTTGAGCAGCAAAACTGATTGTAAAAAACCAAAAAGGCAGTATCCATTTCATCGCATCAAGGTACTAAATGTGATTGAACTAATTTGTAACAACGGCTAGATTTCGAATAAACATATTAAATCTACGAAAGCCTGAAAGGCTGGTATTTATATAGAAAATGAATGACGTAGTAGATTTAAACCCCGAAGGGGTGAAATTTCAGCCCTTCGGGGTTTGTGAAAATTGAAAACTACATTTTCTATAGTAATTACATCCCTTTGGGATTGAGGGCATCCTTTTTTTTGATTAGTCTTATTTTATTGTGATTGAACCAGGTAAAGTAGATAGCATATTCCTTTTTACCGTTCTTTTGTCACCCAAAAGCTTTCACCCCGATACTGACACCAGGCCTTTTCTACCTCTGAGCTTGTCGAAGAGCCTTTATCGTTTCTTACAAAAAGGATGTTCATTGCCATGGAAGAGAAGTAGTCGGCGGCATCTTTGTATAAATGAAAAAAACTGCGGGCATCTCTTCCATCCCATACAAAATAGAGAGTGTTGTTTTTTTGAGTGATTACTAGTTTTTTCCCGCCACCATCGGTATAGCTGCCTTCGAAGGCAGTGTATTCAGCCGTCCTATCTTTGGCAATGGGTAAAGCACAATTAGTAACGCTGTCAATCTCTTTGATTAATTCTTTGGCAAACGCTGCCATATTCTTCTTGCCTTTCTCTTTGGTGCCCAATGCTGCATAACCATTAATACCACTGGTATTAAGATTGCCGCCTTCGATAGCGACGGGAGACATATTCCCTCTTTTGTCTTTCATACTGGAATCATTCACCGCTTTTTTCATAACAACCAGGTCGGGTCTCAAATAAAGAATATTGGATGTTTCCAATTCATCTGCATGGCCGCTGTATTCTTTTGTTCTGAATGGTGCCTCTGCATTATCAAATGCCGGACGGTCGTAACGGCTGTAGTATAATAATATACCTTCTTCCGAAAGTATTTTTGCAGCAATTTCTAAGGTTGGTGTAGTGCTTACACCAATATTAATAATATAAAAACGCCTTGGTCCGTAACCAGCGAGGCTTCTTACTATCTGCACCACTATATCGGTAGCTGTTTTAAAATTGGTGCTGGTAGAGCCCGGATATTTTAAAAATGCGGGATAAAAGCCATAACTGACAGTGGGAGTGATTATTACATTACGTTGTAAAGCAATTTCTTTGGCAAAACCATTGGCCTGCAAAAAATCTGTAGAGAGTGGCAGATGCGGCCCATGTTCTTTTGCTTCGGCACCTAATGGAATTACTATTACTGCATCCGGGGTAAGATATTGTTGAGCAGTTGTCCAGCTGATGTCTTGTAAAAAAACAGCTTTGTTGGCCGGATTTCTTTTTTGTGCAAAGCATACGATTGAGAAAGCTGTTGTGAAAAACAGCAGTAATTTTTTCATGTTTAATTATTTAAGAAAGACTTTTTATAAAAATATTTTCCAATTCGGCAGCTGAGCTGCGAAGCAGGGATTCGTTGACTTGTAAAATCAAATCATTGGGAGTGGGGCCGCCGGCACGGGCAATGATGCGGTTGGTCTTCAGATTTTCAGCAAACAGTTTTGCCTCCATTCCTTTTACTGTTAACCGGAAAATATTTGTTCCGGAAGTAATACGATGAATTTCAAACCGGCTATTGGCACTTAGTTTTTTAATCAGCTCTTCTGAAACAGCAACAGCTTTGGCAAACCGTTCCGTAAAACCATCTGTATAATAATTGGCAACTGCTGCATACGGCCATGCCTGGTGAAGCCCGCCACCAAACATTCTTCGGGTATGATACAATGGAGCAATAAGACTTTTTGGTCCGGCCAAAATTGCACCGGAAGCAGCATTGAAATATTTATACAAGGAAACATACACGGTATCAAACAGCGAAGCATATTCAGTAACTGTTACACCAGTGTAAGGAGTGGCGAGAAAAATTCTTGCACCGTCAAGATGCATTTTAATGTCATTGGCTTTTGCATAGGTTGCAATTTGTTTCATTTGTTCATATTCAAACACTTCTCCCTGCTTTCTTCTTACTGGTGATTCGATAGAAATAACTCCAACCTTGGAAGCCACCCGGCCGCTTTCAGTTTTTTTAACAGCGGCATCTACATCTTCTGCTGTGAAAGTGGCCTTGTTAGCACCGAGTGTAATAAGATTAAGGTTGCTGAGTATTTGTGTGCTGTCGCCGGTATCGTTATATACATGGCTTTCTTGTTGTACAATTGCCCGTTTATTATTGCCTGCAAGGCTACGAATGGCTAAATGGTTAGCTAATGTACCCGTTGGCATAAAAACCGCTGTTTCCTTACCCAATAGTTTGGCAAATTTTATTTCCAGCTCTTCTACACATCCGTTTAGCGAATAATAATCATCTGCGACAGTATCTTTTTCTGTAAGCTGCGCAAGAAGCTGACCATATTCTTTGGTAGTAAGATTTAGTCCATCACCAGTAAAATCAGCGATAGTTTTTTTATCTGCAAACTTATTTTTGAAAGCAAAAGCAGGTAAACCTGTTGCAGGGATTAATGCCGAAGCGGCGGCAAGTTTTAAAAAATTTCTTCGTTGTAAATTTCTCATAACGATTTTTTTCGCATCGGTTGCCATTTCTTATACGTAGCACTTCGCCAAAGCCATTCCAGCGGACCGTAATTAAAATACTTCAGCCAGATGCTGCTGAGAATAATTTGTATGATGAAAACACCAATTCCAAACAAGGTATAATAAACAGGACCGACCTGTCCCATGTAACCCAATCCTGCACCAAGA
>Ga0209591_10005370_pt1 | contig 14325 bp, 9 predicted proteins | sample MAT01_FD_187207 | JGI IMG/M metagenome (GOLD analysis project Ga0209591, IMG submission 187207) | Freshwater microbial communities from Lake Fryxell liftoff mats and glacier meltwater in Antarctica - MAT-01 (SPAdes) (version 2) | ecosystem: Environmental > Aquatic > Freshwater > Ice > Liftoff... | reverse complement strand
GCTGCGGGGGCGAAGGTCGCGAAGTTCCAGCGGTCGCTGCGCGACGGCTGGAAGGCGAGACTCCCCGAAAACCCCCGAGAAGCCCGGCACGCGGTCCGCGAAGTCATCGTCGAAGCCCAGCAAGCCCTCGGCATCGCGAACCCCTCGGCCGTGGTTTTCGAGTTCCTTTGCGGTGCCTGCTCCGGATTGGACGAGTTCACCCTCTACGTCAATCCGGTCGCGACGGAGTTCTCCTCGCCGGTGCTCGAACTCGCGTCCTACGGCATCCTCGTCCGCGTTGCGCCGTCCGAACTACTCGTCGATGGCGTGATCCCCGGTTCGTGGGCCGCGTTCCACACGAGCCTCCGCAAGGGGGACCGTATTTCGCGCGTCAACGGTCGAGCCCTCGATCCGAACAACCCCGCGAGCCTGTCCCAATTGCTCCGCGATCCGGGCATGGCGGGGCACGAACTCGAGTTCTCTCCCGCGGAAAACCCTATCGCGACGGCGAGCGCGCGGTTGCCCATACCGCTGCCGAGCGTGTTCGGCGGCGATGTCGTGGTTCCCAAAGACGGCGTCGCTTACCTCCGCCTCGCGGCCTTCCGCGATTCGACCCTCCGCGAGTTGGACGACGCTTTGCTCAGCTTGAAAGCCCGCGGAATGCGCGTGCTCGTGCTCGACCTCCGCGGCAACCCCGGCGGCCTGTTCACCGCGGGTATCCAGGTTGCCCAGCGGTTCCTGCCCTCCGGCGTGCTCGTGACAACCCAAGGCCAGTCGCCCGAATTCGCCAATCGCGTTTTCTCATCCGACTCCGGCATGGCCGCCCTCGATGTGCCGCTGGTGGTCCTGATCGACACCAAAACGATGTCTGCGGCCGAGGCCGTGGCCGCGGCGTGGAAGGAGAACAATCGAGTGACCCTCGTCGGCCTCCCTACCTTTGGAAAGGGTGTGATCCAGTCGCCGATTCGGCTGCAAGCCATCGACCGCACCGACGGCTCCGCCTCGCGGTCCGGAGTACTGATCCTCACCGTCGCGAGCATGGCTGGCCCCCGCGGGACTGCGATCAACGGCCTCGGCGTCGTGCCGGACATTTTGGAAGTCGAACCCGCCCGGCAACTCGACGCGGCAATCGCCAAAGCTCTCGAACTCGCCGCGGGACTTCGGTAACATCTCGGAATGTCATCACTCTCCCCCGCAGAATTGGACAACGCTCGCGCGCTGCTTGCCCTCGCTCTCGCCGAGGATATCGGCGAGTGGGGAGATCGAACTTCGGCCGCACTGATCCCCGAGGATACCCCAGCCCGCGCCGCATTAGTCGTCCGCACGCCCGGCGTCGTCGCAGGCTTGCAGATCGCACGGATGGTGTTTGAAGCCGTCTCGCCCACCGTTCTCTTCGAGCCTATCCTTGCGGATGGCCACCGGGTCGAAACGGGCACGATATTGGCCACAGTCACTGGCCCGCTGCGACCGATCCTCACGGCCGAACGCACGGCCCTGAACTTCCTCCAGCGGTTGAGCGGCGTTGCTTCGCTGACGCGCAAGTACGTCGAGGCCGTGAGCGGCACGAAGGCTCAAGTCTTGGACACCCGCAAGACCACGCCCGGCTGGCGGCTCCTGGAGAAGTACGCCGTGCGGGCCGGCGGGGGCACCAACCACCGCATCGGGTTGTACGACGCCATCCTGATTAAAGACAACCACATTGCCGGGCTCGGCGACCCCGCGACCGCGGTGGAGCGGTCCGTGGATTTGGCTCGTGCGTTCCCCGGAAATCAGGGGCTCGCCGTCGAAATCGAGGTCGATACGCTCGAACAACTCGAACGGGCATTGAGCGCAAAACCCGAGATCGTTTTGCTCGATAACATGACGCTCGAACAATTGCGAAGTGCGGTCGCACGACGCAACGCCGCTTCACCAGCCACGCGGCTCGAAGCCTCCGGCGGCGTGAACCTCACCACGATTCGCTCGATCGCCGAGACCGGCGTGGACCGCATCAGCGTCGGGGCGATCACGCATTCGGCCCCGGCCCTGGACATTGCCCTCGATTACCTTTCGTGATGCAGCACGAATTCCGCGAAACTCGGTCCCTCGACACTCGCCACATCGGTCGGCGCGTGCTCGTTTACGACTCCGTTGTGAGTACGAACGACGTGGCCGTGAGCTTCGCCGCGGAGCGTCGGAACGATGGGCTGATTGTGCTCGCCGAACACCAGATCGGTGGCCGCGGGCAGTACGGTCGCGTCTGGGAGAGCCGCGCCGGTTCGTCGGTATTGATGTCGGTGCTCGTCTTCCCGCCCGTGGAATTCAGGCGGCCCGTGGTGCTGACCGCCCTCGCAGCCGTGGCCGTGGCGGAGGCCGTGCGGACTCTCACCGGCGCGCAAGCCCGCATCAAGTGGCCCAACGATTTGCTCGTGCGCGGAAAGAAAGTCTGTGGGATTTTAATTGAACAGGGCTTGGGCACCGTGATTGGCATCGGCTTGAACCTCAATCAAACGGCCGAAGACTTCGCGAAGGACGGCCTCCCGCAAGCCACGTCCTTGGCCATTGAAGCGGGTTCGCTCTTCGACCCGCCCGCCGCTTCGACCACTTTGATCCGCTGCCTGGACGACGAATACGATCGAATGCTGACTGGTGAAGTGGTCCCTCTGGAGGCGGACTGGAAATGGCGAATCGGCCTGCTCGGCCGGCAAGTCATCGCCGAAACCGCCGACGGCGAGCGAATCGCGGGGCGGCTGCGGGAAATGAGCTTCGAGGCCATCGAACTCGAACACTTCGAAAGCGGTGTGACCGTGCTCAAGCCCGAGTTCGTCCGCCAACTTTGGCCCGCGTAACTTCGACTCCCGTTCGGGTTTGAATAGATAAACCTTCGGCCCAATCTATAACTACGGCCGACGGAATCCTGCCTTCTCCATTTCGAGGTTCGACATGCGTCTCCGAGCCCTATTGTTCGCCACACTCGCGATCGGAACGGCGTGCACGGCGTTCGCAGACGATTGGCCCCAGTGGCGAGGACCGAACCGCGATGGGAAATCCGCGGAGAAGGGATTGCTCCAGGACTGGCCCAAAAGCGGTCCGAAACTCACCTGGAAAGTGAACCTCGGGGGCTATGGCTACGCCTCCCCCAGCGTCGTCGGGGACAAGATTTTTCTCACCGTCGCCGAAGACCACGAAAAGGGACTGAAAGAGTTTGCCGTCTGCTTGAATGCGAAGGATGGGTCGCAGGTTTGGAAGAGCAAGACCCTACCCGCCAGCGAAAATCGCTACAAGGATTACAGCCGCGGAAACGGGCCGCGTAGTAGCGTCACCGTGGTGGGCGATCTCCTTTACACACCGGGATCGCACGGCGATCTGAGTTGTTTGAAGGCGAGCGACGGCAGCGTGGTCTGGACCCACAGTTTCGCGAACGACTTCGGCGGAGGCATACCGACCTGGGGTTATTCCGAATCGGTCCTCATCGACGGCGACAAGCTCCTTTGCACTCCGGGTGGGAACAAGGGCTCGATCGTCGCGCTGAACCCGAAAACCGGGGAAAAGATTTGGCAGTCCGCCGATCTCAAAGACGCGGCCGGATATTCGTCGATCATCGTCGCCGAGATCGGCAATGTGAAGCAGTACATCACGCAGACGGACAAAGCCGGCGTGGGCGTGCGCGCCTCCGATGGCAAGTTGCTATGGCGAGTCGATCAACTTTTGCGGCGGACGGCCGTGATTCCGACGCCCGTCATCAACGATGGCTACGTCTTTTTCACCGCGGGTTACGGGGCCGGATGCGAGTGCTTCAAACTCGAACCGGATGGCGACGGCACCAAGGCAACCGTCGTTTACACCAAGAACAATAGGATGTCGAACCACCACGGCGGGGTCATCAATCTCGGCAATTTCGTCTACGGCCACACCAACAGCGGCGAGAAGTGGGCCTGCTTCGACTTCACAAAGGCCAGCCCCGACACGGCATCCGAATTCAAGTTCGGCAAAGGTTCGGTCACCTACGCCGACGGACGGTTCTACCTCTATAGCGAAGACAAGGGCGAAGTAGTCCTCGTCGAAGCGAACCCCGAAGCATGGACGGAAAAGGGACGCTTCACGATCCCCGAAGAGAGCAAGCCCCGGCGAGGCGGTAAGATTTGGGCGCACCCTGTCATCTCGAATGGGAAGCTCTACCTGCGCGATCACGAACACTTCTTCTGTTACGACATTCGCAAACCCGGCGCGTAAGACTTCGGCCGCCCCGCGGTATTGCCTCGGGGCGGCCCCGTTTCCGCTTTCCGAGGCCGGCTTTGGACGAACGGGCGAGTGAACCCGTCTCGCGGGTCCACCAAATCGATCGACTTCGCCGGGTGCTCGATGAGCAACTCCCGGCGAACCGGTTTTACGCGCGCAAGTTTGCGCAAGTCGGGTTTCGCCCCGGAGACCTCCGCGAACCGAAGGATCTCTCCGCGCTACCGTTCACCACCAAAAACGAACTCGCCGCGGATCAGGCCGTGGAGCCGCCCTACGGCACGAACCTCGCGTTCCCGCTCGAACGCTATTGCCGGATTCACCAAACATCTGGGACGAGCACGGGGCAACCGCTCCGCTGGCTCGACACGCCCGACAGTTGGGAATGGCTAATCCAGTGCTGGCAGACCAGTTTTCCCGCGATGGGGCTCCAGAAGGGTGATCGGCTATTTTTCCCATTCTCCTTCGGCCCGTTCCTCGGGTTCTGGACGGCTTTCGAAGCCGCGTCGCGGGCCGGTTATTTGTGCATCCCTGCTGGAGGAATGACGAGCACGGCACGATTGCGGTTCCTTCTCGAACACCGGGCCACGGTCGTGTTCGCAACGCCGACCTACGCCCTTCACCTTGCCGAACTCGCGGCCAAGGAGGGGATCGACTTGGCCCGTTCGGACGTGCGCGCCGTCGTGGTCGCAGGGGAACCCGGCGGCAATATCCCCGCTACGCGGTCGCGGATCGCGGAAGTCTGGGGCGCCCGAGTGTTCGACCACTACGGCATGACCGAGGTCGGCCCCGTGGCCGTCGAATGCGAGGCGGAACCGGGTTCGATGTTGCTCCTCGAATCGGAGTACATCGCGGAGATTCTGGAACCCAACGGGTCGACTCCGGTCGCGGATGGAACCATCGGCGAACTCGTCCTCACGAACCTCGGCCGCGTCGGCAGCCCTCTCATCCGCTACCGGACGGGCGACCTCGTGCGGGCGAACTCGAATCCGCCCGCGATCCCGGGCATTCCCCGCTGGATGCGGCTCGTCGGTGGCATTTTGGGCCGCGCCGACGATATGATTCACGTAAGGGGCAATAACCTTTACCCCACCGCCATCGAAGCGATCGTGCGGCGGTTCCCGCAAGTGGTCGAGTTCCGAATCGTGATCGACGAATCCGGATCGTTGCCGGACTTGCGGATCGAAGTGGAACCGGACGGAGCCGATTCGGCAGCCGGGTTATCCGAGGCCGTGGCTCGAGCGATTCGGGACGAACTGCTCTTCCGCGTGGAAGTGATCGCGATGCCGCCCGGTGCCCTGCCCCGATTCGAGATGAAAGCCCGCCGCGTGGTTCGCACCCGCTAGTGCCCGCCCCGAATACAATGTGAATTCAGGAACCGTCGCCCGTTCACTCAGGAGTCCGACGCATGCCGTCCTCTCGCCGGATGCCCGCCTTATTCCTGGCCCTGGCATTCACCGCTTCCGCGGCCACCGCGGCCGACTGGATCCACTGGCGCGGCCCGGAGCAAAACGGCGTGTCGAAAGACGGCGACGTGCCCGCCGCGTTCGACCTCGCCGAGGTCGGCAAGGGCAACCTCCTCTGGAAGACCCCGGTCGGAGGCCGCTCCTCACCGCTCGTCCTCGACGGCCGCATGTTCACGATCAACGCTTACGATCCTGGGCTCCTCAGCGAAGGCGAACGAGTTACCTGCTTCGATGCGAGCACGGGCAAGGTGCTCTGGGAATACAAGGTCAACGTCTACCACGCCGAAGTGGTGACGAGCCGGCTCGGATGGACCACGCTCACGGCAGATCCCTCCACGAAGTTCATCTACGCCCACACCACGGCCGGAGCCCTGCTCTGCCTGGACCGCGACGGCAAGCTCATCTGGACTCGGCACCTGTCGGAAGAATTCGGCCGCTTCACCGGCTACGGCGGGCGGATCGTTTCGCCGATCTTCGATAGCGGTCTCGTCATCTGCGCGATTGTCAATTCGAGTTGGGGCGACATGGCCCGCGGGGGGAACCGCTTCATCGCATTCGACGCAAAGACCGGCGACGTGGTTTGGATTTCGGAGCCGGGCGCGACGAACAAGGGCACCTACCAATCGACCCCCGTCGTCTCCGTCATCAACGGTCAGCGGTTGCTCATCGCCGGGGCCTCGGACGGCGGCATCCACGGAATGAAAGTCCGAACGGGCGAAAAGGTCTGGAGCTACGTCTTCAGTTCCGGTCCGATCAACCCTTCGCCCGTCGTCGAAGGCAACCTCGTCTACTGCGCTCACGGCGAAGAGAACCCCGAAGGCGGGGCCATCGGCCGCGTGGTCTGCGTCGATGCGAGCGAGATCAAGAACGGCAAGCCGAAACTCGTTTGGGAATACCGCCGGGCCAACCGCTTCGGCCTTTCGCACCCCGCCATTGCGAACGGCTTCCTGTACGTCCCGGACGACGGTGGCGAACTCTTCTGCTTCAACGCCAAAACCGGCAAACTCGCCTGGCGATACAAGTACGGCACCGTCGCCCGCGGAGCACCCCTCGTCGTCGGCAATCGCTTGTTCATCTTCGATGTGAATGCCAAGCTTGTGGTCCTGCATTTGAACGGCGATAAAGAACCGGACGCGGACAAGACCGAGGAATTCCCCTTCCGCGTTCCCGCGGGCGTGACCGGGTTCACCGAAACGCACGCCTCGCCGATCGCCGTCAACGGCCGGCTCTACTTCGCCACCCAGTTCGATACGTACTGCATCGGCGCACCGGACGCGAAACCGAAGCCGGTGGAGTACAATCCGCTCGCGCCCGAAACGCTATTCAACGAAAACGCGGCACCCGTCGCACTTCAAATTTCTCCGTTGGAGATCAACTCCAAGCCCGGCGGCGAAGTGAAGTTCACCGCGAAATTCCTCGATGCGAACGGCCGCGAAGTGAAAGCCCCGGCCGATGCGAAAGTTGAATGGTCGTTCGGGATCCCGCCCGTGCCCAAAGGCGCGACCGCTGGCCCGCCTGCGCTCAAGGGCGAACTCAAGGGAGAAGGTGCGAACGCGACCGTACTGCTGGACAAGATGCCCGCCCAGCAAGGTTACGTTGACGCAAAGGCGGGGATGCTCACCGCTCGCGGCCGGGTGCGCGTCGTTCCACAACTGCCGATCTCGCAGGACTTCGACAAGATGCCCGAGGGCGTGCCACCTTCCGGTTGGGTAAATGCGGGTGGGAAATTCGTCACGAGGAAACTCCCCGACGGCAACATGGTCCTCTCGAAGGTGAACACCGACGGTCGCATTCCCGTCGCTCGTGCTAACGGCTACATCACCGCGACGAACGCGACCGGTTACACCATCGATGCGGACATCATGGGTTCCGAAGTCGATGCCAAGCTCCCGGACATGGGCGTCGTCGCGAATCGCTACTCGCTCGTGCTGGACGGCAAGAAGGATCCCGCCACCGGTCAGCGGACGATCCGCCTCGTTTCGTGGGAGGCTCGGCCGCGGGTGAACGAGGTGATCCCCTTCGACTGGAAGAAAGACGCTTGGTACCACGTCCGGTTGACCGTGGACGTGAAGGAAAAGACAGCAGTCGTCCGAGGCAAAGTCTGGGAGAAGAGCCAACCCGAACCCGAGAAGTGGACCGTCGAGTTCGAAGATCCGAGCCCGAACCGCGAAGGTGCGGCGGCGCTCTACGGGTACATTTCGAACATCCGCTCGTCCGAAGAAGCGGGCTCGAACATCTTTTACGACAACGTCAAAGTGACGCCCAACGGGGCCGCGCCCAAGAAGTAATCCGCCCACTACTCATACCTTTTGTGCTCCTGGAGACGCGGACCGTGAAATCGAGACTTTATCGAACGCTGTCGATCGCCGCACTCGGCGCGACGGCCGCGCTGATCGCGAGTTGCAACAAACCGGGCACGCCTGCCGCGCCGCCGGCTCCACCCGTGGTCATCACGACGACGGCCGAGAAAGCCGACGTCGCTGAAGACCCTCTAGCACCCTCTGAGGCGAAAGCTTCCGTCGCCGAAGTGAAAGCCGCAGCGAAGGCTCCAGCCCTGGCCATCGCCATGTTCGGTGGAGACTCGACCCGCAACATGGGTAACTTCACGGCCACGAACATCCCCGCCGAGCCGAAGCCCGACGGTCCGAACATGCTCTGGAAGGCCGACCTCGGCTCACGAGCCTACGGCGGACCGACCATATCTGGCGGCAAAGTCGTCGTCGGCACCAACAACGACAAACCCCGCAATCCGCGGGATATCGCCAAGAATATGGACGGCGACGAGGAACCGATCGACCGCGGCGTGCTAATGTGTTTCGACGTGAAGGACGGCAAGTTCCTTTGGCAGGCCGTGCACAAGAAGCTCGAATCCGGCCAGGTCAACGACTGGCCCCGCGAGGGCGTTTGCTCCACGCCGACGATCGAAGGCAATCGGGTCTACTACATCAGCAACCGCTGCACCGTGGTCTGTGCGGATATGAACGGTCGTGCCGACGGCGTGCAGGGTAAGCCCCTCGCGTACACCGACGAACGGACCAAGAAGCTCGTCACCTTCGATTCCCCAACGGATGCGGACATCCTCTGGGAATTCGACCTGATGAAGCAAGTCGGGGTCTTCCCCCATAACATGTCCGCGGGTTGCCCGCTGATCGTCGGCGACATCCTCTACACCGTCACCGCGAACGGCGTTGATGAAGGGCACATCAACATCCCCGCTCCGGATGCGCCGAGCTTCATCGCCCTCGACAAGAACACGGGCAAGCTCATCTGGCGAGCGAACCAGCCCGGCAAGTCCATCATGCACGGGCAGTGGTCGAATCCGCTGGTCGCCGAGTTCGGCGGCAAGAAGCAGATCATCTTCCCCGGCGGCGACGGCTGGATTTACGCCTTCACCCCGGACACCGGCGACCTGATCTGGAAGTTCGATGCGAACCCGAAGGACACCAAGTACGAACTCGGCGGCACCGGCACCCGTTCGGACTTCATCGGCACGCCCGTGCTCCACGACAGCAAGCTCTACATCGGCACTGGCCAGGATCCGGAGCACTTCAGCGGCATCGCCCACTTCTACTGCATCGACCCCAGCACCAAGTCCGGCGACATTTCGCCCGAACTCGGACCGTGGGGCAAGAAGGGCATGCCGAACCCGAACTCCGCGGTCGTCTGGCACTACGGCGGTGCGGATACCCGCAAACTCGTCCCCCGCGACTTCCTCTTCGGCCGGACCATGAGCACCTGCACAATCATCGACGACGTACTGTACATCTCCGAACTCCAGGGGTTTCTCCACTGCCTGGACGTGAAGACCGGCAAGAAGTACTGGCAGTACGACACCAAGGGCGCAATCTGGGGCTCGACCTACTTCGCCGATGGCAAAATTTACCTCGCCACCGAAGGCGGCGACCTGTTCGTGTTCAAGCACGACAAGAAACCCCAGACCATCGACGACCTCGATAACCCCGCCGCGACGAACAACAAGGAATTCAACCTCGCGCAGAAGGCCAAGCGCAAGCAGATCGAAGATGCGTATCTGCTGCACAAGATCGAGTTCGATGCCCCGATCCGCAGCACGCCCGTGGTCGCGGATGGCGTGATGTACGTGATGACCGAGAAGAGCCTGTATGCGTTCGGAACCAAGAAGTAAGGAATTTTCAAAGCCCAGGGACGGCCGTCCCTGGGCTTTCATCAACCGAGCCGACTACAAATCTCTCCAGACACCCGAGTCAACGATCGAGGGCCCGCAGTGATCGACACCCCCGGCAAGCCGACGCCCGTCACGGGTGCAACGCTCGAAGAGAAGATTCAAAACGCGAAGGTTCAACTGGATGCCCATTTCCGGGAGATCGTCCGCTGGCACTTCTCGCCCGAAACGGGAACTCCGTTCTGGCTGGAGAAAGCCAAGACCTTCAGCTTCGATCCGTTGAAGGACGTAAATTCCTTCGACGACATCCGCAAGTTCCCGATCTTCGAGGACGACTGGCTCCGCGGCGGGCCGGTGCGGAAGTGGGTCCCGAAGGCCTACGAAGGCCGCGGCGTCTACATCTTCGAGACCGGAGGCACCACGGGTTTACCCAAGAGCCGCATCGTCATCGACGACTTCAAAATCGATTACGAGATGATGTCCGACACGCTGCCGGACAAGTTCTTCCCCCGCGGCTCGAACTGGCTGATGCTCGGGCCGAGCGGACCGCGGCGGCTGCGCTTGGCGATCGAACACCTTGCCCAGTACCGCGGCGGCATCTGCTTCGCCATCGACCTCGACCCGCGGTACGTGGTGAAGTGCCTCAAAGAAAAGAAGATCAAGGAAGCCCAGGCCTACAAGGACCACTGCATCGATCAGGCTCTCACCGTGCTCGCGGGCGGGCACGAGATCAAGTGCATGTTCACCACGCCGAAATTGCTCGCCGCCTTGGATGAAGCGCTGCGGGCTGGAAAGCTCGAAGACAAGTTCCGCTCGCTGAACAAGCCGATTCCAGCGGGCGGCTTGCGATCCATCAAGGCAACGGGCATCACGGGCATCTTCTCCGGCGGCACCGAGTTCACGCCCCAATTCACTCGCGAAGCCTACGAGGAAATGCTCGACAATGGCGAGGTCTACATGACCCCGACCTACGGCAACACGCTCATGGGCCTCGCCTGCTCGAAGCCCATCGGCCCGGACGACGGCTTCAAGATCAGCTACTACGCCCCGCAACCGCGGGCCGTGGCGCAAGTCGTGAACCCGAAGAACTTCGACGAACTCGTCCCCTACGGCGGCACGGGCCGAGTGCTGCTGACGACGCTGACGAAGGAGTTTTTCGTCCCCCGCTTCCCCGAACGCGACGAGGGAGAACGCGAGCCCCCGTTCGAGAAGTACCCCTGGGACGGCGTCAGCGGCGTCCGCCCGTTCGGCGAACTCGCCGGCGGCACCGTGGTCGGCGTGTACTGACTTGGCGAGCCTCGGACGTGATTCCGGGGCGTTTTTGGTGCAAGTATGCCGTCGCCGTTTCCGGGAATGGATCCGTATTTGGAAGGCTCGCTGTGGCCCGATGTCCACGCGAGCGTTTTGCCGAAATTGCGCGCGGCGATCGTCCGACTACTACCGGAACGCTATTCCGCCCTCATCGGCCAATACGTCTGGCTCGAAGGTTCCGATGACGATGACCGACAGGCTCTCGGCGTGCCCGACGTTTTCGTGAGCGGTTCCACGTCCAAGAAAAACGGGAGTGCCGAACGGACGTACTCTGCGAATGCCGCTCCCGTCCTGTCCACGCTGCCCGCCGTCCGTCGATCCGGCCACCGCTACTTGCGGATTACCGACCGCGAACGCCGCCGCTTCGTGACCGTCGTGGAATTGCTTCGCCCGAGCAACAAGGATTCGGGCAAGAACCGGCCGCACTATTTGGAAAAGCGAAACGAGTATCTGGCCACGGGCGTCAACTTGGTCGAAATCGACCTTCTCCGCGCCGGCGAGCGGATGCCTTTGGGTGAGCCTTCGCGGACGCCGACCGATTACTCGTTCGTTCTCGTCCGGGCCGATTCATTCCCGAGCGTCGAGATGTGGCCGTTCTCGATCCGCCAAGGGCTTCCCGCTTCGATCGTGCCCCTCGACCCGGCGGATGACGATCTCTCGATCGATTTGAAAGCCCCGTTCAACGAGATCTACGACGAGGCACGCTACGATAAACTCGTCGATTATTCGGCACCCGCGAACCCACCGCTCCGCAAGGCAGACGCATCGTGGGCCGACGACCTATTGAAGAAGCCGACGAAAAAACGCAGGAAATAAGGACCACCCCACCATGATCAAAATCCCCGCGCTCCGCTTCGGCAAGGCCTACACCAGTTTGGAAAAGGCCACGCTGATCCACCATGCCACGGGTGAGCCCGTCGCGGAGGTGAGCCAGGTCACGGGCAGCATGATCGCCCGCGATCTCGGCCAGATGGACCGCGCCCGCAAGGAACTCGCGGCGATCCCGATCCGCGACATCGTGGCGATGTACGAGAAGGCTGCGGATTACTTCGTCAACGCCACCCTGCCCTGCGGCGATGCGGAGTTCTCGTTCGACGACTACGTCCGCAACCTGTCGTCCACGACGGGTTCGCCGATGGTCTTCTGCCGTCGGAACGCGCTCAAAGTGCAGTACGTATTGGCGAACATCGAAGAAGTGATCGGCGGGCTGACGCGCGGGCTCGATCTCGACGCACTGGATAAGGGCTTCACGACCCGCAATGGCCGGATGCAGGCGTTCTACCCCACCACGAACGTCTTCGGGGCGGTCCTCCCTTCAAACTCGCCGGGCGTCCATGCCTTGTGGGTGCCGACGATCGCGTTCAAAACTCCGCTGCTGTTGAAGCCCGGACGCGAAGAACCCTGGACGCCTTACCGCGTGCTGCAAGCGTTCATCAAAGCCGGAATCCCCGCGTCCGTGCTCGGTTTCTTACCCACGGACCACGCGGGATCTTCGGACATTTTGCGGCTATGCGGTCGGAGCATGGCCTTCGGCGATGACAAAACCATGGCGGCGTACAAGAACGACCACCGGGTCGAAATCCACGGCACCGGTTACAGCAAAATGATCTTCGGCGAGGACGAGGCCGACAACTACGAGAAGTATTTGAACATCCTCGTCGAAGCGGTTTCTGCGAACGGCGGCCGCGCCTGCGTGAACGCCTCCGCGATCTGGGCGCCGCGAAACGCCAAGGAAATCGCCGAGGCACTCGCCAAGCGACTCGTCGGAATGAAAGCCCGTGCGTGGGACGACCCCGATTGCGAGATCAGCGCCTTTGCCAAACCCGAAGTCGCCGAGGCGATCAACAACCTTATCGAAGAGGGACTTAAAACGCCCGGTGCTGTGGATGTGACTCAGAAAATCCGCGGCACGCCCCGCCTCGTCAAGGAAGGGCGGGTCGCGTGGTTGCTGCCCACGGTGGTGCTCTGCGAATCGCCGGAACACCCGCTGGCGAACAAGGAGTTCCTCTTTCCCTACGCCAGCGTGATAGAATGTGCTCAGACGGACGTCCTGCAGCGGATCGGGTACACGCTCGCCGCGACCGGATTGACCGAGGATCCGCAGTTTATCTCCGAACTGCTGGCCTGCCCCCACATAGAACGCTTGAACATCGGGCCCGTGCCGACGAACCGGTTGACCTGGGACCAGCCGCATGAAGGCAACCTTTTCACCCACCTCTACCGGCAGCGGGCCCTCCAGCTCGCTCCGGGCTCACGGCTCGCCGCCGCCGTTTGACTTTCAGCCGCTCGGGCGGGTGATCTTCGAGCCGGGCGGGCTGAACCGCCTGGGCGAAGCCGCACTCTCGCTCGGCGGCAAGCGGGTCTTGCTGGTGACGGACCCCGGCCTCGAACACGCCGGGCACCCCCAGCGCGCCGAGAAGTCGCTCGTCGATGCGGGCCTCGCGGTTTTCACGTTCGACGGTGTCAAAGAAAACCCCACCGAACGCGAAGTGTCCGCGGGCGTTGCGTTCGCCCGAGCGAACGCTATCGACCTGATCGTCGCGGTCGGGGGCGGGAGTTCGATGGACTGCGCCAAGGGGATCAACTTCATCCTCTCCAACGGCGGCCGGATGCCCGACTACAAGGGCTTCGGCAAAGCCACCAAGCCAATGCTCCCGTCGATCGGCGTGCCGACCACTTCGGGGACCGGCAGCGAGGCCCAGTGCTACGCGCTGATTACGGACGAATCGTCGCACATGAAAATGGCCTGCGGCGATAAGAAGGCAGCATTCCGCGTGGCGATCCTCGACCCCGAAGTGACGCTCTCGCAACCGCGATCAGTAACTGCCGTGACCGGAATCGATGCAATCGCCCACGCCGTCGAGTCGTTCGTTTGCACCAAGCGGAACCCGATTTCGTCCGCTGCATCGCTCACCGCCTGGCGATATTTGGAACCGAACTTCGCCCGCGTGCTCGCCGAACCGGACGATCTTGCAGCACGCTCCTCGATGCTGCTCGGCTCGCACTTCGCAGGCATGGCCATCGAAAACGCCATGCTCGGCGTCTGCCACAGTTGTGCGAATCCGCTCACGGCCCACTACGGCATCACGCACGGCACGGCCATCGGGCTCTTGCTCCCGCACGTCGTCCGTTTCAATGCCCCCGCTGTTGGGAATCTCTACGCTGAACTCGTGCGCGAGACCGGGCACGCGAACGGCGAACCACCGTCCGAAG